>CAJHXR010000165.1_pt1 | contig 15690 bp, 20 predicted proteins | sample 9198421 | NCBI WGS metagenome assembly CAJHXR01 (sample SAMEA7708331, study PRJEB35096) | sediment metagenome | biome: marine neritic benthic zone biome [ENVO:01000025]; feature: sediment [ENVO:00002007]; material: shallow marine sediment [ENVO:03000034] sea grass bed [ENVO_01000059] ... | reverse complement strand
CGTATGTCGGGCGGGTCATCAGTGACAAGATGAACAAGACGGCGGTGCTTGCGGTCACGAGAAAGATATCGCATCCCCGGTACAGTAAGACCATCAACCGCACGACGAAATTTAAGGTTCATGACGAAAAGAATGAATGCGCCATCGGAGACCTCGTAAAATTCATCGAGACCCGCCCCTTGTCCAAGGACAAACGGTGGACGGTGCTTGAGGTCTTGGAGAAGTCCCGCGGCGCGTAGCGGGCTGCTTTCCCCGGTCATTGTGCCTGGACGGTTGGCATGGTACGCGCGGATGGACCGCTTCGCCGTGGTCTCAATTCTAACGTGAAGGATAGACGATGATTCAGCAACAGACAGTATTAGACGTTGCCGACAATTCCGGCGCCAAAAAGGTGATGTGCATTAAGGTGCTTGGCGGTACGCGCAAGCGCTACGCATCTCTTGGTGATGTTATCGTGGTGGCCGTCAAGATGGCGATCCCTGAGGGGCAGGTGAAAAAGGGCGCCGTTGCAAAGGCCGTCGTTGTGCGCACGGCGAAGGAGATTCGCCGACCCGATGGCTCCTATATCAAATTCGATCGGAATGCCGCCGTGCTGATCAATGCACAGGGTGAGCCGGTCGGTACGAGAATCTTCGGGCCCGTGGCTCGGGAGCTCAGAAAAAAGAACTACATGAAGATCGTCTCATTGGCACCGGAAGTACTGTAGAACCATCAAGTCGGGATTGCACATCCGACGAAACATAGGAATGGCCGATGCATATCAAGAAAAACGACAACGTGGTAATAATCTCCGGCAAGGAGAAAGGCAAGCAAGGACGGGTGATTGCAGTCTATCCATCGAGCAACAGGGTGCTCGTGGAGAAACTGAACATGATCAAACGCCACACGAGGCCGAATCAACAACTCAAGCAGGGCGGTATTGTGGAAAAAGAAGGGCCGCTTTCCCTTTCGAATGTGAAGCTGGTCTGCTCGAAATGCGACAAGCAGACGAAGGTAACGCGACGGGCAGACCATGACGACAAGCGCGTACGCGTATGCAGGAGTTGCAGCGAGACGCTTGATTGATGGTATGATGCTTTTCCACGGCGCCATCACCTGATGCGCTGAAAAAAGGAACTGATATGGCAGAGAAGAAAGACGGCACAAAAAAGACGAGCGTCACAGCCAAGAAAAAGGCAGCGACAAAGGCACCGGCTAAAACTGTTGCCAAAAAGGCGGCAAAGGCACCGGCCAAAACTGCTGCCAAAAAGGCGGCAAAGGCACCGGCCAAAACTGCTGCCAAAAAGGCGGCAAAGGCACCGGCCAAAACAGTTGCCAAAAAGGCAGCAAAGGCACCGGCCAAAGCTGCGCCCAAAAAGGCTGTTGCGAAGAAGATCGAGCCCAAGGCGGCTGCGACAAAGAGACCCGTTGCGAAGAAGGCCGCAATAAAGGCTGCCGCTGAAATACCTGCGGGGGCAACGGCTGTTGCTGAAGAGGTCGTTCAGGAGATTACCCAGGACGTTACGATAGCGGCCCCTCCAGCGGAAGCAGTTGAGAGCACCCGGCCAGAGGTGGAAGAGGCCGGGCGCAGGGCTGCCGCGGAAGCGGAGCAGCAGGCCAAAGAAGAGGCCGGGCGCAGGGCTGCCGCGGAAGCGGAGCAGCAGGCCAAAGAAGAGGCCGGGCGCAGGGCTGCCGCAGAGGCGGAAGAGAAAGCCGAGGAAGAACGTAAGGCGCCAAAGGAAGCCGAGAAAAAGGCCGGTAAAGATGGGAAGGCTGAATCAAAAGAGGCAAAACCTTCCGGCAAGCCTTCCGTACCGAAACCGGGGCCGGCGCCGAGACTGCGTGAAAAGTATTTCAAGGCCGTTGTGCCGGCGCTCATGAAGGACTTCAGTTATGCCAACTCCATGAAGGCGCCGAAGCTGGTGAAGATCGTACTGAATGTCGGCATGGGTGAGGCGATAAACGATGTAAAAACCCTCGACCGTGCGGTGGAGGAAATCGGCCGCATCACCGGCCAGCGTCCTGTGGTGACGCGGGCCAAGCAGTCTATAGCAACTTATAAACTGAGGACGGGCATGCCGATCGGCTGCATGGTGACCCTCAGGCGAGGGCGCATGTTTGAATTTCTCGACCGGTTGATCAGTGCCGCTCTTCCGCGCATCAGGGATTTTCGGGGGATTTCGGCAAAGTCATTCGACGGCCGGGGCAACTATTCCATGGGAATTAAAGAGCAGGTTATTTTCCCGGAAATCGACATCGACAACATCGGCTCGATCCACGGCCTCGATATAGCGATCGTAACGTCGGCAGCGACGGATGAAGAAGGCAGGGCGTTACTCAGCCATCTGGGCATGCCCTTCAGGAAATAAGATTGCAGGCCGGTAGCCTGCAGGAGGAATAATGGCAAAGAAGTCCTTAATAGCGAAGGCAGCGAGAACTCCCAAGTTCAAAGTGCGCCAGTATCACCGCTGCCCGTTGTGCGGGCGGCCTCGGGCGTTTCTGAGGAAGTTCGGCATGTGCCGGATCTGTTTTCGCAACCGGGCGCTCAACGGAGAGATCCCGGGCGTGATCAAGGCAAGCTGGTAAACAAAAGAAGGGGTTACAATTCTATGATGACCGATCCGATAGCGGATATGCTTACCCGTATTCGCAACGCCAGCAGGATGAAGCTGGAAAAAGTGGATATGCCTTCGTCGAAGCTCAAGATGGAGATTGCGAAAGTCCTGAAGGACGAAGGATATATCAAGAGCGTGAAGATCGTGAAAGACCGCAAGCAGGGCATCATCCGCATCTATCTGAAATATGCCGATGCAGAGATGCCGGTTATTCAGGGTCTGAAGCGGATCAGCAAACCGAGCTGCAGGGTCTATGTCGGAACCGACGAAGTACCCCGGGTGATGGGGGGGCTTGGTGTCGCCATTCTGTCGACGCCCAAGGGGATCCTGGCCGGTCGGCGGGCAAAAAAGGACAAGGTAGGCGGAGAAGTAATCTGCCACGTATGGTAGGTATCCCGTACGCGCACCGCACGGTCTGTGTGCCGGGAAGGTAGGAGTGATATGTCGAGGGTTGGTAAAAAACCGATAGCGTTGCCATCCGGGGTGGACGCCAAGCTGGAACAAAGCAAAATCACGGTCAAAGGACCGCTGGGAGAACTGTCGCGCAGCGTTTATCCGAAACTGTCGGTGAAAAAAATGGACAGTACGCTTGTCGTCGAGAGGCCGTCGGATCAGAAACTGTACCGGGAAATGCATGGGCTGACGCGGAACCTGATCGCCAACATGGTTACGGGGGTAAGCACGGGCTTCGAAAAGACGCTTCAGATCAGCGGCGTTGGCTATAAAGCCGCACTGCACGGGTCGAGTCTCTTGCTCAACCTGGGCTTTTCTCATCCTGTTGTCTATCCCGTACCCGAGGGGATCAAGGCCACCGTCGATCCGAAGCAAAATTTGATTACCCTGAAGGGCATCGATAAGCAGCTCGTGGGGCAGGTGGCGGCTACGATCAGGGGCATCAAAAAACCGGAGCCCTATAAAGGCAAGGGAATCAAGTACAGCACGGAAACAATTAAAATGAAGGAAGGGAAGGCCGGCAAGGGCAAGAAATAAATCATCGCAGCTCACGCTGGTTAATGGACACGACTCCGTGGAGTCGTGCTTGTGGGAGAGAAATCGTGGCACGAAACAAAGATCAGGCCAGAAAGAGACGACATTACCGAACACGGAAAACAATGATCGGTACCGGGGGAAAGCCGCGGTTGACGGTGTTCCGGAGCCTGCGCCATGTCTATGCTCAGCTCATCGACGATACGAACGGCAGGACGATCGTGTCGGCATCGACACTGGAAAAGCAGGTCGGTGGATCAGGGCACCGGGGCAATGCCGAGGCAGCACGCAGAGTCGGCGCAAGCATTGCCAAGAAGGCCCTCGGCAAGGAAATCAAGAGCATTGTATTCGACAGAAGCGGGTATCAATACCATGGCTGTATCAAGGCACTGGCAGATGCGGCGCGTGAGCAGGGCCTGAGTTTCTAGCGGGTCAGACCCTACGATATCGAGGGACAACAGGGAAAAAAACATAGGCCGTGAGGCCGGCATGATTTTGTGAACAGAGCGGCATTGTTCATTTCGGAGGCAGATTGTGGCAGAACGATATTCAAGAAGACTTGAGGGCAGCGACGGCCAGGAGTTGAAGGACAAGCTGGTTTCCCTGAACCGGGTGGCCAAGGTGGTCAAAGGGGGGAAACGCTTTAATTTTACGGCCCTCGTTGTTGTTGGCGACGGCAAGGGCAAAGTAGGCGTCGGCAAGGGCAAGGCTGCCGAGGCGCCGGTGGCGATCAAGAAGGCCGTCGAGCGGGCAAAGAAGGGCATGGTTCCCGTGGCGCTCAAAGGAGACACGATTCCCCACGAAGTGCTTGGACACTATGGCGCCGGGCGGGTATTGCTCAAACCGGCCTCGGAGGGCACGGGATTGATAGCGGGCGGCGCCAGCAGGGCCGTGCTTGAAGTTGCCGGAGTGAGGAATGTGTTATGCAAGTGTCTCGGTACCCATAATCCGCACAACGTCGTGAGCGCGACCATAGAGGGCCTCAGCAGGCTCAGGGCCGCCGACCGTGTCGCGGCTTTGCGCGGGAAAACCATGGAGGAGCTTGGATAGCAATGGCCAAGGATACGGGAAAAAAGATTACGATCAGGCTCGTGCGCAGCCACATTGCCCGGCCGGCCAAGCAGCGGGCAGTCCTCGTCGGGCTCGGTTTAACGCGGGTGAATAAACAAGTGGTGCGGAACGACACGCCCGAGATCCGCGGCATGATCAACAAGGTGGATCATCTTGTGTCGGTCGAGGATGCATGATCAGGAATTTTCTGCAGTACGATCCTTACTGGAGAGGGGAGCAATCCAGCGCAGCCGCAGGCTGATTCTCCCGTACGAAAGAGTGCACGCATGAAATTGGAAGATTTAAAGCCCTCGAAAGGGGCGAAAAAAAGAGCGAAGCGGGTCGGCAGGGGCGCTGGTTCCGGCCTCGGCAAGACTTCAGGGAAAGGCCACAAGGGCCAGAAATCCCGGTCCGGCGGCGTCAAACCGCCGGGGTTTGAAGGCGGCCAGATGCCTCTCCAGCGGAAGATTCCGAAGAGGGGATTCACGAACATATTCCGCAAGGAATATGCCATCGTTAATCTCAGCGATCTTGCCGAGCTCGGGGGAGCTGACCCGATCACTCCCGAGGTTCTGGTGAAGAACGGTATCATCAAGAAGGTCGTGGACGGAGTAAAAGTATTGGGCATGGGAGAAGTAAAAGCAAAACTCGTTGTACGGGCCCATAAATTCAGCAAGAGTGCCATTGATAAAATTCAGGCAGCTGGCGGGAAGGCTGAGGTGATCTAGGCTTGTTTTCAAGCTTTCAGAACATATTCAACATCCCGGAACTCAGGAAGAGGCTTCTGTTCACCTTCCTGTTGCTTGCCGTCTACCGTATCGGCGCCCATATCCCGACTCCGGGTATCGATGGTGCAAGACTCAGTGAGTACCTCCATCAGGCCGCCTCGGGCCTCATGGGCTTTTTTGATATGTTTTCCGGCGGCGCGCTTTCGCGGGTAACGATATTCGCCCTCGGGATCATGCCGTATATTACGGCATCGATTGTTCTTCAACTGCTCACCGTCGTGATTCCCCGGCTCCAGGCCTTGGCAAAGGAGGGCGAATCAGGACGGAAAAAGATCACCGAATACACCCGGTACGGCACCGTGCTGATCGCCGCTTTCCAGTCGTTCTGGATCTCCGTCGGACTCGAAAAGATGAATGACGGCGCCTTCGTGGAATCGACGGGGTGGCCCTTCCGGATCCTGACCATGATCACGCTGACCGCGGGCACAACCTTTATCATGTGGCTTGGCGAACAGATCACCGAGCGTGGCATCGGAAACGGGATATCCCTTATTATTTTCGCGGGGATTGTCGCGGGATTTCCGAGCGCAGTACTGAATACTTTTGAACTGGTGCGGGTGGGCGAGATCCCCTACTTCATGCTGCTGGTCATTCTGATCCTGGTCATCGTGGTGATTGCCGCTATTATCATCATGGAGCGTGGCCAGCGCAAGATACCGATTCAGTACGCCCAGCGTATGGTGGGCAGGAAGATTTACAAGGGACAGAGTACTCATCTGCCGCTCAAGATCAACTCGGCGGGCGTGATTCCCCCGATATTCGCTTCATCCATTCTGCTCTTTCCCGCGACGATCGCAGGATTTGCGGAACAAATGCCCTTGGTAAAGTCCATTGCAGACCAGCTTGCCCCGGGAAAAGTACTGTATACGACGGTCTACGTCGCGATGATCATATTCTTCACGTTTTTTTATACGGCGATTGTCTTCAATCCCGTTGATATTGCCGACAACTTAAAAAAATACGGGGGATTTATTCCCGGTATCAGACCGGGGAAAAAGACATCCGATTACCTCTACCGGGTGCTGACGCGAATAACCCTGGGGGGCGCGCTGTATCTTGCCGCAGTCTGTGTGCTGCCCGACATATTTTACCGGTTTTTCAACGTGCCGTTCTACTTCGGGGGGACATCGCTGCTGATCGTTATCGGCGTCGCCCTCGACACGGTATCGCAGATAGAGTCCCATCTCATCCAGCGGCACTACGGAGGTTTCCTGAAAGGCGCTTCCGTCAAAGGGAGAAGATGAAGAGCACCCGCGTTTCATGGTCATACTAAAGTCCCTTCAGGAAATTGAAACCATGCGACGCGCCTGCCTCATCGTTGCAGATGCTCTGGACGGTATCCGTGAACTGGTGCAACCCGGGGTCACGACGCTGGCGCTTGACGAATTTGCTGAGGAGTTTATCCGGTCGGCAGGCGGTTCTCCCGCGTTCAAGGGTTACCAGGGATTTCCGCGCAGCCTCTGCGCATCGGTGAACGATCAGGTTGTGCACGGCATTCCGTCACGAGAGGTAGTCCTTAACGAGGGTCAGATCATCAGTCTGGACCTGGGGGTGATTATAGACGGCTTTTACGGTGACGCTGCGGTGACGTTTCCCGTAGGGCGTATCAGCAGGGAGGCCGAACGCCTCCTTACGGTGACCGAGGAATCGCTCGCTCGGGGGATCGCGGCGGCCAGTGAAGGCAACAGACTGTACGATATTTCCCATGCCGTTCAGAGCCATGCAGAAGCGAATGGGTTTTCCGTAGTGCGGGACTTCGTAGGGCATGGCATCGGAAGGAGTCTGCATGAAGATCCGCAGGTTCCCAATTTCGGCAATCCCGGCCGCGGTCCGCGCATTCAGGAAGGCATGGTGCTCGCCATTGAACCGATGATAAATTTCGGTGAAAGCGCGACGCTGGTCAGGGAAGACAAATGGACGGCAGTAACGGCCGACGGGAGCCTGTCCGCGCACTTTGAGCACACGATTGCCGTGATGCGTGACGGGCCGTGGATATTGACGAAGCGGTGAAAGGATACGTGCCGCATTGCTGCAGCGTAATGAGAGCGGTGGAGAATGCCCAAAGAAGACGCCATTGAAGTGCAAGGTACGGTTCTCGAGACACTGCCGAACGCCATGTTCCGCGTCGAGATCGAGAATGGCCACAAAATTCTGGCTCATATATCCGGTAAGATGAGGATGCACTTCATCAAGATATTGCCGGGTGACAAGGTGACGGTGGAGCTTTCACCGTACGATCTGTCGAGAGGACGGATTACCTACCGGTTCAAATAACATGCTCTTTTCATGCCACCGGGCAGGAAGGGTTTCAGAAAAGGTGTGACGATACCATGAAAGTTCGCTCTTCGGTAAGAAAAATTTGCAATAAGTGCAGGGTCATCCGGCGCAAAGGAGTTGTCCGGGTCATCTGTGAGAACGCTCGCCATAAACAGCGCCAGGGATAGGCGCAATGCGCAATTGAAATATGGTAAAGTGAAAATTTCAAAATGTTCAATAATTGTTCAATTTGAAATTTACCATTTGCATTTTACAATGCTTTACATGCATTAAGGAGGTACCGTGGCACGTATCGCTGGGGTAGATTTACCGAAAGACAAAAGAATCGAAATAGCGCTGACGTACATATTCGGCATCGGCAGGACCTTAGCCAAAAAAATCCTGGCAGCAACGGGGATAGATCCGAACGTCAAGAGCGGCAAGCTTACGGAAGACCAGATCGTGAAGCTTCGCGCCATCCTCGACCGTGATTTTATGGTTGAGGGAGATTTGCGCAGGGATGTATCGACGCATATCAAGCGGTTGATGGATACCGGCAGTTACCGCGGCCTCAGGCATCGAAGAGGGTTGCCGGCACGCGGACAGCGCACGAAGACGAACGCGAGGACACGGAAGGGACCGAAAAAGGGTTCCGTTTCGGGCAGGGGCAAGAAAAAAGGGATGGCGAAGAAGTAATGCCTGACAGGCGCAACGGTTTGCACGATGGGGATGCCGTCGCTGTCTAGGTCTACTCGGGAGATGCTATGGCAAAGAAGGGCAAGGCAAAGAAGAATATAGCGAATGGCGTGGCTCACATCCATGCATCGTTTAACAATACGATCGTGACGATTACGGACACGGCAGGGAATGTCATCGCCTGGTCGAGTTCCGGTAATCAGGGCTTTAAGGGGTCGAGAAAGAGCACGCCCTTTGCGTCACAGCTGGCCGGCCAGGCCGCTGCGCGCAAGGCCATGGAGCACGGAATGAAGCAGGTCGAGGTCTATGTGAAAGGTCCCGGCGCCGGCAGGGAGTCGGCAATCAGGTCGATCCAGTCTGCGGGGATCGATATCGTCGCGATCAAAGACGTGACGCCCATTCCGCATAACGGGTGCAGGCCACCGAAACGACGAAGGGTGTAAGCGATAGGTATCGAATGGTAAATTGAAAATTGCAATGGAAAAGAACAGCCAACGCTGGTTTCAATTTATTATCTGTATTGAACGAATTTCATTTATGCAATTCTCGCAAGGCGAGTGACGGAGGAATCATTTGGCACGATATCGAGGGTCAGTGTGTAAACTGTGCCGGAGAGAAGGCACGAAACTTTTCCTTAAGTCCGAGCGCTGTTATACGGACAAGTGTGGAATCGTAAGAAGAAATTATCCCCCCGGGCAGCACGGCCAGGGGAGGATCAAGTTGTCGGTGTATGCCCAGCAGCTGCGGGAAAAGCAGAAAATTCGCCGGCTCTACGGCGTGCTCGAGAGCCAGTTCCGCGGGTATTTCGAGAAAGCGGCACGGATGCGGGGAATAACCGGAGACAACCTCATCCTGCTTCTGGAGCGCAGGCTAGATAATGTTGTTCAGCGAATGGGTTTCGCCGGTTCGAAAAAAGAGGCAAGGCAGATTGTGCGCCACGGCCATATGACGGTGAATGGGAGACGGGTAACCATCCCATCCTACCTGCTGAAAGCGGGAGATACCATAGAACTGCGAGAGAAGAGCAGGGGGATTGCCCACATCGCACAGACCCTTTCGACGGTCGAGAAGCGGGGTTTCCCGTCGTGGTTGCAGATTAACGCCGCCGCCTTTCAAGGCAAAGTTGTTTCCCTGCCGGCCCGGGATGAATGTACGTTGCCGACGGTTCAGGAACAGCTCGTGGTTGAGCTGTATTCGAAGTAAGTGAATCCTGATTAAGCTGCGCTTCCCGTGACGCAGAGGAAGCGTTTCATGTTTTCACTCCGTTCTGGAGGGAATATGCTCAAAAAAGCAAAAGATTTTCAGATGCCCAAAAAACTTCAGTATGATCCCAAGAGGATCACCGATACCTATGGACGCTTTACTGCAGAGCCGCTGGAGAGGGGCTTTGGTACCACACTCGGAAATTCACTTCGGCGAGTGCTTCTCTCTTCGCTGGAAGGATCGGCGATTTCATCAGTACGGATCAGCGGCGCGCAGCACGAGTTCTCGAGCGTTCCCGGTGTTATCGAAGACACGACGGACTTAATTCTGAACCTCAAGGAAATTCGTCTGAAACTGCATACCGATAAAGTAAAGACGCTCTCGATCAAAACCAAAGGGCCGGGTGAAGTGACGGCGAAGGATATCGAGGCGGATGCCGAGGTGGAGATCCTGAATCCGGGGCTCCATATCGCGACGATCGACAAGAACGGGAAGCTTGAGATGGAGATGCGGGCACGTCGCGGCAGGGGGTATGTTCCCTCTGAGAAGAACAAGGAACCGGGACAGCCGATCGGCGTCATCCCGATTGACTCGATATTCTCTCCCATTCGGAAAGTAAATTTCAAGGTTGAAAATGCGCGGGTGGGGCAGGAGACCGACTTCGATAAACTTGTTCTGGAGGTTACGACTGACGGCAGTATCCGGCCCGACGATGCCGTGGCGCATGCGGCAAAGCTTCTCAAGGACCATTTGAGCTTTTTCATCCATCTCCCGGAGGAGGAGGAGGAGATCGCGATGGCCGAAGAGGAGATCAAAAAGTCCCCGGCCTTTAATGAAAACCTGCTTCGCAGCGTAAGCGAACTGGAGCTATCGGTACGGGCGGCAAACTGCCTTAAAAATGCCGGCATTGAAACGATTTCTGAGATGGTCCAGAAAACAGAGAGTGAAATGCTCAAAACCAAAAACTTCGGCAGGAAATCCTTGAACGAAATCAAGGAAATACTGACTGAAATGGGCCTGGGCCTGGGCCTGAAGGTGGACGACTCGATCGTGCGGGAGGCCCGTAAACTGCTCCACGAAAAACCGACCGAAGGATAGCGAGTGAGCGAGCGTGATAAGAACGCAGGGCAGGGAGCAGGTTCAGCTCCCTGAAGGCATTGTATTCCATTACCAAAACTGGGGTTAGGACAGCACAATGAGACACGGATATACGGGAAGACAGTTCGGCAGGGATTCCGGGCACCGCAAGGCACTGCTCCGGACGCTGGTAACAGCGCTGCTGAAGAATGAAAAGATCGAGACCACGGTGGCCAAGGCAAAAGAAATTCGGTCCCTGGCGGAGAAAATGATCACCCTGGCGAAGCGGGGAGACCTGCATGCACGGCGACAGGCGCTCAGTTTCATCAACGACGAAGCTGTCGTGAAAAGCCTTTTTTCGAGCATCGCGCCGCGATTTTCCGGCAGAAACGGCGGGTATACCCGCATCGTGCGTTCCCGCACCCGCCTTGGCGACGCCGCATCAATGGCGGTGATAGAGCTTGTGGAACGGCAGCAGAAAGCGAGCACACAGCCGAAGGCGCCGGCGAAAGCAAAGGCGTAACACCATTTTTCAGTACGGAGATTCACACCAAGATTCACGCGGCAAGGGGATTCCCTTGCCTTTTTTATTGCGTTTACAGAGAGTTGGTTTTATGTTACTATAATTTGGTGGTGCGTCCTATGGCACGAGTAAAACGAATAGGAACGGCGTTTTCCACGTGGATACGCCAGACAGTGAGATGGTGGGGAGGGATTGGGTGCCGAGTTTCATTTTTCATGACCATCGCTCTCGTCATTGCCGCGGGTCTCGTCGGGGTGTTCTTCATGGGCGAGGGGAAACGCGTGCTTGACCAGGAGATACGCGGGAGGGCCATCTACGTGGCACGGTATCTTGCGGCACTCACGGTTCATGACATTCGGCTGAAGAATGCCCGTGAAATTGACGAGAAGATCATCCCCGCTCTCGTCTGTTGCCGCGAGGAACCGTCGGAACGAGACCTCCTGTATGTCCTGATCTATGACCATTCCGGTGAACTGATAACCGGAAGGACCCGGGCCGAACGCATTCCCTTTGGCAGTTCTCACGTTTCGCTGGAATTCTCCGCCGGCAATACGATTACCATCGACAGCGCTCTCACGACTTCATCAAGGAACGTGCGGACTCCCTCCTTTCAACGCCTCCAGCATGACGTCTACGATGTGATCCATCCCATTGTGGTTTCAGACAATATGGTCGGTTTTATCCGGACCGGTATCTCGGGACAGTGGCATTCCCGGCAATATCTGGATATCGTCAAAAAAGGGGCGATTGCACTTGCTGCCATACTCGTGCTTGGACTGGCGTTCAGCCAGATTCTTGCCATAAGCATTACCCGGCCGATTTCGCGGTTAAGTGCTGCTGCTGAAGACCTGGGCCGGCAGAACTGGAATGCGCCTATTCCGGTGCAGGGGAAGGACGAAATTAGCAGGTTGAGCCATGCCTTCAACCAGATGGCCCTTACGCTCAAGCAGCGGGAGGCAAGCCTTTCCCGCGGGAACAGGGATCTTTTTATTCTCCACACCGCCGGTCTCGATCTCATGGAGAGTCTCGATGTCGAATCACTGCTCGAAAAGATAGCGGCACGTGCCGAAGACCTGGTCCGCGCCGATACCATAACCATTTCCGCCGTCGACAAAAATGAAAAAATGCTTACGTATATCGGCGCGTTCGGTAGTAAAGCGCAGACACTGCTTGCAGGCGACGTCATTCTGGAGGCCGGCGGTATTTATAACTGGATCGTCAGCTATGGCACGCCGCTCTTGATTCTCGACGCTCAGTCCGACTTCCGATTTGAGAAAGCGGCTATGGAATCACTGGGAATCAGGTGCCTGATGGCCGTTCCCCTGTGGTCGTCGAATTCCATGGTGGGGTTGCTCACGGCCATCAATAAGAAGGGAGGCGCCTGTTTTGATAAGCATGACCTCAGGCTGTTCACGGTTTTTTCGAATTTGATCAGTGCGGCCCTGCAAAACGCCAACCTCTACAGCGATTTGAAAAACAACGTGTACAAGCTCGAAAAGACACAGGAACAACTCGTACGCTCGACCAGGATGGCGGCCGTCGGCGAGTTGGCAACGAATATCGCCCACGAAATAAATAATCCCCTGACGAGTGTGCTCGGGTATACGACGCACCTCCTGAAAACGCTCGATGTGCAGGAAGAACCGAAGCGTATGCTCGAGATGATGGAACAGGAGACACTCCGGGTCAGGAAGATTATCCGAAACCTTCTTGATTATTCGCGCAAGCGGCAGGCATGGATGCAGCCCGCCGATCTGCTGCAGCCGCTCAAGGAGACGCTTGCGCTCGTGCAGGGAATCGCGGAGTCATCGTCCGTGCGCATTCATGAAGAATATGACGGTAAGGAGTTCATCGTAAGTATGGACTCCAATGAAATGAAACAGGTATTCATCAATCTGGTGAATAATGCCCTTCAGGCCATGCCCGAGGGTGGAGAGCTCACCGTGCGGGCGGACCGGGAAGGGCAGAGCGAGGCAGCGGTCGCGTTTTCCGATACAGGCATCGGAATTCCCCTGGAGGACATGGGGAAAATTTTTGAGCCTTTTTTTACGGCCCGGGGGGACGGCAGCGGTACCGGGCTTGGACTTCCGATCAGCGAACGCATCGTCCTTAACCACAACGGCCGGATAGAGGTTAACAGTGAGGCTGGGAAGGGGAGCGTCTTTAAAGTGGTTCTGCCACTCCATCGGGAGGCCCCATCAGGCCAGCAGTGAACGGAGAAGGGAGAAGGTATGCTTCGTATCGCAGGATCGAGCAGACTCGCCGTGTCTATCGTTGCGGCCCTCGTTGCTTTTTCGGCCGCATGTGAACAGCCGAAGCAGGAGCCCTTGCCGAATGCCACCTTCGGGCAGCAGGAACTCCTGATCGGGCTGATACCGGAACAGAATATTTTCCTCCAACGCACGCGCCATCAGGTTCTCGGGAAATACTTGTCGGACCGGCTCGGTATCGCCATACACTTTACGAGCCTGAGCCGCTACGGTAATATCGTGGACCGTTTTGACGCAGAGAAGATGGACGGGGCATTTTTCGGAAGTTTCACGTACGCCCTTGCGCACAGCCAACTTGGCGTCGAGGCCCTCGCCCGCCCGGTGAATCTCGATGGGACGTCTACGTATCACGGGTATATTTTTGTGCGAAAAGACAGCGGTATCCGCGCGCCGGCCGACATGAAAAGGAAGCGCTTCGCCTTTGTCGAGCGTGCCACGACGGCGGGATATCTGTTCCCGCTTTCGTATTTCAAGAAGCATGGCATAGCTGATCCGCATGCCTTCCTCGGGGAGACTTTTTTTACGGGGAGCCATGACGCCGCTGTTCTCGCCGTGTTGAACGGTGATGCAGATATCGGCGCGGCGAAAAACACCATCTATGAACAGATGGCGCATGACCATCCGCGTGTCAAGCAGGACCTCGTGATTCTCGCGACCTCCGGCGTGGTTCCGCAGAACGGACTCGCCGTCCGGAAGGACCTTGACCCGGAACTCAAGAAGGCGCTCAAACAGGCGCTGATTGAGATGGACAAGACCGCGGAAGGGGCCCGGGTCCTGCGGCAGTTCGGTGCGAGGGGATTTGTCGAGACACGCGATGAGGATTACCGTCATGTCTATACGCTCGCTGCCCAGGTGGGGGTAGCGCTGAAGAGCTATCGATACCGAAACAGGTAAGTGGTACCTATCGAATGAAGCGCAAAATATTTATAGGGCTTGGGCTCCTCCTCGGCATCTTCGTGGCCGGGAGCGTCATCGCCGTGTTGTACATCACGCAGGCTACCGGCCGTATGGACAGGCTCATCATGCTCCATCAGGTAGAGATCCAGCGTGAAAGCGTGATTATTCATGTTCAGCAAGTGCAATCGAATCTCCAGGGAAACAGCATACGGAGCAGCAGTGATGTAGATCTGCTCATTGCTCATGTCCAGGAGATGGACAAGGAGATGAATGTCTGCATGGACTGCCATCACGCTCCCGACCTTTCCCAGGGGCTCATGGGGATGCGTGATCTGGCGGCGGATTATAAATCAGCGATCAGTCAGTTCCTGACCACCTCGGCGAACCGGCGACGCCTCAGAGTGCTCGAACGGAGGGCGAAGGAACGGGGCAATGAGCTTATTTCCCTGGCCCAGGGGATGGCATTCACCGCAAATGTTCATCTTCAGAAGAAGACCCAGGAGACCCTGGCATCCATACAAAAAATCACCTTTGCGCTTATCGTCATGCTCGTGGCGGGCGTTATCCTTGCTTTTGTCGTGGCCTACCGTCTCGCCGGGAGCGTGAGCGGACCCTTACAGCGGCTGCTCGACGCCACGCGGAGGATCGCCGCCCGGGACCTGAGCCACCGCGTTGACATACGGAGTGATGAGGGCGAGGAATTCAGAGAGCTGGGCCAGGCGTTCAACACAATGACGCAGAATCTCTATCTGTTTCAGCGCCAGCTCGTGCGGAGCACAAAACTGGCTGCAATAGGCGAGCTGGCCACGAATATCGCCTATGAAGTCAATAGTCCGCTCACCGGGGTGCTGGGCTATACGAGCCTGCTGCTCAAGGCAGAGGACGTCCCGGAAGACAAGAAGGAATTTCTCAGGACCGTCGAAAGCGAAACGCTGCGTGCCCGGGAGGTCGTAAAAAACCTTCTGGACTTCGGCCGGCGGAAACCTCCCCAGTTGATCAGGATCGCGATAGACGGAATCCTCGAAGACGCGCTTGCGCTCGTAAAGTCCCAGGCGCAGCTGAACAACGTAGCGGTTCAGACGACCTGCGGGCAGAACCTTCCCGCGGTCCTGGCTGATCCCGAGGAGATGAAACAGGTTTTTGTGAATCTCATGAACAATGCCTTTGTTGCCATGCCGAAGGGCGGGGAACTCTCGATCCGATGCCGGAAGGACAGAGATTTTACGGGGAAGGATGTCATTGCCGTGGAACTGGCCGATACGGGCGACGGCATTCCCGAGGCAGACCTGGATAAGATTTTCGATCCCTTTTTCTCCTCCGGGGCAGAGGGGGGTACGGGGCTCGGTCTT
>CAJHXR010000082.1_pt1 | contig 15734 bp, 1 predicted proteins | sample 9198421 | NCBI WGS metagenome assembly CAJHXR01 (sample SAMEA7708331, study PRJEB35096) | sediment metagenome | biome: marine neritic benthic zone biome [ENVO:01000025]; feature: sediment [ENVO:00002007]; material: shallow marine sediment [ENVO:03000034] sea grass bed [ENVO_01000059] ... | reverse complement strand
GTGCCGACAGGGCCGGATGGGCCGACGAATTTCCAAGTCCAGGCTGCCATCAACGGGTTGTATCTTACCTGGGAGCTTTCGCCTCAGGATCCTGGCTGCGTGACAGGCTACGAGATCGAGCGGGCGACGAGTTCGGGTGGGGTGTATTCGGTTGTGGGCACGGTTGACAAGGGTGTGATCAAACACACCGACACCACGGCGGAGGCCGGGACGATGTATTACTACAAGATTCGGGCGGTTGCCGGATCGGAATACTCGGAATACGTGGGGCCAGTATCTGGAAAAAGATAAATTTTAGCCACGAATAGCCGCGAATTGACACGAATGAAAGAAATATCTGGAGTTTATATTAGCGGCAAAAGATTAAAGGAAAGTTTTAGCCGCGAATGGACGCGAATTAGCGCGAATGAAAAGCAGGGCAGGAGTCTTTATTAGCGGACATCAGCGAAAATTAGCGGCAGAAGACATGAAGAGTTTTGGCCGCGAATGGACGCGAATTAACACAAATTGATGCTTATGGAGAAGGTGACTGACAAAAGGAGAAATGTAAAGAGCATATTATTGTCTAAGACATCAGTATCTCGTGAGAATAACCTGCTGTATAAGGATTTGTCGTATAAGATTGTTGGATTAGCAATGCAAGTACATAGTGAGCTAGGGCATGGTTTTTTAGAGAAAGTGTATGAGAACGCAATGATGGTGTTGCTTAAACGAGAGGGGATTAAGGCAATACAACAAGCACCAATAATAGTACGTTTTCAGGATGAGGTAGTAGGGGATTATTACGCTGATATATTATTAGAGGATAAGATTATTTTGGAGCTTAAATCAGCAGAAAAGATTATAGGCGGGCATAGGTCGCAGACACTCAATTATTTGAAGGCTACAGGAATACAATTGGCAATTATTCTGAATTTTGGCAAAGAAAAACTTGAGTATGAAAGGTTGGCTTATAAAAAGTCATAACATGCGGGGCTAAGAATTTTAAGGTTTGCTGGCTTCACCATTCGCGAACATTGGCGTTAATTCGCGGCTAAACAAAAGTATTTATGAAGAAATTATTTCACATATTCGTGGCTATGGGTTTAGCAGCCGGTCTCTGCGGCAATGCGTCGGCGCAGGAGTCTGCCCCGCTCACGACATTGGATTTTTCAATTGTGGGCGTTGAGCTGCATTCCTCGCCAGCCTACCAGGCCGTTCCCCGGGGCATTGCATCACAGGTGGACACGGCCTACGTGGCCGCCGGCGAGCCTTTGGCCGACGACGTGGTGGCGCTCCTGCCGAAGAGCTTCGTGGTCAAGGCGGAGTTCACGGGCCCGTCGTACCAGACGCCGCTCGTTCTCGAGACGAAGCCGGGCGAGCCCTTTACGCTGCCCCAGCTTCCGCTCCTGGGCAAGTACACCCTCGGCAACATCCGGATCGAGGACGGCAAGGGCAACGCGCTCTTTGCCGCCGTGCCCCAGGCCGTCACCATCGAGTCGATCAAGGACCCGCTCATCACGAGCGTGGTCACCCGGCCCCTGTCGCTCCAGGAGTTACAAGATAGGGGCGTGACCTTCGACAGCTCGAACTTCACGGCCTACGAGTTCACGGCAGCCGTCGCGACAGAGAGCGGACAGGTACCGATCCACTTCCCGGTGCTGATCCCCGAATCATTCAGTGTGCCTGAGGAAGAGCAGTTCAACAACCCGAGCCTCGGGCTCACGCCGCCTTCGTACACGAACTTTCCGCCCCAGTCGGATATCAAGCTGCCGTCGAACTTCACCTTCACGCCCATCAAGATAGAGGTGGAAGGCGATCCTGTGCTGACGGCTCAGCTCCCGCCGATACCGGGCATCGTGGTCTTCCCGGGAAACATCGGGTTCCTGCACCAGTACTTCAGCGCCCTGGCCATCGTGACGAACGGCGCGCCTGACGGCTCAGAGCTGATCGTCAGGGACCTGGACGCGAATATTATTTTCCCAAAAGGCGCCGACCGGGTGGCAGGCACGGACCCGGAACCCGGCGACGATCCGCTCCGCATGGCACGGGGCGTGGACGGGTTCTTCCCGCGCGTGCTCCCGGTGATGAACGCCGGCCCTGACGGCGAGCAAGGGACCGGCGACGATCTCAGCCGGCTCTATCCGGCAGAGAGCGGCCAGGCGGACTTCACGATCGAGGGCCTGAGGGAAGGCACGCACAAGATCGACTTTACCTTCAACGCCACCCTCGAAGGCCTGCCCGTCGGTCCGGTGCAGATCAAGGGGAGCGCATCGGGCGCGGTGCTCGTGCGGAACGCCGATTTCTCCCTGACCTTCGGCCACCCGGCCACGGTCAGGAGCGGCGAGGCCTACGACCTCTTCATCACGGTCACCAACACCTCGAAGGCCGTGGCGAACCTGGTCTCGGTCTATCTCGATGAGCGGGCGCTCTCGGGCGCGACCTTTGCAGAAGGAGAAACATCGGACAAACAGGTCGAGACGATCCCGCCGGGATCATCGGCGACTGTTGTTTTCCATCTAATCTCGCAGCGCACCGGCGCCGTGACGGCCACGGCCTTTGCGTCCGATGATACCCTGGGCAGGTTCATCCTGCGTACGGGCGTCGGGGAACGGGGCATACCGCTCTCGCCTGATTCGCTGATCATGCCCCATACGGGCGATTTACCCCAGGACATCGTGAATGCTGCCGTGGGTCTCCTGGGGCAGGCCTGGAGCGTGGCAACGGCGCCTGATGCCGCGCTGCCCGCAGATGTTCTGCGCATTGGCAAAAAGCTCATCACGGCCCGGTCCAACGACCTCTCGGAGGCGGGCCTCAGGATCCTCATGGGCGACGATCCGGTAGGCGCCGTCGAAGACCTCGCATTCGTATATATCGGGTCAGACAATGGCGACCGGGCCTTCGATGACCTGCGGAGAACGTCCACCCAGGGACTGAACCTGAACGATGCCTTTGCGGCAGTGTTCCAGCAGGGCGTGGCTGCGTCGGATGCCTACGCTTTCCAGCAGAACTTTGCCGTCAGGACATCCTATCACGAGCCCCATGTCTCGGTCATCACGTCCGGGGCCCCGGTGCGGGTACAGGTGTCCGACGCAGGGGAGAGCAGGATCGGGGGGCTTGCAGCAGAAGAGAATTTCAGGGAGATTCCCTATGGGGATCAGCTCATCTTAACGGAAGGGGCAGGGGTCCAGGGGCAAGGGTCAAGGAGCACCCTATCACTCATAACAAAAATACAGTCGGCGAGTTATCTTGTCGAGATCAAGGCCGAGGCGGATGCGACGCTCGACGTCGGTATTGTCCTGCCGATCCAGACGGGCGACCTGAAGCAGGTCCAGTTCGGCAGTGTCACGCTTCCTGCGGGCAGCCGGGCCTGGGTCACGCTCCTGCCGAACACGGACAGCACGTATGTTTTGAATATCGACAATGACAACGACGGCACCGTTGACACCACGGTTCCGCAGACCGGTTCTTTCGTCATTCCTGATCCGGCGCCTGCAGTCGTGGCAGCCACGCAGCTCGTGCCCGGGTTCGGCGTCGGAGGAGACAAGCACGGCCGGACCGTTGCCGTGATGTTCTCGGAGAAGGTGACGAAAGAATCGGCCCAGAATATCGCCAATTACGCCGTCGAGGAGAACGTCGTCCGGCAGGCCTATCTCCAGCAGAGCGGCAGGATGGTCTTCCTGCTCCTGCGCGACGGCATCGGGCCCTTCTTCGGATCAACGGGAGAAGACGGGAACTTCTACGGGAGAGCAATCACGATCTCCGGCATCAGTGATCCGGCAGGAAACGGCATGACCGATAACGTGACGATGCCGATCAGGATCACGGCCCAGGGCCCGGCTGCCATCGTCGGCGGCACGGTGCGCACGGCCCAGGGAGAGCCGGTGACGGACGCGACGATCCGGCTCCTCCAGTACGTCTGGTTGGACGACGGCATTTTCCGGACACGGAGGTACGCGCTCTTCACCGAGAAGCCGGTGAACAGCGACGGGACCTACCAGTTCGATTACGTGGTCAAGAACGACGACCCTGCCGGGCCGTTCATGATCGAGGTGATCAACAGGCAGACCAACGAGGTTGCCAGTATCACGGCGCCCGTTGACTTCCACGGCCAGATCATGGACATCGACCTGTATATGAAGGCCCGGGGCAGCGTGACCGGCACGATCTTCGACGAGAGCGGCAACCCGGCGCCGAACACGCGCGTCCTGCTCACCACCCTGAGCGACGGCCGGAGCTACTCGGCGACGACTGATGCATCGGGCGTTTTCCTGTTCACGAATGTTCGTGTGGGCGCATTCAGCCTCAAGGCCGTGAACCAGGCCACGTACTCGGATGGGGTCAATATGGGTATCCTGCCTGACGACGGCGGGACCCTGTCCCTCGACGTGACCATCTACCGGGCAGGCGAGGTCCAGAAGGGTGATGTGACGGGAATGGTACTCGACGCCGACGGCGTGACACCGCGGCCGGGCGTGGTCGTGACCATCGCCTCGACACGGTACCGGAACTGGATGTACACCGACGCCAATGGCCGGTACGCCTTCGAGGGCGTGTTCGTCGGCACCGTGACGGTGAAGGCAGCGGACCACAAAACAGGCGAAACCAGCAGGGTGACGGGCCAGCTTCTGAACGGCGAGACCATCTCCATGAACCTGATCTTCAGCGGCTTCGGCACGCTGACGGGTATCGTTCTCCGGGAAGACCAGGGCTCGACGGAAGGATACCTCGTCCGAGCCCTCGGCAGGCTGACGACGGCCGACGCAAACGGCGAGTTCCTATTCGAGAACGTGCCCGTCGGTGATATCAACGTCGAAGTGATCAGTCCCCAGTATTACCGGGTGGCATCGGGGAGTGTGACGCTCATTGCAGCGGGAGAAACGGCGTTCCTGTCCCTCAGTATCCAGAATGTGGCGGTCTACCGCGGGGCGGTACAGGGCACGGTGTACCGGCGCGACGGCACTCCCGATCCCAATGCCCATGTGCGGCTCATCGATTTCCGAAGCGGTTCGTATGCCTCCTTCGCCTGTGACGCGAACGGCCAATATACGATCCCCGGACTTCCGATGGGGACCTATTCGCTCGCCTCGGTAAACGGCGTGAATGTCGCCAATGCCAGGGCCACGATATGGCATGACCAGCAGATCGAGATCGTCGACTTCCGCCCGCTCCTCGGTTCGGTGACAGGCACGATTTACAGCCGGTCGGGCACGAATCCCGACGACACACCAGCCTACGAACCTGCCGGCGCCAACGTGCGGCTCATGTCCATGCGGCCCAACAGGCTCGGATGGCTGGTTTATGGCGGCGAACAGAAGAATCCCCTGACGGTCAAGAGCGATCCCCAGAACGGGACCTATACCTTCACCGGTGTCTACGGCGGCAGCTTCACGGTGACGGCATCGAATGCTTTCAAGCCCTCACCGGTGTCCAGGAGCGGCAGCATCACGGCAAACGGCCAGGTTGTTCCCATTAACCTGACCCTCGCAGACAGAGTCGGTTCCATCTCCGGAACGGTCCTGAATCCCGACAATTCGCCGGTCGGAGCAGGGGTAAAGGTGACGGTCACCTTCAGCGGCGCTGATGTGACCGTGTCCACAGATGAGACCGGGCACTTCCAGTTCTCTTCCATTATTCCGGCGGGCACGCGCCGCATCATTGCTGAAGACGAGATTACGACCTACAAAAACATGATGTATGTGTCCGTCCCCGGCGGGCGCGACGTGCCGGTGACCATCAGGCTCCTGGGCAAAGGATCCATGACCGTGAAGGTCGTCGAAGGGGACGGCACGACTCCATCGACGGGAACACGCGTCGATGTGAAAGGCTCGAGCTACCCCAATGATTCTGCCTGGGCAAGGACGGAGCCAAACGGCATTGTTGTGTTCGATAACCTGACGGAGGGAAGATACGCCGTCTCCGCAATAGACGCGAACAACCTCGGCGGAAGGTCCGAAGGGACAGTCACCTTCGACAGCACTGTCTCTGTCACGGTGCGGCTGACACCGTCCGGCACGGTGACGGGCAGGTTCCTCGGTCCCGACGGCACCACGCCGATCAAGGGCGGCCAGATCAAGCTCAAGAATATGAGCAATCACGTCCTTGCCTATGCTTACAGCTCGACGGACGATGCAACGGCAGGAGAATTCAGCATCGAGCACGTGCCGGTCGGCGATTTCAAGCTCGAGGCCTTTGATCCGATCACGGACCGGCGGGGCGTCGGCGGCGGCAGGGTATCGTATGAAGATCATATCGCTACGGCCGATGTGATCGTCATCCCCCGCGGCACGGTCAGGGGAACGGTCCTGAACAACGCGGGGACGTCGCCGGTAGACAATGCAAGCGTTCGGATATCAGCATCGGGAGATCAGTGGTTCTCCTACAACACGGTCACGGCGCCTGACGGCGGCTTTGTCTTCGCCGGTGTGCCGGCCGGTTCATTTTCGATCAGCGTTCACTATGTTGCCACGAACCTGAGAGGCAGCACAACGGGAAGGCTCACCCTCGAGGATGAGGTGGTACAGACCGAGATACGGCTGCAGTCGAGCGGGTCCATCGAGGGCGTCGTTGTCAGGCCCGACGGCGTGACGATCGCGCAGAACGTCGGTGTCTGTCTCAACTCCATCGATTGTGCCAACAAGGTGCTGGTCGACGCAAACGGCCGGTACGGGTTTACGGATCTGCACACCGGCAGGACCTACACGGTCTATGCGACGGAAACGGGGACGCTCCGTGCCGGCAAGGCAGTTGCCGTTGTCAGCTATGAAGGGCAGGTGGCGATCGCCAACATCAAGCTGAACGGACTCGGCACGGTGAAGGGAACCGTCTACGACTCCGATGGTAAAACTCCCCTGGATTACGCGGCAGTCACCCTCGAGGCCCGCGGACTGAGATCGGAAAGCTATGACACGGCAACGGGCAAGGAGGGAACGCCCCCCGGATCCTACTCCTTCACGAACGTGCCGCAGGGCACCTTCACGATCCGCGTCTCGCACCCCTACGAGACCACGGGAGCGTCTGCTTCGGGATCAATTTTCTCGGAAGGCGAGGTCGTCACGAAAGACCTTACCATCGGTTCCGTTGGGACTGTCACGGGTACGGTTTTGCTCGCCGACGGCGTGACGCCGGCTGCCGGAGGCGCTACGGTCTACAACGGCTGCGGCAGACGCTACACGGCAATTATCGATACCGAGGGACTCTTTATCTTCAGAGACATTCCGCTCTGTTCTTGGTTCAATCTCCATGTTGAAGACGCCCTGGGTCTCGGCGTCTGGAAAGGCGGCGGAAGCCTGACCCAGAACGGGATGATCGTGGACCTCGGCACGATCCAGCTCGACGACGAGACGATTGCCGTGGCCGAGATGATACCGGTGAATGGTACCGTGGGCGTACCGGTGAACGCCACCGTCGAGGTCACCTTCTCCGATGTCGCAAAATCAGGAACGATTAATTCGAACACCTTCTATCTCAAGAAAGGGAATGACAGGATATACGGCACGATGTCGGTGAGCGGTGACCGGCGGAGCGCAACCTTCAAGTCTCACTCGGACCTCGAGAGCTTCACGCAATACACGGTGGTCGTCACCACCGGTGTCCGGGACATGCTTGACCGGCCGCTGGTCTCGACCTTCACGAGCACCTTCCAGACCAGGGATATCATGCCGCCGCAGGTCACGTCCATCTCGCCGGTGAGCGGCGCGGTCCAGATCGAGCCTGACGGTGTGGTGCGGATCACCTTTACCGAGGCCATCGATCCCGACTCCACGGGCGGCATCAAGCTGCTGCTGAACAATACGGAAATTGCTGCGCAGGTCGACCTGGCCCAGGCGAACACGGTGGCCATCCTCACGCCGCTCCAGCCGCTCGCGATCAACAGCACCTACACGGTCACGGTTTCGGACGTGAAGGACCTGGTTCTGAACACGATGACGAGTCCCCTTGCCACGAGTTTCAGCACCCTCGACACCATCGCGCCGGTGGTGACGGATGTCTCGGTCCCGGCGAACGCGCGCTTGATCGAAGGCAATACCGTAACGGCGAGCGCATCGGTCGACAGCACGGACATAGCTTTTGTCGACTTCTTCGTGAATGGTCAGCTCGTCGGTACGGACAAGGCGCCGCCATACAGCCGGGCCATTCTGCTGGGCCGTGACGCAAACGGCCAGATCACCATCGAGGCGGCGGCCCAGGACCGCGCAGGCAACCGGAGCGGGAAGAGATCCCTCGTGCTCGCAATTGCCGAGGACCAGCCGCCGACGGCGACCATCATCGCGCCTGCAAACGGCGCCCTGGTGAACACCGGTTCGTCCTTCAACGTGACGGTCCAGGGGAATGACGACCTGTCCATCAGTGAGATCACCCTGTCTGCCACGGGTGCCATAACCTCTTCGTTGGTGAGGACGGGGAACAACAGCACCGGGCAGCAGGTGGGCTTCAGCCTCACGGTTCCGCAGGATGCGCTGCCCGGCACGGAGTCCCAGATCAGCGCCTCGGTCCGCGATTCAGCAGGTCACGTGAGCACGTCGTCACCCATCACCGTAACGGTGCGCGACACTATTGCGCCGGCAGTGAGCATCGTGAGCCCGGGCCAGACAACAAGATACGAGCCGGGCCAGGCAGGCGCGGCAACAGTCACGGCCACGGACAATATCGGCGTGGCGAGCATCGCCTGCAGCGCCACGGGTGCGGCCACGGGAAGCCAGAGCTTTACCATTGATCCGGTTGTCAAGCAGTCCATCAGGACATTCGACTTCACGGTGAACGCCGACGCTGCTCCCCATGCGAATATGGTCCTGTCCTGCACGGCCTCGGATGAGGCAGGAAACGAAAAACAGGGCAGCATCACGATCAAGGTCGCAGACATCGTACCGCCTGTCGTGATCAGCACATCGATTGCAGAGAACGCCACGGATGTGCCGGTGACGGCGTCCGTGTCGGCGACCTTTAATGAAGCTCTGCTCGGGTCCACGGTCAACGCAGAATCCGTCAGCCTGATCGATGAGAGCACCGGCCTGGCCGTGACGGGTACGGTCTCGCTCTCCACGGACAAGCGTACCATCACCTTCGCGCCTGCCGCGTATCTGACGAAACAGCGGGCATACCGGTTCGTCATCAGTATCGCGATAACCGACGCCGCAGGAAATGCCCTGGCGAATGAGTTCACGCTGCACTTTACGGCAGACGGCTCGCCGCCGTCGGTGGCGTCCCTCTTCCCGGCCGATGGCTCGCAGGGCGTGAACGTAAACGTGGCCATCGTTGTCCAATTCAATGAACCGATCGATCCGTACACGCTCCTTGCGGACCGGTTCGTGCTGAGCAGTGCAGGTACGAACGTGCCGGGCACGGTAACGGTAACGCAGGACAACCGGTCGGCGACCTTCAGGCCCCTCGAGGCGTTGAACATTAATGCGGATCATACCGTCACGCTCAAGGCCGGCATCACCGATATCGGCGGCAATGCTACGGTAGCCGACACCGTAACGACCTTCAGGACCCAGAGCTTCAGCGAAACACAGAAGGTCTTCTTCTTTGATAGCAGATATGGCAAGATACTTCATCATGTAGAGAACAGGCTCATCAGAGATTTCTTCGCGCTGAACGGATTTACCGTCCTGAACGCCGATGAACTCAGGACCTTCATGGTAGAGAACGGCGCAGGATCGATCGTTGCGATAGCGCAGGGTATGATTCCCGACACGGTATTTGACGTGGTGTCGCCGCAGGCAATCATCAGGCAATATCTCGACAAAGGCGGTACCGTCGCCTGGCTGATAGGACATCCCTTCTATGATCAGGCGCGCCTGACGGGCAACACAACGATCGGCCCCTCGGGAATACAGAGTGTTCTCGGCATTTCCTTCAGCAGCGCCTATGAAAACGCCATGCTTACCCATGATGGTGCGGCTGCAGGCCTGAAGAACATCTGGCATGTCAGGAAGATTGTGCCGCTCTCGGATGTGACGAGGGCATACGCTACTGCGGAAGGTGGAGCAGCGGCATGGCTCAAGAACTTCAACCCCGCTGTGCCGGATTCCGGATTCCTGTACCTTTGGGGCGACTACCATGGCGCGCGCGGGCATCTGCGCGATGCCTTGGCGATTACGGGCGGCAATATCGATGAAATTCAATATCCCGACATCGTCGCACAGCTGCATTTTGACGGCAACTGGTCCGACTCCTCCGGCAGCGGGTATGACGGGCAACCGAGAGGCAACGTGACCTTCACGAGCGATGCCGCAGACGCGAAATTCGGAAGCCACGCGGCGGTCTTTTCAGGTCAAAACTGCGCTGTCGGCGTTGGCTATCACTCAGGCAATAATAACTATCCAGATATGCTCTTCAGGAATTTCCCGGGTAACATCTTTACCATTGAGGCCTGGGTGAATCTTGACAGTACCGGCGACGGGGCGAGAAAAATCATTGCCGGCGGCATTGGAAATGCCTACGATTATGCAGTCGGTTTGCGGAATGACCAGTTTGTTGCCTTTGTCGGTAATGGCTCGAACCTGACGTATGCATACTCGGGCGTAACGCCGGTCATCGGCGACTGGTACCACGTGACGGCAACGTATGACGGAGGACGGCTGCGGCTGTATGTGAACGGCGAACTCAAAGTTGAAAAGTCCGCGGTATGGTCGCAGGGACTGAAGCATATATTCAGTATCGGTGGTTTTGCGCACTATAACTACCAAAGCGGAGTAGTGGATGGCCGAATTGACGATGTAACCGTCTACCGGAGCGTTCTTCCCGTCGAGGACATCCTTGAGCATTATACCTGGGGCATCAGCGATGATAGGACGCCGCCGAAGGCCCCATTGGTGGATCCCATCGGCTCGCCGACGTTCGACAGCGTGATCACGATTTCGGGAACGAAGGACGTCGATGCATCGATCAGGATCAACGGCAGGCAGGTCGTCGGTATCGATGGATCGACGGACTGGTCCGTGCCCCATGTGCTCCAACCTGGCGAGAACAAGCTCGAGATCACGAGCCGGGACGCGTCGGGCAACGAGAGCCCGTCCATGGTAACGACGATCGTCCTGTTCCCGGCCAGCCAGCAGGATGGAGATATCGTTGCGCAATGGCACTTCGACGCCAACTGGCTCGATTATTCCGGCCGCAGCCACCACGGGCTTCCGTACGGCGGCCCCTGGCTGAGTACGGAAGCAAAAATAGGGCTGCGTGCCGCCAGATTTGACGGGGTCAATGACCGCGTCACGATCAGCGACAGTCCTGTTTTCCAGTCTCTGGATTACATCACCGTTGAGGCATGGATCAATCCGGACAGGATCGCTCCTTCGGGTACGCGCCAGACGATCGTGAGCTTCAAGGAAGGGGACAACCCGAATGTCGGCGCTTTAATGGCATTGCCGGAAGATGCGCCGAATAAGGTGCGGTTCTGGGTCAAGATCGACAATGTCTGGCATTCGGCGACGAGCGCCAGTACGGTAACCAAGGATACCTGGCATCACGTCGTGGGAGCGTACGACGGTTCTGAAATTAAAATCTACCTCAACGGCCAGCTGGCAGGACACAAATCCGTAACGGGCGCCATGACCAATGCCCCGGGAAGTTCCACCAGCACCATTACGATCGGAGCGCGGGCATCGAATAACACTCACTGGTTCAAGGGCCTCATCGATGAGGTGGGCATATACCAAAGGGCCCTGGACGCTGACGAGATACGGACAACATACAACGAAGTGATCGGCGGTTCGCTGCCGCCCCAGGCGCCGGTCCTCGATCCAATATCGTCCACCACCTATGACAATACGATCATTCTCTCCGGTTCAAAGGACGCCGGCTCATCTGTCTGGATCGACGGTGTCGAGATCATTCCCGCCGGCGACGCTGCGACTTGGCAGACGGAATACTCGCTTCAGCCAGGCGTAAATGAAGTTACGATCGAGAGCAGGAACCACTCAGGCAGCCTGAGTAATCCTACGACGGTCAGCATTGATGTTCGTCCCACCACCGAGAAAGATCCGGACATCGTCGCCTTCTGGCACTTCGACGGAAGCTGGGTCGATTATTCGGGCAACGGCAACAATCTCACGCCGCATAACGGCGCCTGGCTGACGAGTGATGCGCAAGTCGGTAGCCAGGCCGTCGGTCTCGATGGGGTGAACGACTACGCCGAGATCGGGAGTCCCAACAGCACCCTGAATATCGGCAATGGGAGCTGGTCGATATCGGCATGGGTGAAATCGAGTTATACCGGATCGGGTCTGCAGCAGATTTTAACGCGCCATGAATGCGGCCTGAATAATTGCGTCTCTCCGGACGGTGATCCGAAGGCCTGGTATCGTCTTTTCCTGAATGATTCCGGATTTGCGGCATTCGCCGTGCGGTACGACGGAAAGCCGGACTGGAGTTCTATTGAGCTCTCTGACAATGTTGACGTTCGTGACGGCAATTGGCATCACGTCGTCGGCGTGCTGGACCGGGGCAGCAGCATGCTCCGGATCTATGTTGACGGTGTTCAGAAGAATGCGGTCTCCGCAGCCGGTGTGAGGGCAATCAATGATGGCGGCTCGCCCGTCACGCTGGGGGGTATCTACTATCAGAATCAGCACTTCCAATATTTTAACGGATCGATTGACGAAGTCTCCGTCTACCGCCGTGCCCTCCAAGGTGCAGACGTAAGCGAGCTCTATTATGCCGGCACGGCCAACGACAGGACGCCTCCGGCTGCTCCGGCGGTCGGCGCGGTCACCTCGCCGACCATTGACTCAGTGATACTGCTGACGGGGACCAAGGACGCCGGATCCTCAGTCAGGATCAACGGCTCAGAGGTCGTAGGCCTTGACAGTGCAACAAGCTGGCAGGCGACCTATTCGCTCAAGCAGCTCGGTGACAACGTTCTCACGATTGCGAGCCGGGACGCCGCAGGCAATGAAAGCGAGCCGGTCACACGGACCGTGAACCTGCTTCCGGCAAATCAGAGCGAGCCTGACCTCATGGCGCTCTGGCATTTCGACGGAAGCTGGCAGGACTATTCAGGAAACGGCAATCACCTGATGCCCTATAACACGGTGGTGTTCAGTGCAGACGCCCGGGTGGGAAGCTCTTCAGGCAGCTTTAACGGGATCAATGATTACGCGGAAATTCAGAACCCCGCGGGAACACTGAATATCGGAAATGATAGCTGGACCCTCTCGGCATGGATCAAAACAAGCTATTCCGGGAATGATTTGCTGGCAATTGCCGAGCGTTATGAGTGCGGATGGAATAACTGCACTTCGCCGGACGGCAGCAGTAATGCATACTACAGCATGGTCCTCAATGAATCCGGCGCTGTGCGTTATACGGTGCGGTCTGATGACGGCGCCATGGTGGCCGCATCAGATACGACGGACCTTCGTGACGGACGATGGCACCAGATCGTTGGAGTCCTCGACAGAAGCAGCGGATTGATGAGGGTATTTGTCGACAGTGTTGAGCGGGTCGTGATGCCTGCCGCTGCCATCGGCACGGTCAGCGATGCAGGATCACCACTGGAGATCGGCCGACGATATACGACCCTGGAGGGTGGGCCGAAGCATTTCTTTAACGGCCTTATTGATGAGATTGCCGTATACCGGCGTTCTGTGACAGCAAGCGAGGTGAACAGCAGCTATCAGGAAGGCATCCAGGCCAGAGCAAAGCCTGAAGCCCCGACACTACATAGCGTGCCGTCGTTCACCTATGCGAACGTCATTGACCTGTCGGGATCAAGACAGCCCGGCACCGCAATCTGGATCAATGGTCTTCCGGCTGTGCCACGGGATTATGCCTCTACCTGGCAGACGGGGTATTCACTGCAGTTTGGCGTGAATACACTCAGCGTTGTTGCACAGAATGCAGAAGGGACGTTCAGCGTTCCGACCGTGGTAACGGTGGAAGTTCTCCCGCAGAACCAGGTTGAATCGGATCTTGTCGGGCTCTGGCATCTGGACGGGAACGCGTCCGATTATTCCGGCAACAACAGGCATGGAACTCCTTACAACGGCGCCGGATTCAGCAATGACAGCATGGTCGGCTCCGGGTCGGTCAGACTGGATGGTTCTGATGATCATATCAGGATCGGCAATCTCTACGGCCGGTTCCCGGCAAATACCTTTACCATCTCGTCGTGGGTAAAGCTCCACAACACCGGAGCAGGCGGACGAAGGACCATAGCGGGAGGGACCGGAGCAGCCGCGGATTATGCAATCGGCCTGGCGAGCGATCAATTCACCGTTTTTGTCGGCGATGCAAATGCCTATACGGTGCATTATGCAAAATCTGGATTCGTTCCGGAAACAGATACCCAGTGGTATCACGTCGCCGGTACATTCGATGGAAGCAGGCTGAAGCTCTATATAAACGGCGAACTGAAAGACGACATTTCCGCTGTTTGGACCCAGTCAAATGGCGGAGCCAACTTCTGGATCGGCGGCGAATATTGCTGTGGCAACTATGTTGACGGACTCGTTGACGATGTTGCCGTGTACCGACGCGCCCTCACGGCCGCGGAAATCGAGGCGCAGTACAACAAGCGCGTCGGTCGTGTCGGTGTATGGCATTTTGACGGAAACTGGAGTGATTCATCAGGCAATGGCTTCCACGGCACGCCGGCAGGAAACGCTGCACTCACTCCGGATTCGCGCTTCGGTTCGACAACCGCAAGCTTCGACGGGTTGGATGATGGTGTGGTTATCTCAGACGCAAACCAAAGACTGGCCCCGGAAAGCCTGACAGCCGAGGCATGGTTCAAATTCGACGGTACCTATGATGATGGCAACAGTAGCATGATACTGTATAAGGGAAATTATGATCCATTCCCTAATATGGCATATTCGCTCGAAATAGTTAAGGCAGACGGCAAACTCAGGGGAAGGTCGGACACGGCAGGATTCAGCCTTCTGTCTCAGATTGCGGTAGATGATAACAGATGGCATCATGCAGTATTGACCGTTCATGATACGTCCAAAGAAGCAAACCTCTATCTCGATGGGGTATTGCAGGACACGTCAGCCTTTACCGGGTCCATTACGAAAACGAATGAGCCATTGACTATCGGAAAATATTACTATAATGTACTCTATGACTTCTCAGGCGCTATTGACGAAGTCATCATCCATGACAACAGCCTGAACGCGCAAGACGTCGTGAAGCACTATAATAATGGCATCGGCCGCGTTGCGTACTGGAGCATGGACGGCACGTGGGAGGATCTGTCAGGCAATAATCAACACCTCATGACCAAGAATGGCGCTGATTTCAGTTCTGATGCCAGGTTGGGAACCCATGCCGTCAGCTTCGATGGGTCTGACGACTATCTTATTCGCAATCCTATTCAGAATCTCCCCTCGAAGGAGCTTACGCTCGGATTCTGGATGAAGTCTTCAGACACCGCTAATGACGGTACGCCTGTTTCCTACGCGACGTCTGCGAATAACAACGAGCTCCTTCTCATTCGCTATGCAGGCTTCGACATAGTGCTAAGAGATGAATATGTAAGTACGGGAATCTCAGCAAACGATGGGAACTGGCATCATATCGCCGTAACGTGGCAAAGTTCAGACGGGGAAGCGAAGCTCTACAAAGATGGTGCCTTGTCCTTTAGCGGTGTGTTGGCACCAAATTCCATTATTCGCCCCGGAGGCAGCTTTGTTCTCGGCGGCGAACAGGATAGCGTTGCGGGAACATTTGATCCCAACCAGGCCTTTGCCGGCTTAATGGACGAAGTAGAAATATATAATCGCATAATGACATCCGAGGAAATTCGCGAC
>CAJHXR010000225.1_pt1 | contig 15737 bp, 14 predicted proteins | sample 9198421 | NCBI WGS metagenome assembly CAJHXR01 (sample SAMEA7708331, study PRJEB35096) | sediment metagenome | biome: marine neritic benthic zone biome [ENVO:01000025]; feature: sediment [ENVO:00002007]; material: shallow marine sediment [ENVO:03000034] sea grass bed [ENVO_01000059] ... | reverse complement strand
GGGGGCTATGCCAAGTACGCTGATACGGACCAGATATTCATCATACGGGCCAACGGCTTTTCTCGGAGCGCAGATTCACCATCGGTCGGCAATGTGGAAAGTCTGGCATTGAATCCCGGCGATACTGTTTTCGTTCCGCAGAAAGTGGAACGGTACGCCGGTATGCGCTTTACGAAGGACATCATTGATATCCTGTTCAAGACCGCAGTTGTGATCGCTACGATTACCGTGCTTTTTTAGCACGGCAACAGGCAAAGAAGTGGCATCCTTGTGCTTAAGTGCTTATGACGGAAGGAACGGGTATTCTATGCAACACCAGCCAGCATACGATGATGAAATAAACCTGCTTGAATACTGGGACGTCATCTGGCTCCGGAAAAAGATTGTGCTATCCCTGTTTTTCATCTCTGTATTCACAGCCACGGTCGTGAGCCTCTTGCTGCCAAACTACTATAAAGCAACGACAACGGCCATTGCAACAGGGCCGGAGACCGGGGGACTCGGCGCGGCCCTTTCCTCGTCGCCGCTGGCCGGCGTTCTCGCCGGTGCAACAGGCATTCAAACACCGGCCGACAAGGTTATGGTATTTCTGAAAAGCCACTACGGCTGAGGCGGTAATTCGGAAATTCGATTTACTGAAGGTCTTTAACAATGCCGAGTGGAACGTCTCAAGCAACACCTGGAACAACCCGGCCAATCCTCCCTTTATGGAAGACGCAGTAAAGCAGCTTGCAGGCATGACTGCCTTCGGCACGACAAAAGAAGGGGCGATCACCGTCACCGTTGAATGGAAAGACCCGAAGCTTGCCGCCGACATAGCAAATTATTATATAGCAACCCTTACCAGTTTTCTGAACAAGAAGGCGATTAACATAACCATTCAGGTCATTGACAGGGCTGTTCCTGCTGAAAGAAAATCAAGACCAACGATCAGAATGAACATAATGCTCGCCGGCATTATGAGCCTTTTTGTCGGTATGTTTTCCGTTTTTTTTCTCGATTATATTCAAAAAGCGCGGACGGTACATCGTAGCAGAAACAGGGAGAGCGACACTGCTGAATCAGCAAAAAATCCGGATGCACGGATATGAAGGCCGATGTTCGAGAAGTGCACAGTAGGCACAAACCAAAGGGGGCACGGGTATGAACAGAATAGTCGGTATTCTATTGCTGATAATGGGATTGATCATACTGGGGGAACCAGCTTTTTCCTTCGAGCTGCATCCATATGAACGGTACCGGAGGGAGCGAAGCGATAACGAGGCGCTCGTGATCAACCGTGCACCGACCATCCAGGGGTTGACCGGCGGTCTCATGTTTACCAATTCCGCCTATACCAAGCGTGCGGGACACGTGGCGCTGGGAATTGCCGTAATTGGAGAAAACAGTGATATCCCGGACTACAGCATCGTGCAGGCCGTAGGGACGTTCACCATGGGAATCACGAACAGCATAGAGTTCGGCGGCAAGGCAAAGGTAATTACGACAAATCTCGGGTCAGCGGCCGCACAAGAACAGGGCCTTGGTGATACAGAGATTGCGCTCAAATGGAAGATCCGTAATCAGTCTCGAGGCCAGACCGTACCGGCAATAGCCCTCGGGATCGGGTGGATGTTTCCTACCGGCGACAATGCAAAAGGTTTTGATGAAGTGCAAAAAAACGGCCTGAAATTCATGGTAATGGCGTCATCGGAAGCACGGGTGCTTGATGATTCATTTATCGGTGTCTATTTTGAAGGGCAGGCTGTATTGATCGATCAAATTACCCGGTCGAGCATTGCAACGCAGGAAATGTACGGAGTCGTGAATGCCGGGCTGCTCTTTCCGATAAGCGAAGATAACGAAGTACAATTCATGCTGGAATATAACCAGGTTTTTAGTAAGAATTTCATGACCTTCGGAGAGGGTAACTATTCGGCTATCGGCCCTGCGCTGCGGTACGTGAACAGATATTTTAATTTTGCCTTTGGTGGACAATTCGTGAGCAAAGAAGCGGCAGGGTATGAAGATACCACGCGTTTTTTTTTAGCCATGAGCCTGAATTTCTGAAACCGGTACTCCTCTCAGACGAGTACATTCTTGTGTTTCGTTGCCTGGAGCGTCTATGCACAAACGTTTTTCTTTCTGCGGTTGCCTGACCCTTGCCCTGCTGCCATTTTTTTCAGCTGCCGTCTCTGCCGAAGAAATTGAACTGGTGAACCGTCCGGCAAACACCTCGGGCCTTACCGGACTCCTCGTAACCACGTCTCCCTTCACGATCGAGACCGGGACCGTGGAAACAGGCATTGCGGCCTTTGATGAAAACAGCAGTAAACCGAACTTTATTCTTACGGAATATTCTGCATACATCGTTATGGGAATCGCCCGTCACATGGAGCTTTCCGTCAAAGGTTCATATTTTCATGCAGAATATAAAGATGACAAAGGACCGCTTCCCGAAGGCAAATATCGAGGGGCAGGGGACACAGAGATCGCCTATAAATGGAAGTTCTGGGGGCAGCCTCAGGATTCTTTCATTCCCGCTGGAGCGCTGATCATTGCGGGGATTGCCCCTACCGGAGATACCACGAATGCATTAAACAGGGTAGAGCACTGGGGCGCGCGTGTGGGATTTGCAACGGGCACTGAGATCACGTGGGAGGACCATGTGCTCGGTATGTATGCTGATGCATGTGTGGCCTTCCAGGACCTCTCGGATGATCAGATACGGGACCTGTACCATATCGTGAACGCCGGCTTGCTCTTTCCCATCAGTAAACACCAGAATCTTCAGCTTCTCCTGGAATACACCATTGTGAGTGGAAAAGAGAGAGAAAACATCGATGGACTGGACTATACTGCCGTAACGCCCGGTTTGAGGCTGGTAAGTGAACGGTTTAACCTTTCCATGGGGATTCAGTTTCTCAGCAAGGAACTGGAAGGCTACGATGACTCCAGCAGAGTTATCGGCATGGTAAGTGTGAAGTTCTGAAGCCTCTTTGCGACGAACGAACAATCCCGCCAAGGCGGGACTAAGCGACACGAAATGTCACGCGGGCAAGTACTCAGGAATAACGTACATATCACAGATTATCCTGTCGCTCTCGAGCTGCCTGTATGACTGCGTGAGACACCCGTCCTTAACAAAGCCCACTGCAACAAAGCAAACCGCATGCCACCGCACTGACAGCGAAGAGTCGCCATAATATTCATAAAATATCAATCATATACCACATACTGCATGATGCTTTACATCAACTTATACAGTGTCTGATAATGTATATTATGTCAAATTATAGGGAGAATAAAAAGCCAGCCCAGAAGGTAAAAAGCAATACTCCCCTACTATTCCCTGCCTATATTTCGCGGACATTCGTGTATATTCGCGGCTGAAAATTTAACGATTCTTCTCCCAATCCCAGGCTGTTCTGATGATGTACTCAAGATTGTCATGGCGGGGATTCCAGCCGAGGTCCTGTCGCAAGCAGGTACTGTCGGCCACCAGTACTGGTGGATCTCCAGGGCGCCTGCCGACTTTCTCGACCCTGATATCTCTACCGGTGATCTTATTAGCCGTTTCCAAGACCTGCCGGACTGAAAACCCGTGACCGTAGCCACAGTTGAATATACGGCTTTCTGAGCCATCTGCGAGGCGTTCCAGGGACAGGATGTGGGCTTCAGCGAGGTCCGAGACATGAACATAGTCCCTGATGCAGGTACCGTCCGGCGTCGGGTAATCAACACCGAAAAGCTTTATGCTCGATAGTTCTCCATTCGCCGCTTTAAGGACAAGAGGAATGAGGTGACTTTCAGGATCATGTTGCTCCCCTATTCTCCCCTGCTCTTCGGCTCCGGCCGCATTGAAATAGCGTAAAGACACGTACCGGAGACCTTGCCGGGCCGACATGTCTTCCAGAGCTTTCTCCACCTCTACCTTCGACCGGCCATACGGGTTTATCGGGCTGAGCGGCTCCTGTTCCGTTATCGGGACATTTTGAGGATTGCCGTATACTGCCGCGGATGATGAAAAGATGAGTGACCGGACACTATGGCGCAGCATGACCTGGAGAAGGTGTAGCGTGTTCGCTACGTTGTTACGGTAGTACTTCGCGGGCTCCCGGACGGATTCGGCCACTTCGATAAAGGCTGCAAGTGCATGACCGAGTCAGGCTTGAATCGGCTAAATGTCTTCTCTAATTTCGGCGTGTCGGCAAGGTCACCGACAACCAGATCTCCATAAAGAACAGCATCGCGATGGCCCTTCGAAAGGTTGTCATAGACGAGGACCTCATGCCCCTTCTCGCCCAGGGATTTGACTACATGACTCCCGATATACCCTGCCCCGCCGGTAACCAGTATTTTCAACGAAAAACTCCTTGATCTACACAAGGGACAGGATCACTTGATTCACGTTGCCTTCCATCATGGTTTTAATATCCTCAAGAGACCCCTGATCTTGCGCTTCAAAACGCATAACCAGCACCGGCTGAGTATTTGAAGCTCGAACCAATCCCCACCCGTTGTCGAAAATCGCTCGAAGCCCGTCAACCGTGACAACATCCTTTGGTTGTAATGGAATACCTGCGCTGCCCGTGAATATTTTTTTTATCCTGTCAACAACTGCAAACTTGATGTTATCGGGGCAGTCGATGCGTATTTCAGGTGTATTAAACGTTTTCGGCAAATCCGCAAGGAGCGAACTAAGCTTCGTATTGCTGTCATGTGATTTGCGTTTTTTGAGTATCTCGACAAGCCTGCATGCAGCGTAGATGGCATCATCATAGCCAAAGTACCGGTCTGCGAAGAAAAGGTGACCACTCATCTCACCGCCGAATACCGCGCGTGTTTCTTTCATTTTTGCTTTAATAAGCGAATGACCCGCTTTCCACATAATGGCATTTCCGCCATGAGCACGAATATCGTCATACATGACCTGGGAGCATTTGACTTCAGATACTATCGTCGCTCCTGGCCGTTCTTTGAGAATATCTCGAGCAAATATTATCATGAGGTGGTCTCCCCAGAGGATAGTCCCCTCTTCATCCACCACCCCAATCCTGTCGGCGTCGCCATCGAAGGCAATGCCGAAATCTGCCTTGTGCTGCTTTACCGTTTTGATTAAAACCTCAAGATTTTCAGGAATTGTTGGATCGGGATGGTGATTTGGGAAGCTGCCATCAGGTTCTGAAAAGAGTTCAATAATTTCGCAGCCCAATCCCCGAAGGATTTCAGGAGCTGCGACACCTGCTGTTCCATTGCCCGCGTCCAACACAACCTTGAGGGGGACGTTCCGGTAATGGGGGAAGGCATTCTTAAGGAAGGCAACATAATTGGGTAAAATAGGATTATGTATAACCTGTTGCTCATGGCTGTCTTTACCCTGCCCCCTGCCCCCTGCCCCTTGCTCCTTCTGATCGATTTCCTCGGCAATCCCCCTGATTTTCTGTATTTCCTCACCATAGATCGTATCCTTGCCCACGCAGAGTTTAAAACCATTGAATTCCGAAGGGTTATGACTCCCGGTGACCATTACACCGGCACCGGGAGTGAGGTGAAAAAGGGAGAAATAGAGTGCAGGCGTGGGACAAAGACCGATGTCAGTCACGTTTATCCCAGCTTCCGTCAGCCCCCGGCAAAGGGAATCTCGAAGCCGCGGAGAACTCACTCGTGCGTCATACCCTACCGTAGCAGCTTTGATGTCTTTCATCCTGAGATACTCGGCAAAAGCCGCTCCGATCTTCTCGACGGCTGAACTCGTGAGCTCACGCTCGGCAACGCCTCGGATATCATATTCTCTAAAGATTTCAGGATTTATCATACCATTGACATTTGAAGGAAACTGCATTTTTTCCAGAGAGTTCGCTGAGAACGAAAAAAAGGCGTCATACTACTGTATTTTTTGAACATATGTGATGCTATGGCTAATAATGCTATTTCTTAGTCAATGGAGGCAGCGGGTTGCGCTCCTTTTTTTCATGCCTCTTATACTCATCATCAAAACGAACAATATCATCTTCTTCCAGATATTCACCGTTCTGGACCTCGATGATCTGGAGCGGAACTTTGCCCGGATTTTCGAGCCGGTGCTTTGATGATATGGGAATATAGGTGCTCTCGTTCGGGTGCACGTCATACGTCTTGTCCCCATTCGTAACCCGCGCGGTCCCCGCAACGACTACCCAGTGCTCGCTCCGGTGATGATGGAGCTGGTGAGAAAGCTTGGCGCCCGGCTTTATCTCTATCCGTTTTATCTTATAACGTTCTCCCGTCTCCAGCACCGTATAGGAACCCCACTGCCGATGGACCGTACGATGGGTCAGATGCTCCTCGGCATTCCTTTTTTTCAGCTCGGCAACGATAGATTTGACTTCCTGCGCCTGTTCTTTCGGACAGACGAGCGTGGCATCGGGCGTATCCACGACGACCATGTCCTTCAAACCGATGGCCGCAACAAGCCGCTTCTCCGCATAAATGATTGAATCATGACTCCCGATATCAAGAACATTTCCTGTTTTGATATTGCCGGACTGATCACGCTCGGCAACGTCGTCCAGGGCGGTCCAACTCCCCACATCTGACCAGTCGATGTCGGCAGGAATGACGGTGGCCCGGCCTGTCTTCTCCATAACCGCATAATCAATGGAAATGGGCTGAAGCTTCTTGAAAACCTTCCGCACGACGTCTGATTCCCTGTCAGTGCCGATATTTTTCCGTATATCGACCAAGCCTTTATGAAGAGCGGGGGCATGCTTTTCTATCTCCTGCAGAAGCATCCTCGTCTTCCAGACAAACATACCACTGTTCCAGAAATAGTCACCGCTCTCGAGATACTTAATTGCTGTAGCACGATCCGGCTTCTCCACAAAAGCTTCGACGTTATATATCGCCTCGCCCCTTCCCCCCTGACCCTTCCCCCCTGACCCTTTAAGCATATCCCCTGCTTTGATGTACCCATAACCCGTTTCCGGCCGGTCAGGTCTGATTCCCAAAGTTACCAGATGGTCGTCTTGAGCAGCTTGCCCTGCCCGTCGCAGCAGATCGAGGAACGCCTCTCCTCGCTTTATGGCGTGGTCCGCGGAAAGAACGATCATGGTGCCTTCCGGGTCGATGCGCTCCAGATGGATGGCGGAAAGACCGATAGCCGGCGCCGTGTTCCTGGCTTCCGGCTCGATAATGAAACTGTTGTCCCAGGAGCCGCCGAATTTCGACAGAAGCTGCACTCCAATATCGTCTGCCAGAGCCTGATTGGTCACGATAAAGACATTGTTCCGATCGATCAGGGGCAGGATGCGGCCCACGGTCTGTTGGATGAGCGTCTCGTCTCCGCAGATATTCAAGAGCTGCTTCGGCATTTTTTCGCGGGACAGGGGCCAGAACCGTGTGCCGGAGCCCCCGGCCATAATGACGGCAAACAATGAAATATATCCTCCGCTTTATATAAACGATGATCTAAAACAATGACCTATGAGCTTCGCCCCATGCACCTGCCAGTATATCTTGTCATTTTGCCTGTGATATCGTCATTCAGTCCACCCTGCTGCAGAAGAGTATTACTCTTTACTCGATCACGAGGTGGCCGCACTTATGAATCGTGGAAGTCGAAGATTGGGCATGGTTATACTGTTTTTGCCCGATTTCACTGGTTCGCATCTTCAAAACATTCATACGTTTTTCGAATGCCTTCTTCCAGGCTTGTTTTCGCACTCCAGCCGAGGGACCTGATTCGCGACACATCGAGAAGTTTCTTAGGTGTTCCATCGGGCTTGGAGACATCGTGCTGGATTTCGCCTTGAAAACCCACGATGCCTCTTATCAATATGGCAAGGTCTTTTATCCTGATGTCTTTCCCTGTCCCGACGTTGATGAACTCACCGATTTCGTCAACACCATATTGCCCCATTAACAAGAGACAAGCCTCCGCCAAGTCATCGACATAGAGAAATTCTCGCAACGGCTCCCCTGTTCCCCAGAGAGTGACGGTTTTCTGATTGTTCACCTTTGCCTCGTGGAACTTGCGGATCAGCGCCGGGAGCACATGCGACGTTTCAAGATCATAATTGTCGTCCGGCCCGTACAGATTAGTAGGCATTACTGATATGAAATTCGTACCGTATTGTTCGTTGTAATAACGGCAGAGCTTTATTGCCGCTATTTTCGCAATTGCGTAAGGCTCGTTCGTCGGCTCAAGAGCGCCGGTGAGAAGGTATTCTTCCTTCATTGGCTGAGGAGCATGTTTGGGGTAGATACAGGAAGAGCCGAGATTCAAGAGTTTTTTGACGCCGAATGTATATGCCGAATGGATCACGTTCGAGGCGATCATGATGTTATCGTAGATGAATTCGGCCGTGTAGGTACTGTTCGCGAGGATGCCCCCTACCCTTGCTGCGGCGAGAAAGACGTACTCTGGTTTTTCCCGCTCGAAAAAAGCCTCAACATGACTCTGCCGCCGCAGATCCAGTTCTTTACTCGTCCGGGTGACGATGTTCGAATAGCCGGCTTCCGTGAGCTTCCTGACGAGCGCCGACCCGACAAGCCCCCGGTGGCCCGCAACATAGATCCTGCTATCCCGTGTCATGGCCTTACTCATGATAATCGTAGGCCGAATAGCCGTGGCGTTTCACCAGCTCGTCACGCTCAGCCGCCTTGAGGTCCTCGCGCACCATTTCCACTACCAGTTCCTTGAACGTAATCCTGGGCTCCCATCCGAGCTTTTCTTTTGCCTTGCGTGCATCACCCCAAAGCTCTTCGACCTCGGCGGGACGGAAGTAGCGAGGATCGACTTCCACAATACAATTGCCGGCGACGTCGTAGCCTTTTTCCTGTTTCCCGCTGCCTTTCCAGCGGACCTGCATGCCCAGCTCTTCTGCCGCGGCCGTCACAAAATCCCGCACGCTGTGCTGCCTGCCGGTAGCAATCACGAAATCCTCAGGCTGGTCCTGCTGCAGCATGAGCCACTGCATCTCAACATAGTCTTTCGCATGCCCCCAGTCTCGCTTGGCATTGAGATTACCGAGATACAGCCGATCCTGCAGTCCCAGTTTGATGCGTGACATCGCCCTGGTGATCTTGCGGGTAACGAACGTTTCGCCGCGGACCGGAGATTCGTGGTTGAACAATATGCCGTTACAGGCAAACATGCCGTATGCTTCCCGATAGTTGACAGTTATCCAGTAGGCGTAGAGCTTTGCCACTGCATAGGGCGAACGGGGGTAGAAAGGCGTTGTCTCCTTTTGCGGGATCTCCTGCACCAGTCCGTACAGCTCCGAGGTTGATGCCTGGTAGTAGCGGGTTTTCTTCTCCAGACCGAGAATACGGATAGCTTCCAGCAGCCTCAATGCTCCCAGGGCGTCGGCATTTGCCGTGTATTCAGGCTCTTCGAACGAGACCTGAACATGGCTCTGGGCCGCAAGATTATAGATCTCATCGGGCTTGACCTGCTGGATAACGTGAATCAGGCTCGTAGAGTCTGTCATGTCGCCGTAATGGAGAATGAAGTTTCGGACCTTGACATGAGGGTCCTGGTATAAGTGGTCTATGCGGTCAGTATTGAACAGTGACGTCCGGCGGTTGATGCCGTGGACCTCGTAGCCTTTCGAGAGCAGCAATTCGGCCAAATATGCGCCGTCCTGGCCGGTGATGCCGGTAATGAGTGCGCGTTTCAATCAATCCTCCCAATCTCCGGACAGGCGTAGTGCAGCAAGACAACACGAGTATTTTCTGAAACATATTGATAATACATGATTTATTATCAAAAGTAAAGAGTGGATCGAACTGTCCGGCTCGCAATATCGGCCTATCCAGGACATCCTGAGATTTCCCATGGCCCAATGCTTCCAGAGCAATACAGTATGCGGCTCAGGAAGCGATGTATCTCGATGCTGTTTTCCGTCAGCCCGCCGGCGATGATCAATAAGTTGCTCGGGATGATATTATAGCCGCCAATCATCCGATGTTCATGAATCTCACTCCATCCCAACTGCAACAATGCCGCCACGATCGTTGCAGGAATTGCATAGCCGATGATGCTGTGATTTTTAAGCAATACTAGATTTTATTTGGAATGTAATCCTGATGCCGCAGAAATATTCAGTATGGTCACAATAAGGGTGCAGCTATGTGGTTCTTCAGGACGCTCCGGAGTATCATTTCATGCAGTAACGGGGGAAAGCGGGAGAAGATTGTTTTTCTGCTACGATGGATTATGAATATCGTTTCAAGGCCCTCTGTCGTTGCGTTGAACAGGCGTGGCAAACAGGGTCCGACACGTCAGACGCGCAACGGTCGTGTCTGGATTCAGCACGATCAACGTAGCCGCATGAACCCGGCTTAGTCATCGACCACGTCCCAGGAGGAGTTTACGTCGTGGCGCCGTTATCGCCTCCCCGTGACTCCTGATGTAGCCAGTTCCACTGGTGACTATAATGTCCATAATCCAGAAACACCTCATCGCGATAGCGTAGTTACTGCTTAAACCTTCTTCGCGATAACAATCAAGGTTTCTCCAAAAAAAAGCACATCGGACATAATGGTTTTATACAGTTCACGATGCTCACCCCTATTCCGCTTTCGGTCCCGGTAATTTTTGTGGCGATAAAAGACTCTGAATAACGGCTTGACTGATTTCGTAAGGAAATTTTTTCCCTTGTATTGGTTCGTATGTAACTCCTGGACCTCGAAACCGCTGCTTTCCAGTATGAACTGGAGTTCGAAGTAGGTAACCGGCGCTATGTGATAATTCTCAAGATCATGGGCCCACGACTTCCCCTTTACCATAGGCCGTTTAAAATATTCATAGCGGCCCTCCATAAAGTATCGTATCCGGGAGCGGATGTTTAAAATGTTGGGTGTTGTCAAAATGAGATATCCTCCTGGTTTTGTCATGCGATGTAAGCTTCTGATCGCGTTCCATTGACTTTGAAGGTGCTCAATACCCTCTATAAAAAAGATAGCGTCAAACTGATTATCGGGAAGGGGAAGTAAGGGATCATTTAAATCCAGGCAGACGACATGCAGATTCGGCAAATCTCGTGAGAGGCCGAATTTTTCAACATCGATATCGGCCGCAGTTACTTTTTTACCGATCGCAAGCAGTTTCTCGGTCAAGGCCCCATATCCTGCAGGTACATCAAGCATTTCATCCCCCGGGAGCGCACTCGCAAGTTCAAGGACTTTTTCATGCACTCCTGGCGGAGTAAGGGCCTTCAACCCCTCTTCACTATTCATTCTGGAACTCCTCTATTTATCTGGAATGAAATCGGGCCGGGATTAGCAACTCATCGTTCTTCGATCAGATACGTATTACAAGCACGCTACGTGCCCAGCGCACAACGATTGCTCGTTGACATCATTTACCCATTTTTCATGCGCAATTTCTTTGCACGGTGCCGGCATTGTTCACTGCGGGGCATCAGACGTCAAATCAGGATTGTCCCGCTCAATAATTGTGCGGGAAAGCTCATAGTGCAGCGATTCAGAGGAATGAGCGGATGGGACAGAACCACCGCCTTCCGGATTGTATTCAGGAACGATTTCTTTAACCCGGATAGTCGTTTCTTCAGAAAAACCTTCTTGGAGGGAATTCAACAGGTTTTCAATATTGCTCAGGAGAGAATGAAATTCTATTGTTTCAGCTTCTGCTACCTTAATTTTATCATGGAGAGTAGCCTTTATGCGCTCACCGTCGATCAATAATTCCTCATACAATTTTTCTCCTTGTCGAAGCCCGGTAAATTCTATTTTTATATCCCTGTCAGGTTCCAGACCGGACAAGGTGATCATGTCGCGGGCAAGATCCAGTACTTTCACCAGGCTACCCATGTCGAGGACAAAGATCTCTCCTCCCTGCCCCATTGCGCCGGCCTGCATGATAAGCTGAGCCGCCTCCGGAATCGTCATAAAATATCGGTATATGTCTGGATGAGTGACGGTAACGGGTCCGCCTTTGGCGATTTGCTGCTTAAATAGTGGAATCACACTTCCCACGCTGTTCAACACATTGCCGAATCTTACGGTAACGAATTTTGTCTCGCTTTCCTGGCCTAATCCTTGACAAATCAGTTCCGCAATGCGCTTACTGGCACCCATGATGTTTGTCGGGCGCACCGCCTTGTCTGTCGAGACCATGACAAATTCCTTGACGCCGTTCATTCGTGCAAGGTTCGCCATGATCCACGTTCCAAATGCGTTATTTCTCAAGGCTTCTTCTGCATTTTGTTCCATCAAGGGCACATGCTTATACGCTGCCGCGTGAAAAACGACTTCCGGCTGGAACTGCCGCAAAACTCTCTCAACTTTTCGTTGATTTAATACATCGCCGATGACAGGATGGATTATGACGTTCTGCACCTGATCATATAACTGCATCTGAATTTTGTAGAGATTGTATTCTGAACATTCGAACAGAATGAGCCTTCTCGGCGAAAATTGTGCTATCTGGCGGCATAATTCCGAGCCGATAGACCCCCCGGCACCGGTCACCATTACCGTCTTATCTAGAAGGTAATCCCGTATTGCATCAGTATTCAGCTTGACCGGGGCTCTCCCGAGCAGATCTTCAATCTGAAATTCTCGCAGCGAACTGACTTTTACCGCTCCGCTCAACAGTTCTCCCACGGCGGGGAGTGTTTTAAAATTGACATTAGCCCGTTTACACGTGAGCATAATGCGCCGTTTGGCCGCACCGGAGGCAGAAGGAATGGCAATGAAAACACCTTCGACGCGATATTGTCTTACTATACTGGGAATATCGCGGGTATTCCCGAGCACATTGTAACCGTGAATCGTCAAATTTCGCTTCTTTCTGTTATCGTCCACAAAACCGACAGGTGTATAGGATTGCCGGTAGCTTCCCAATATTTCTCGCAGGATTAGCTCCCCCGCTCTTCCGGCACCAACAATCAGCACCCCCTTTTCCTTTCTGTGAAGCTTCCTCTCCGCTTTATGCCTGGTTTCTCGATAGAAACGGTAGGTAAAACGCATGCCTCCCAATAAAACGATTGAGACGAACCATTCAATGATAAACACCGAACGGGGATAACCAGCTAGGCGGGTAATCAAAAAAAGCAAGCCCACAGAGAGTCCTGAGCTTAACGTAATGGCTTGAATCAAGGACATGAGATCTCTCATCCCCACGAAACGCCACATACCCCGATAGAGACCCATGAATGCAAAAACAATCAGGCGTACAGCAAGCATGACTGGTAAAGCGTGAAGAAATTGATGGAGATAATAGTCCTCGAGATACAGAGTATTGAAGCGAAGAACGTATGCTAATAATAGAGATACCAAAATAAGAGCCGAATCGGCCAGAATCACTAACAGTTGTTTAGATTGTTTTTCAAGAACAGCCGACATAGGAGAATCCCTCTTGTATAGACTATAACCTGGATAGTTTCATTCTATACATATTATAATATCATGTCAATTAATTTTTTTAAAACAGGGCTAATGATCAACGCCTTCGCCACGAAAGACGTCGAAAATAGTCTTAAAGATAATTCCTAAATCCAGCAAAAAGGAACGATTGTTGAGATAGTATTCATCAAAATCTACTTTGACCTGTATGGGTAGGTCATCTCTCCCATTGATTTGTGCCCAGCCGGTAAGGCCGGGAGTAAGAAAATGAATCCCCTTGATTGCTCGCAGCTTGATGAGGTCGTTCTGGTTGAAGAGCGCGGGCCGTGGGCCTACGAAACTCATGTCGCCCTTAAGAATGCTAAACAGTTGCGGCAGTTCGTCCAAACTCGATGTTCGAAGAAATTTGCCTATAGGCGTCACATATTGATTCGGATCTGCCAGAAGGTGCGTCGCCACGGCCGGCGCGTCCAATTTCATCGAGCGAAATTTTGGCATCCTAAATGTTTCGTTATTCCTCCCCACCCTATCAGACCAATATAAGACTGGTCCTGGAGATGTCGATCGTATCAGCATCGCAATAATAAGCATGGGAATACTCAAAACGATAAGAAGGATCACAGCTATGATGACATCGAATGCACGTTTCATTGTTTGCGTATGGTTTTGCACATAACTATAGTACTTTCACGTGATGAAAACCTACATCCCTCTCTTTAAAAACCACGCAGCTGTCTCCTGGAGCCCCTCCATCATCGTATATGGCGCTTTCCATTGCAGTTCACGGCGGATTTTTCCTGAATCAACCGTCAGAGATCCCAGAATGCTCTCCACCGCAGCAGATTTACCAAGAAATCTGCCTGCCACGCGCATCAGTGAGAGAGGAAAAGGAAAGAGCCGAGCCGGTCTTCCAAGAGCATTTGCAATCCTCCGGACCAACTCCGGAGTGGAAATATCCTCCCCCTCACCCACCAGGTAGGTCTGACCTGCCGCCTTGGGATTATTGATACAGGCGACTATAGCATCGACCAGATTTTCCCGGTAGATAAGACTGCGACGGTTATTTATAGAAGCAAAAGGCAGCGGCCAACCCTTTGCTACCCCGTGAAGAAGTTGTAAAAAGTTACCTGGGTTACTAGGCCCATACACCAAAGGCGAGCGAATAACTACTACTTCCATGTTCGATTTAGAAGCAATGCTTTTCAAATTTTGTTCGGCCTCTAATTTTGTTATTGCATAGGGAGTTCCGGGATGGGGATCGTCGTCTTCTGTAAAGGGTTGACCATGAGTGACATTACCATTGACTCCGATCGAGCTCAAGAAAATAAAACGTCGAACTCCAGCAGTGGCCGCCGTCTGGGCTAAACGTTCTGTCCCCGCAGTATTTACTCGACGAAACTCTATGAGTGGTTCTGCAGCCTTCTCTTTTATGATGTGCGCCCTTGCCGCCAGATGAATAACTGTATCAACGTTCACCAATGTCTTCGACCAGTCAGTGTCTGGACCGATTGATTCAATCTGTACAATATCAATTTCAGCTGGGAGACTATCAACCCTTTTTGCTGAGCGAACTGTTCCCCTCACGTTCCAACCGTCGGCCTCAATCCTGGTACACAACGCCCGACCGACAAAACCATCGGCGCCAGTTACTAGTTGCAGTTTATTGGTTTTGCTATACTCCATTTCTTATAAATACTGCAGAGTTCTGCATTAAAGTGAAAGTTTTTTTGTTCTCATTTCAGCATCAATGACAGACATCGCTCACCGAAAGAGGAGTCTAAAAGACAGCTTTGCTTTCGTTAAAAACTGTTTTAGCCCTCGTGTTTTGATTATTTCCTGAAATATGATCTTCGGATTTAGATAGAATCGCCTTTGGACTGCATTCTGCATGTTCCGCAATTCCTGAGAGCTGAAACACTGGCTGATAAAAGGCATTTTAAAAGCAGGGGCAGGATTATTTGCAAATTCAAGCCAATAATCGTGCTTGATGAAGCCTTCTTCCATCATTTTTTGATAAAGATACGTTTTTGGCATTGGGGCGCAAATAGAGCAATGGAGATGTTGTGGCTTAATTTCTTTTACCAAACGCAGGGTCATATCTATATCCTCCTGTTTTTCCAGAGGAGAACCGATCATAATGTAAGCGCAACGATCAATTCCATATTTATTAGCCCGCTGAAAAGCATTTTTAATCTGTTCAACTGTTATCCCCTTTTCCAAGTAATCCAATACCTTTTGAGAACCAGACTCCACACCAAAATAAATTCTATAACAACCGGATCTCTGTAAATAACTCATCAGCTCATCATCAATATAATCAACTCTTGAACTAATTTTATACTTTATGCCCAAATTTGCGTTGATTAGCGATCTACAAAATTCTAAAGTCCTTTTACGGCTGATAG
>CAJHXR010000360.1_pt1 | contig 15890 bp, 14 predicted proteins | sample 9198421 | NCBI WGS metagenome assembly CAJHXR01 (sample SAMEA7708331, study PRJEB35096) | sediment metagenome | biome: marine neritic benthic zone biome [ENVO:01000025]; feature: sediment [ENVO:00002007]; material: shallow marine sediment [ENVO:03000034] sea grass bed [ENVO_01000059] ... | reverse complement strand
CGAGGCGATGAGCAGGATCGTTGCCCCGTCCCGCACAAGGGTCTTCTGACGGAACTTTTTCTTGAGGAACAGGGCCAGGAACACAAGGACCAGGCCGTACCCGGCATCGCCCAGGATCATGCCGAAGAAGATGGGAAAGAAAATGGCGATGAACGGCGTGGGATCGTAGGACCGGTAGGCGGGCAGCGGCAGAAAACGGGTGAACAGCTCGAAGGGTCTGAAGTAGGGCGGGTTCTTCAGGGCGATGGGCACCCGCTCGAGGTCTTCTTCGCGGATCTCCTGTTCCTCGAGGGCAACGGCCCGGCCGAAGGCATCGGACAGGCTGCTGTTGAGGGTGGCCACTTCCCTTGTCGGCATCCACCCGTGGATGAAGAAGCACATCCGTGTCTCGAAGGCGCAGGCCGTCGTGTTCAGCAGGGACAGCCGGTCGTCTATCCAGTCGCCGACGCTCTCGTAGATCGGGCCCCATCTCCGGGACAATTGGTCCCGTTCAGCCTCGATGTCCCGGAGTTCCCGGGCGATTGCAGAACGCCTTGTTTCGACAAAGGCAAGTTTCTCAGGGAACGTGAGACCCTGGAAGGACGGCGGGAAGGTGAGCTCAGGGACCTGCTCGTCGCTCAACGCTTTCTTCACCCCTTCCGCGCTGTCCTTTTCGACGGTGATTAGGCCGACGAGCGTACCGTCTTCTGCAGTCTCGGTCAGGAGTTCGAACTTCCAGTCCGTGATGCGCGATATGGCTTCCCGGAGCTGTCCGACCATGCCGGGTTCGCGGATCGTGAGCCCGATAAAGTCCAGGTCCGGCGTATCCTTCGCCCCCCGCAGGAGGGAGAGGAGGACGCCGAGGAAGATCGTGTAGGGGCCGAGTTCGCGTTCCTCCTTCTGGAGGCGGTCCCGGTCCTCGCACAGCGTTGTTGCCTCCGTGACATGCTTTCGGATGGTTTTCGCGATGATATCGACGATCGACAACGGATCGAGATAGCTCTGCCTCACCGGCACCTTCGGGAGGCGCGAAAAGAGTTCTTCTATCCTGAGCCGCAGGTCTTCGAGAAAAAGCCGTTCCAGTACAATCTCGTCGTCAGGGGCGAAAGACCTGATGTCTTCTTCACGCCCGGCATCGATCGACGCTATGGCGGCCGGCTCAATGTGAAAGATTCTCTGCTCCCGCAGCAGGGAGAGGACGTCCTGGAGCAACGATTTTTCGCCGGCGATCTCTATCTTCGACATCGTGACGATCATGGCTGCTCACCCGGCAGGATGCGCCCAAGATGCTTCTCGGCAACGGCATGGAGCGTATCATCGGGAATGTGTGATCCCGCCGCTGCCGCGTTTTCGGCCCTGCTAATGATGTCCGCCACGTGCTCGTCTGTCCCGGCCTTAGCGTCAGCAACCGTTTTCTCCGCTGCCTGTTTCAGCCGCTCTTCTTCCCGGGCGACTTCGTGGTCCGCCTCGCTCCTGGCTTGCTCGATCCGAAGGCCGGCCGCTTTCTTCTCCTCGTTGAGGCGCTCCTGGATCTGTTGTTCCGCCTCTATGACGCTGTTCAGGATATCAGGTTCCATGGGGACGCTGCCCTTCCTTGAATCGCTTCAGCCGGTAATAGGATTCGCGCTCCCGCTCGCCGAGATAGCGGGCGATCAACGTTATCCGGCGGCGCAGTTCAGGCAGGACCCGCTCTTCCAGGACACGGGTCCGTCGCGTGGTGAAGAGGATCTCGTCGGCCAGGCGCTTCAATTTGCTCTCGAAGGCCGCGATGTCGAGCATGGACGCCAGAATTTTTTCGAAGAGGCCCGCTGCCTCCTCGACGTGGGGCGTCGTTGCCCGCTCGTCATATCCCCGCTCGTCGGGCCCCCGTACCGGGCTGTCGTGGAGGGCGATATCCTTGTACGCGAGGCCCCAGACGCTCTTTTCGGTTATGTCCACCCGGAAGTCCCGTGCAGTGGCGGCGGTCAGCGATTCAATGCCCTGCCGGCCTTCGCGGCCGAGACTCAGCGCAAGCTCCCCGAGGGCCCGGGCATAGATCGCCCTGATCTCCTCCCGGGACCTGAGGAAGGGGAGGGTTGCAGTGAGAAATTCACGAATGAGCGCCTGTCTTCGGGCTTTCAGGATGCCGATGCTGTTCACCACGGACCGGGATTTTTCCCTGAGCATGAGGAGGTTCGTTCGTGTCGGATGCAGTGTCATGGTTACGCTCAACGGGGTAAGGCAGGCGGGTCTATGTCAAACAAATAAATGTCAAAGTTCAAAATCCAAATTCCAAATAAAAAATCAAACAGCAAAAATCCAAAAGTCGCGATCTTTGGACATTGTTTTTTTGACATTCATTTGAACTTTGAGCTTTGACATTTGAACTTTCTGTGTTGTTTAGGATTTATTTCTTATGACCTCCATGCTTTCTGTGGCAAAAAGTAAACCATAGTTTCCTCTTATGTATAAATTATAACATAATGCCGTGGCCTACGATGGTTGCAGGGGCGCCTATTGACATGCGGTTACGGAAGATAGATAATGTGAAACTATGGAAAAAGACGAGATGGAAAAAATGCTCATCGAATACATGGGCAAGGGCTTTCTCGAGAACATCATTTCCCTGATCAAGACGGACCAGACGCTCTTCGAGCATATCCCGGCCCTGCTGCAGGACGAGAACATGCGGGTGCGGCTGGGGGCGGTGGCGCTGATCGAGGAGTTTCTGCCCCGGAATCCCGAGGATCTGGGGGCCCTGGTACCTTCGATTGCGGCGCTGCTGCAGCATGAAAGCCCGAACGTCCGCGGCGACGCTGCCTATGCCCTGGGGATCATCGGGGACCCTGCTGCAGCGCCTGCGCTCCGGTCATGCCTGGACGACGCGAGCCCTGCTGTTGCAGAGAGCTGCCGCGACTCCCTCGATGACATCAGAAAAAGTGCCGGGACTTCATGATGAGCTGCTCAGGCTATTGATGGCGTGGACCACCATGACGCCGAAGAGGAGCAAAAAGCCGGTAATGCCGATGGTCGTCAGAATGAAATAGAGCAGTTTTTTATGGGCCGGATGGTCCCGGTGGTGTATGGAGCGTACGTACACGACGATGCTGAAACCGAGGCCGAGGAGGAAAAAAAGCATTTCAATCATGGCCCCATGGTAGCGGATCGGCGCAGGGCTTGTCAACCCTGTTGAACGATGTGCCAAAATCGATTTTTTTCCGGAAAAACGGGGGTTTTTTATTTGACAGAAGCGGGCCGCTCCTATACTATTACTGCCAGCATGGAAACCGTGGAAAACAAGACGATGCCCTGCATCGTGCCTTTTGATGTGCACGATGTGTACGGCCACATCGTCATAGAGGCAGGCGTGGAAATGACATCGGCTGTGCTGGAGGAAATCGCCGCCCCCGGCAGGTTCGCTTCCTCCTGCACCCTGGGCCTCAGGAACAGCCGGATCATGAAAGACATGAAGTATGTTCTCGGGAGACCGCCTTATTCCGGGCTCTTCACCGCTGATCGACGCTCGACGATCATGGCCATGTTTAACGAGCTGAATATCCTTCCGGTACTCTTCGAAGAGCTCGAGTTTATGAGAACCAAGGAGCGATATGTATATACGCATGCCCTCGGCACGGCCGCCCTGTCGGTGTCCATGGCCATCGATTTGTACGGCGAGGGAAAGGCTTCCTTCATAGGCTACACGGCCCTTACCCGCGATCTCGGCATGACGCGCCTGCCCGGTAAGGTCCTGAAGCAAAAGATCGTGAAGGACGATACTACGTCCCGGATCCTGCAGAGCCATCCCATTGTCGGGCACATCCTGCTCACCTACTACATGGGCGGGTCTCACTCCGGGAACTGCCGGGTGGCGCTCCTGCACCACGAACGGAGAAACGGCATGGGCTATCCGACGGGGATTGCCCTGGACGACAGTGTCGTGGAGCTGGTGACGGCGGCCGACGCCTTCGGCGCCCTGCTGTCAACGCGGCCCTACCGGAAGACGCCCTTCGAACTGCGGTCGGCCCTCGATGTGATGTGGGTGGAAGGGAAACAGGGTCTGTTCAGTACCACGGCAGTGAAGCTGCTTGACGCTCGCAGCAGGGCTGATGCCGACAGCCCTGAAGAGGACCGGGTCGCTGATGACATGCGTTTCCCCGGTCCTGCCGACAACAACTATATCAACTGGTCCGTCTATCAAACTGACAAAAAGAAGTGCGATCTCTAGGACCGTGGGTCCCATCGGTCAGGGATCCCGAGGTGCTTCGTGTTCACCGTCATCATTCTGCTTATCGTGCTGGCTGCCCTGGTCTATCTTACCAGTGGTTCGGAAGAGGTCGGTCCTGGGCAGGGCGGGCGGAGGCCTCGCGATCCTGATGAAGGATGGGAATACGGCGATGTATGGAAGCAGGGCCTGGAGGAAGAGGAGCCCGACGATGCCGACATATCGTATGTGGAGATTCTGCGGGGCGATACCGGCATGGGGTTCAATGATTCCATCATGGTGGAGCTGGTCGGCTATCTTGGTTCCCGCGGGATACGGGCCACCTTCGACTCTTTCTCCGTAGCCTTGGAACTCGGCGCGATGAAGACCTATGTCCTGAAAGTGGAGATGGGCAGGGAAGAAGAGGCCGGGATGTATTTGGAGGAAAAGCTCCGGTAGAGGGGAGCGAAAGTAACTTAGGAGAAATGGGGAATTTTGGAGAAATGGAGAAAAAGGCTTTGTACGGTGAGTAATGATTATAAAAAAACCGTCTAGAGATTTCCTCCCCCCGCTTCTCTCTCCATTTCCCCCGTTGTCCTCGATCATGGTGATTTGTTCCATAGCAGTTTTGAATGAGAAAAAACTTAGGAGAATCCTGTTTTATCCGCTTTTTCAGCGTACATCTGCGTCCAAAAGCATCATTTGACTCTCATTTTAATTCAGCAAGGAGCTTGGATATGTCGGAAGAACCGGAAACAAAAGAACTCGACCAATCGCTTGATGACTACAAGTCGAAAATATCCCAGGTGAACAAGGCGACCCTTACCTGGGACAAAGACCTTATCTTTGTCGGCCGGACGAACCGCGGGTACGAGGTAGAGTACGACGCGCAGCAGCAGTGGGGGTGCTCGCCCACGGAGACGCTCCTCCTGAGCGTGGCCGGGTGCATGGGCATCGATATGGTTTCCTTTATGCAGAAGATGAAGATCCAGATCAAGTCCTACAAGATGGACATTATCGGCGAGCGCAACCCGACGCCTCCGCAGTACTATACGGCCATCGAGATGATCATCCAGGTGACGGGAACGGGGCTTACGCCGAAGAAGATCGAGCGGGCCATCTCGCTGTCGCAGGACAAATATTGCTCGGTCTACCATTCGCTCCGGAAGGACATGAAGGTCAAGGTGGATTACACGTTTGAGAATGTGTGATTGGAAAAACATTGCAAAATGCAAATTGAAAAATGCAAAGTGTAAATCATCATGGGCAAGCTTTAACACGTTGTTGAATAACGATCATGGGTTCTATTTCCGTCATTCCCGCGAAAGCGGGAATCCAGTGTTATCAAAGCGTTCCTGTGTCCCCGGTTACACCGTGATGACGAATTAACCTGTACCAGAAGACTTTTTCAACAGGCTGATAAAGAATAAGTTCTCCTATTTTGCTTTTTGCACTTTTCATTTTTGCAGTTTGCTTTCCCCATTCCTCATGATATCACCGCGGCTTCTCAAAAACGGTATTGAAGCGTTTCCGGCCATGTTCGACGCGATCGACCGCGCCGAATCGTGCATCGCCCTCGAGATGTACATCTTTGACGATGACGAGACCGGGAGAGAGTTCCGCTCCCATCTCATGATGGCGGCGAAGCGGGGCATCGAGGTCATGGTACTCGTGGACGCCTTCGGGGGATGGTCACTGCCGGATTCCTTCTGGGACGAGCTGCGTGCGGCCAGCGGTACGGTCAAATGGTTCCGGCCGATCGGGAAGGGGCTGCTCTCCTTTCGCAATCACCGGAAGCTCCTGCTCATCGATGATCGCGTGGCCTTTGTGGGAGGATTCAACGTAGCGAACGAGTATTATTACGGGGTCGAGGGAGAACCGCCCTGGCGCGACAATGCAATCGTTTTCTCCGGTAGCAGCGTTGCCCAGCTGCGCTATTCATTTTTGAAGATGTGGACCAGGGCAGACCGGCCGTTGCGGCGACTGCTTTTCCGCCGCTCCCACGGAAAAACAGAACGGGGCTTCATCAGCGACCGCGTACAGTTTCTGGAAAGCGGGCCGGAAGACCCCAGGCAGCCTGTGCGCAGGGCGTACCGGCTGGTGATCCGGAACGCCCAGGAGCGGATCGACCTCGCCATGAGCTATTTCTATCCGCCCGGAAGGATCATGCGGGCCCTGCGGCGTGCGGTGCGGCGCGGCGTGCGGGTCCGGTTGCTGTTCCCGCAGAAGATCGATGTACCCATCGCGCGGTGGGCCGCGCGGGGCCTCTACGGGAGGCTGCTTCGGGCGGGCATGGAGGTCTGGGAATACCGTCCGACCATGCTCCATACCAAGCTCGCCATTGCCGACAATACGGTGATCGTCGGATCGGCCAATATGGACGTACGGAGCGAACGGATCAATTACGAGCTGGTGGCGGTCGTGCATGACCCGGAGTTGGCGGCGCATGCCAGGGCAGATTTTGAGGACGACCTCCGAAACGCTGATCAGATTTTGCTCGACCGGTGGAAACGGCGCCCCTTCATGCAGCAGATCAAGGAGCGAATTAGCTACTGGCTGCTCGCCAGGGCCGACCTTTATTTGGCAAAGCTGGATGTGTCGATTTTCAACCTGCGGCAGCTGCGGCGGCTCAGATAACAATAAGACATTATTTGCCACAGAGCACACAGAGGGGAATAGTGGTGACGCGGTGAGTGAGTGACGGGGGGTAAAATCTGGGCAGCAAATTACAAAGCTCAAAGTTCAAATGAATGTCATAATAGCAAGATGCAACGAGATTGCGACGACGGAGACACGTTAAAGCCGGGAACCACAGAGGAACACAGAGGGGAATAGTGGTGACGCGGTGAAGGAGGGACAGGGGGAAAATCCAAATGACAAAGCTCAAATGTCAAGTGAAGTTCTAAGTTCAAAGTACAAAGTACAAAGAACGAGGGCCTTTTGAACATTGCATTTTTGATATTCATTTGAACTTTGGATTTTGCTATTTGACATTTATTCTTCTTTTGTGTCTTCTGTAGTTACCGTTTGACAATACGACTTTACTCTATTGGAGGTATGTATGAACCTGAAAGGGAGCAAAACAGAAAAGAACCTGCTCGCGGCCTTCGCCGGCGAGTCACAGGCGCGGAACCGGTATTCCTATTTCGCGAGCAAGGCCAAGAAGGAAGGGTATGAACAGATCGCGGCGCTGTTTCTCGAAACCGCCGACAACGAGAAGGAGCACGCAAAGCGGTTCTTCAAGTTTCTCGAAGGCGGGATGGTGGAGTTTACCGCGGCCTACCCGGGGGGCGTCATCGGCACGACTGCCGAGAACCTGAAGGCCGCCGCCGACGGCGAGAAAGAGGAATGGGGCACGCTGTATCCGGATTTCGCCGCAATCGCCGATAAAGAAGGCTTCAAGGAGGTGGCGGAAGCGTTTCGGCGCATCGCCAGCGTGGAAGTCCAGCATGAAAAGCGGTACCGGAAGCTGCTCGAGAACGTGGAGAAGGACCGGGTGTTCAAGAAAGACGCGGCAGCGGCCTGGAAGTGCCGGAACTGCGGCTATCACCATGAAGGCCCGGAGGCGCCGAATGAGTGCCCGGCGTGCCAGCACGGGAAGAATCATTTCGAGGTGGCGGCGGAGAACTATTAAGGGGGTTTTTTTCTCTCAGCGTGAGTTAGTAAATCTCTTGTGAATATCGAGGATCAGCCGACCTTCGATCATTGTCGTCTTTTTTTGGGCAACTCGGTGCTCTGCTGTGCTGGCATGCCAGGGCGTCGTCGTCAGTACGCACTGTTCGTGCGGACCCGGCAGCACTTCCGCCTGCGGCTCGTGCTGCTTTGGGATCTTCGATTGGACAGTATCGATACCGGCATGCTGGACGCACAGCCATCGCAGCCGAGCTGCCCGGGAGTCGAAAAACGGATTTTCCAGAACCTTCTGCATCCCTTCCCGCTAGAGCGGGACAGCGGGATAAACGGCGGTACAGAAAAAGAGCGGGTTCGTGAGCTTCTTGAGAAGTTTTTGCGTATGTCTATCACCGTTCTTTTTCGTTCTTGCAAACACGGGCCCGTCGGCGTATAATTGTCGAACTGAACCCTTCAGGAGGAAGCTGCAATGAGTGAAGAAAAGAAGTACAAGGTCCCCGAAGCCCCGTCCTGCCGGCACTGCACTACCGTCATGGAAAAGTTCGATGCCCGGGAACTGGACTGGGGCACGCCGTTCCTGTGGGTTTGCTGTAATGACGAGTGCACCTTCTTTGTCAAGGGTTGGAAGCACATGCAGGAGAATTTCGGCCAGACCGTATCGTACCGATATATGGTCGAGCCTGAATCGGGTACTGAAGGCGTGATCCCGGCCTTCAGCCCGGAGTATATGGCGAGAGAACATCCGGGTATCGATCCCTATACGGAACCGGACAAGGATTAACGCGATCAGCCGGTCGTATCTATCCCCGGCCGAATTGCGTATGTTTTTATTTCCTCGAAGGTGAAGACCGGCCCGTCCTCGCAGATAAGCTTCCCCCCGCAAAAACAATGACCGCACTTGCCGACACCGCACTTCATGTGCGCTTCCAGGGTGGTGATGATCCGGTTGTCCGGCATGCCCCTGAGCGACAGGTCGCGCATCGCCGCCTGGATCATGACGTGGGGGCCGCAGATGTAGGCGGTACAGTCTTTAAAGTCAATACTTGCGCTGTCGATATGCTCGGTCACGAGTCCAATGCACCCGTTCCAGGATTCGATATCGCAGGCATCTACCGTCATGATAACCTTCGCCCCCCGCTCTTCCCATGACGACACCTCGTCCATGAACATGACTTCTCCGGTATCGCGTGATCCGTAAATAATCGTGATGTTCCCCGCGGTTTTCCCCTTGGCCTTTCCCTTCTTGCGCGTGTTCAGGAGTTGGTTGATGAGCGGCCGGAGAGGAACGACGCCGATCCCGCCGCAGATAACGAGGGTGTCCCTGGTCCCGTTGCCCATTGGAAAGGGCTTACCGTAGGGGCCGCGCACCCAGAGGAAGTCACCGGTCTTCAGGGAATTGACGGCAGCGGTAACATGACCGACGGCGCGGATGCACAGTTCGATTCCGTCGCCCCCGTCGGGCGTGGAGGTGATCGAGATGGGAACCTCACCCACGCCCCAGCGGGACACCATGAGAAACTGGCCTGGCTGGTACGATAGCTCCTCCGTGGGGTCGATCGTGAAAAGCGTGACGTCCTTCGCCAGCTCCTTGACGTCCCGGACAACGGCCTTTACCGGAAGGTATACGTTCTTTTTTCCCATACTACTTCTCCTTCCGGTTTTCCAACGCCTTTATCTGGAGCGACACCGTTGCCATATCGATCGTGCCGGGGCAGGCAACGGCGCACCTGCCGCACCCCACGCACCCGAAGGTCCCGAACTGATCCGGCCAGTGAACGAGCTTGTGATGATACCAGCGTTTGGTCCGTTCTCGCATGTTCTGCGCCGGTACTGTGCCGCCTGCCATGCGGGAGAACCCCTTGAACATACAGGTGTCCCAGATCCGGAAACGCTTGCCTGTATCCTCGGTGTACGGACGGTCTACGACGTTGAAGCAGGTACAGACGGGGCAGGAATAGACGCATCCGCCGCACTCAAAACAGCGCAGCGCCACCGATTCCCAGAAGGCATTGCTCACGGTCCCCGCACGGATGCGCTTCCTCACCTGTTCAAGATTTATCATCTTCTCGAACCTGCTCTGTGACATGAGCCGTGTCTCGAACAGGTCCTCGGCATCCGGGGAGGTTGACTCCGTAAAGAGGTGAGAAAAATCCTTGATCAGCGCCGTGCCGGTGTCGTTCCCCGCCTCGACAACGAAGCGGTCTCCAAGGTCTGTCAGCTGCAGGTCGAACCCGGTTTTCAGGAAGGGCCCCGTACCGAGACCCAGGCAAAAGCAGGTCGGGTCGGGTTGGTTGCATGCTATGGAAATGATCACGGTGTTCCGCCGTCTCGCCGCATAGTAGGTGTCCTCTTCCTGCTCCAGGTAGAAGCGGTCGAGTATCCCTATCGCGCTGACGTCGCAGGGACGCACGCCGAAAATGATACGCTTTCGCTTGTTCAGCGCTTCCTCGATCCCTTCCTCGGAGTAGCAGAAGAGCTGTTCGTTCTGCGGCAGGAGGAACTCCTTGGGAGACGGCATGAGGGCGGGCCCGTCGAGGGCGATCTCGTGGAGCTGGGAGATCTCGGTCAGCACGATGTCGCCTGACGCGTCCCTGACCGGCGCGATCAGCTCGTGCGTGGTCTTGAGCCTGCGCAGCCAGAAGGAAAGGTGGTTTTTGTTCAAAGTATATGTCTTGGTCATGGCTATCTGAACCAGCTTGCCCTCGTGCAGAAGTGAGTGCACTGTTTCTCAGAAATTCCAAATCTCGAATAACAAAGCCCAATGGTTAATAGAATGCCAAAGTTTAAAATTCAAATGTCAAATAAAGTTCAAATGACAAAAGTTCAAAGGCCGAGAACCTTTTGAGCGTTGCTTTTTTGACATTCCTTTGAACTTTGGATTTTGTCATTTGGATTTGCTTCATCACTATAGTTCTTCCGGCGGCAGATAAAGCTCGAACAGCCGCTTTTGCACTTCGCGGTAGCCGGGTTTCGGGGCTGTCCTCGCGCCCGGCTTCCGGACAACGGGTTCGACTGCCGCGGCACAGACCTTGAACTCCGGTATCTTCGCGTCCGGATCCATTGCCCCGGTGGTCAGAACATTGGCGGCAGCCTCGTGAAAATGGAAGGGGAGGAAGACGATCCCCTCAGGCACCATGGACGTAACGAGGGTCTTGACCTCGATGCTCCCGCGCCGCGACCGGACCCGCACCAGCTCGCAGGCGCCCAGCCCGAGCCGCTCGGCGTCGGCAGGATTGATCTCCACGAGACACTCAGGCGCCTCGCGTTCAAGCGTCACGGTCCTCCGGCACATGGTCCCCGTATGGTAGTGAAAATAGCTGCGCCCCGTCGTGAGGATAAAGGGATATTCCGCATCAGGCAGTTCCGCCGGCGGCCTGAACTCGACGGGGACGAAGGCGCCGAGGCCTCGCGTGAATTTTTTCCGGTGGAGAAACGGCGTGCCCGGGTGCTCCAGGCCCGTGCAGGGCCACTGCAGGCCGTAGCCGTTGTCGAGCCGGTGGTGGCGCACACCGCCGTAGGAGGGCGTGAGGATCGAGATCTCTTCCATGATCTCGTGGGCCGCGTGGTATGCCATGGGATACCCCATCTTCCTCGAGATATGCGCTATGATCTCGTAGTCGGCCCGCGATTCACCGGGCGGGGGCACGGCCTTCCGTAATTTCTGCACCCTGCGATCGGTGTTCGTGAAGGTGCCGTCTTTTTCGGCGAAACTGGCCGCCGGGAGGATCACGTGGGCGAACTCGGCTGTATCGGAAAGGAAGATGTCCTGGACGGCAAGAAATTCGAGCTTCTCCAGTGCCTCCCGCACGTGGGTGGAATCCGGGTCCGAGATCAAGGGGTTCTCTCCCATGATATAGAGGGCGCGGATCTTGCCGCTGTGGACCTCCTCGAACATCTCCGTCAGCGTAAGGCCGCGCTGTTCCGGCAGGGACGTTGACCAGGCAAGCTCGAACTTGTGCCGGGCCGCGGGGTTCGCCACCTTCTGGTAGCCGGTATACACGTCGGGCAGCGCGCCCATGTCGCAGGCGCCCTGTACGTTGTTCTGTCCCCGGAGGGGGTTCAGGCCCGTCATGGGCTGGCCGATGTGGGCCGTGAGCATGGTAAGGTTCGCGCAGGAGCGCACGTTGTCCACGCCGGTGATGTGCTGGGTGATGCCCATGGAGTAGAAGAGCATGGACCGTTTTTCCGCGGCGTAGAGCCGGGCCGCCTTCCGGATGTCTTCCCTGGGGACCGTCGTTATCTTCTCCGCCGCCTCGGGCGTGAAGGACATGACGCTTTTTTCGAATGCGTCGAAATTCTCGGTGCGCTGCCGGATGAAGGGGATATCCACCAGCCCCTCGGTGATGATGACGTGCATGATGCCGTTCAGGAGCGCCACATCCGTGCCGCTCTTGTGCCGGAGATGGAGCCGGGCGAATTGCGCGATCTGGGTCCGCCGCGGGTCCGCGACGATGATCGTTGCACCCCGGTCCTTTGCGTCGAGCATGTGCATCCCGATCATGGGGTGCTGCTCCGTGGTGTTCGATCCGATGACGAAGAGGACGCGGGCGTCGCGTATCTCCTCGATGGAATTGGTCATCGCCCCTGATCCGAAAGCCGCCGCCAGCCCGCCGACAGTGGAGGAGTGGCACAGCCGGGCGCAGTGGTCCACGTTGTTCGTGCCGATGACGGCCCGGGCGAATTTCATAAGGGCGAAGTTGTCCTCGTTCGTGCACTTGGCCGAGCCGAGGACGCCGATGGAGTCCGGGCCGTAGCGTTCTTTTATCTCGGTGAGCCGTGCTGCCGTGGCGCTGATCGCCTCGTCCCAGGAAGCCCATTTGAACACCGTACCGTCTTTCATAAGAGGGGAAACGAGCCGGTCAGGATGCTGGACGAACTCGTGACAGTTCCAGCCCTTGACGCAGAGGGTGCCGTGGTTCACGGGGTGGTTCCTGTTCGGGGACACGCCGGTGATCACATTTTTTTCCACGTGGAGATAGAGGCCGCACCCGCAGCCGCAGTAAGGGCATATCGTGGAGATCTTTTCCATTGGGGAAATTATAACATTCGGCGTGGTTTTTTTCAGGAATTAAATTGCAATAACTGTGCAACCACAGGTCCCGACTTCGTCGGGACTCACAGATGCACACAGGGAAACATTTTTTGTATGAATACTCAGAAAGAAAATGCTTTACGCCACAGAGGACTCAGAGGACATCGAGGACAGCTTGATTGTTGAAAAAAGTAAAAGGAGTCTCTTCATTTCTCTGTGTTCTCAGTGATCTCTGTGGCTAAGAAGAAAATCGAATCCAAACTGCGTGGCGAAGCCCCGTGTTCCCGCCTCTGGCGGGACAGTGGTTCAAGAAGCGGGATCATTCCCCGACCCGGTGGATGTTCATCATGTTCGTGCTTCCTGCCACGCCGATCGGCACACCGGCGGTGATGACGATGAGGTCCCGTGCCTTGACGAGCTTCTTGCGCAGCATGGCGCGCTCGACGCTGGCGATCATATTGTCCGTGGTCTTTTCGGTCTGGAGGATGATCGGTGTCACGCCCCAGTAGAGGGAGATACGCCTGCCGATTTTTTCAGACGGCGTGGCCGCTACAATCGGCACGGCAGGCCGGTGCTTCGAGACCAGGAGGGCCGTGGTCCCTGACTGCGTGAAGGTGACGATGGCCCGGGCCTTCTGTTCCTCTGCCGCGCGGCATGCTGCGTGGGCAACGCTTTCTCCGACAGCGGAGATGTCCATGTCCGGCGGCCGGGACGCAATGGCGGTTTCCGCCTGCCGGGCAATGCGCACCATGACCGCCACGGCCTGCGACGCATACTTGCCGACGGCCGTCTCTCCCGAGAGCATCAAACCGTCCGTACCGTCGAGGATGGCATTGGCAACGTCCGAGGCCTCGGCGCGGGTGGGCTGGGAGTTTTCGATCATGCTCTCGAGCATCTGTGTGGCGGTGATGACGGGCTTCTCCGCCTCGTTGCACGCCGCTATGATCTTTTTCTGGAGGAGCGGCACCTGCTCGGGAGACATCTCGACACCGAGGTCTCCCCGTGCCACCATCACCCCGTCAGCCGCCCCGATGATGTCTTCGAGGTTCCTGACGGCGTCGGGCTTCTCGATCTTGGCGATGACCGGTATGTCGGCGTTGTTCTTTGCTATGAAGCGTTTCGTATATGTGATGTCCTCGGCTGTGCGGACAAAGGAGAGGGCAACGTAGTCCACGGCATGATTGATGCCGAAGACAAGGTCTTCCCGGTCTTTCGGCGTGAGCGACGGGAGAGAAAGCTTCACGCCCGGAAGATTGATCCCCTTGTTGCTTTTGAGCGCTCCGCCCCGGATGATCTTGCAAAGGAGCTCCCCCCCGCTCTTTTTGAGGGCCTTCAGCTCCAGCCTGCCGTCGTCCAGGAGAATGGCATCGCCGGGTTTCACGTCTTTCACAAGATGGGGATAATTGACGTAGATTTTATCCGCCGTACTGATGGCTTTTCGCGTCGTGAGCGTGACCTCGTCACCGCGTTTCAATGTTACCGCGTCATTCTGCATCATGCCCACGCGCAGCTTCGGTCCCTGCAGGTCCTGGACAATAGCGATCTGCTTCCCTGCCTTTTCCGCCTCCCGCCGGACCAGGCGGATACGGTTCGCGTGGTCCTTATGGTCGCCGTGAGAAAAATTCAGCCTGACCACGTCCATGCCTGCGCGGATCAGTTTGGCGATGGCTGCTGCGGAACTCGTTGCCGGCCCGATAGTGGCGATGATCTTGGTTCTTTTATTCATAAAAATCTCCGGATATCAGCAACCACAGATTAACACAGATGAACACAGAAAGAAACTGAAGAGAAGCAGTTATTAATGATCATGAAATAAGGCGTCCATTGTCTAATTACTCTTTGTCCGCTTTTCCACGTCGCCTAAAAGCGCCTACTGTTGGTCATCTGCGTCCCATTAAGCTTTTTGGTTTTATCCGTGGTCAAGTCCCCTGATGGCTCCACGTTCACCAGTTCACACGTCTTCGTATTACTTACGGTTTATTCCGTATCCGTTTTTTCCGCGTGCATCCGCGTCCCATTATTTATTATACCGTGTCTATCTGTGTTCATCTGTGGTTACCGACCATCATTGTTCCACGTTAACCAACTCATACTTCTTCGTCCCGAGTCCCAGCCGCTCGGCCTCGTCGATCTGTATCTGCATGGGACGGGGGTTGAGCTTGAACATCACATCATCCCCCGGTTTGATCCCTGCCTCCTCTGCCGCGGACTGGGGCAGGGGAGATGCTGCCCGGAGCATGTCGAGGGAGGCCTGCTCGATGGCCGCGAGGTCGTCGGAGACCATGATCCCCTGGTCCTGGACCACGGGAACGTCGGCAACGGGCATGCAGTCGCACTCGGGTTGGATCTGTACGAGAACATTAACGTACAGCACCTTCTTCCTGTCGAAGGTTGAGAGTACCGCTGCAGCGGCCTCGGCCATGCTCTTCTGGAAGGTCTCGTCGTCCTGCGGCAGGGTGAGCGCGCCCTCCTGGCAGACGCGGGTGCAGCGGCCGCAGTGCCAGCAGTCTTCGCTGTCGTAGGTGAAGGTCCCGTCCTTGAACTCGATGGAGTGGAGAGGACAGATGTCCCTGCACTGCTCGCAGAAGGTGCAGATCTCCGGGTTCCACTCGATGCCCATCTCGCCGTGGCAGTGCATGGCGCCTCGGCCCTTCTGCCAGCCCTGCTCGCGGTGGCGGGAGCTGACGCAGCCCATGGCCAGGTTCTTGATGGCCCCTGCGTAGCCGGCGTTAATGTGCCCCTTGATATGCGAGCAGACGACCATGGCAGGCGCGTCGTAGATCGCCGAGGCGACTGCCAGCGAGCCGAGAAGGGGCCCTGCTTCCACGAGGATGTTGTCTTTGCCGTACAGCCCGTCGGCAAGAACGACGGGCGCGCCGCAGGAGAGGTGGTTCAGGCCGTTCTGGTTCGCCACCTCCAGGTAGTCGAGGCCCATGATCCTGACGGTGTCCGTTACAAAGGATTTGGCGCCCGTCTTCTTGACGGCATCAACGATCTTTCTGATGAAACTCGGCGGCACGATCCTGAAGGCGCCGTGGGAACCCCAGTGGGTCTTGACGGCCACTGAGT
>CAJHXR010000154.1_pt1 | contig 16016 bp, 18 predicted proteins | sample 9198421 | NCBI WGS metagenome assembly CAJHXR01 (sample SAMEA7708331, study PRJEB35096) | sediment metagenome | biome: marine neritic benthic zone biome [ENVO:01000025]; feature: sediment [ENVO:00002007]; material: shallow marine sediment [ENVO:03000034] sea grass bed [ENVO_01000059] ... | reverse complement strand
GAGGAATGAAGTAAGCGGCGGCGGCGGCCGTTTCACGGTAGAACTCCGGTCGGTCAACAATCGGTATATCGACGTACAAGTAAAGATGCCGCGGGGGCTGATGGCTCTTGAAACGCGTTTCAAAAAAGCCGTCCAACAGCGTTTCTCTCGGGGACGGTTCGACCTTTATATTACGCGAAATGGAAACGGAGAAAAATCAGACCGCATTGCGCTTAACGAAGAGATTGCCGAACAGTATATCGGCTTGCTCAGGGAACTCAAAACCCGTTTTTCTCTCCCCGGCGAAATAGATGTCTCTCTGATTGCCGGTGCACAGCATATTATCAGCGTCGCCGAGGCCAGGGACGACGTCGATGCGCTGTGGCCGCTCTTGTCCGAGGGTATCACGCATGCATGTGACGAACTCAATACGATGCGGCAAAATGAAGGCGCCATGCTGGTCAGGGACATCTCACTGAGGCTTGAGGCCATCGAAAGTCTGATGAGCTCAATCCGGTTACGATCGCCGGTGACCGTAGAGAACGCGCGGCAGAGATTGGACGAAGCCCTGGGCAGGCTCGCGCATGAACAGCTTGAACCTTCACGGATCGCTCAGGAGATCGCCGTCCTCGCCGAGCGGACGGACATAACGGAGGAATGTACGCGTCTCGACAGCCACGTACAGCAGTTCCGCGCCATGGTGTCGAATGGCGGAGGTGAAGCGATAGGCAGAAAACTCGATTTTCTCTTGCAGGAAATGGGACGTGAAGTGAACACCATTGCTTCGAAGGCCATGGATGCGGAAATTTCCCAGCAGGCGGTGGAAATCAAAGCGGAATTGGAGAAGATCCGGGAGCAGGTGCAGAATATCGAGTAAGGTGATGGATATCAATCTGGTGAACATCGGATACGGCAACATGGTGCTGGCGTCGAAGGTCGTCGTTATTCTATCCCCCGAATCAGCGCCCATGCGCAGACTGAAGGACGAGGCACGGGAACGGAAAATGCTTATTGACGCCACACAGGGTAGGAAGACGAGGTCCATTATTATTACGGATAGCGACCATGTGATTCTCTCAGCGGTGCAGGTTGAAACGCTGACGCAGAGATTTTTCGGGAAGGGTGAAGAGTGAAAGGGCGTGAAGGCCTCTTATTCGTCGTCTCCGCTCCTTCCGGGGCAGGGAAGACGACCCTGTGCAGGGCGATCACCGAGTCGCTGGAAAACCTGACCCATTCCATCTCGTATACCACGCGGAGCCCCCGGCCGGGAGAGGTAGATGGAAGGGACTATTTCTTTGTTTCCGAGGAACGATTCAGAGCTATGGCGGAGGCCGGCGATTTTGCGGAATGGGCGGAAGTGCACTCGAATCTCTATGGCACATCGAGGCGCGTACTGGAAGACGTAATCGCAAAAGGTATAGACGTGATCGTTGATATCGATACGCAGGGCGCAACGCAGATCAAGGGTCGATTCGAAAAGGCTGTATTTATTTTTATCATGCCGCCTTCACTTGAAATTCTCGAGGAGCGCCTGCGGGACCGCAAGTCGGACAACAGTAATGAAATCGCAAAGAGAATGCGCCGTGCCCGCGCCGAGATCAAGGACTACACGATGTATGACTACATCGTCGTAAACCGGGATTTTGGGAGAGCCCTGAATGAACTTCGCTCTGTTGTTATCGCTGAGCGCTGTCGAACGAGACTGATTGATCCAGGCCGATTAGCAGGAATATTTTCGCACACTGCTGTAACGTGAGCTATGGTATCGCTTAGCAGTACGTGCTCTCGAAGGTCAATTGCATCGATGTCATGCGCGTTCTGTTGTTGTAATAGTCGTTCGGTCGCTTTGGCAGACCGATTCACCAGAGCATGACAAGAGTATCTATTCACTACATTCTACAGGAGGTCTCAACGCTCTATGGAACAGAATCTGGATATTATATCACTACCCATCGAGGTTACGGAAAAGATCACCGATTCAAAATTTCGGCTCGTGCATATCGCATCACAGCGGGTGAGACAGCTGACCGCCGACGCTCCCCTCCAGGTGGATACGCGATCAATGAAAGACACGACCGTTGCGCTCGAGGAAATTTTGTCTGGAAGGCTGAAATCCCTCGTTGGCGAGGAAGCGGTAACCGCGAAGGAGGACTTCCTGAAGGAACTGGAGCAGGCGAGACTTGCAGAGGAACTTTCAGCCAAGGAGGAAGAAATTCGCAAGGAACTTAGCGTGTATCTCTCTGAATCACAGGAAGAAGAACCAGAGGAGTCTTCTCTGGAAGGGAATGAAGAAGAGTCTGAAGGTGACGATTTTGACGAAGTCGAACCCGAAGAGGTGGAAGAATAGCCACGGATAAGGCAAACAACATGCTGCACGGAAAAAAAATAGCGCTCGGCGTGACCGGGAGTATTGCAGTGTACAAAGCAGTGGAGATCGTTCGCCGCTTGAAAGAGCTGGGCGCATCCGTGCACGTGGTGATGACGAATCATGCGACCCGCTTTGTTTCACCGCTCACTTTTGCAGTACTGAGTGAACAACCGGTGCTGATCGATGAATTCCAGGACGGATCACAGCACACGATAGGACACATAACGATTACCGATTCGCTGGATCTTGCGCTTATCGCACCCGCTACTGCCAATAGCATCGGCAAAGTGGCGGCAGGTATTGCCGATGATGCCCTGACGTCGGTTCTCATGGCGCTCGACTGCCCACTTGTCATGGCGCCTGCCATGAACGACAGGATGTACCGCAATCCCGCTCTCCAGAGCAATATTGCGCTCCTGAAGGACCGGGGCGTGCGTTTCATTGAGCCGGAACCGGGCCCGCTCGCCTGCGGCGTGAGCGGACACGGGAGATTAGCGGACACGGAAACCATTATTCAGCGTGTGGTTTCGGTATTCGGGAACCAGGTGCTGACCGGCAAGACCATCCTCGTGACAGCCGGACCAACGCGGGAGCCCATAGACGCCGTCCGGTTTATCAGTAATCCCTCTACCGGAAAAATGGGATATGCTGTCGCCGTTGCTGCGCGCGACAGGGGAGCGAAGGTAATCCTGGTAAGCGGACCTGCCCAACTTGAGCCGCCTGCCGCCGTAGAGTGCGTTCATGTCGGAACGGCCGCGGAGATGCACCGAGCTGTCAGAGACCGCGTGAAGGAAGCTCACGCAGTAGTCATGACGGCAGCTGTTTCCGATTTCAGGCCTGCTGCCGCGTCGAATCGCAAGGTGAAGAAAGATGCGGACCCCGGCACGCTTGTGCTGGAGCGCACCGAGGACATCCTCCGGGAAGCGGGTACCATTCCGGGCAACCGCGTGCTCGTCGGCTTTGCAGCAGAGACCGATTCGATCGTTCAGAACGCCACGGACAAACTCCGGCAAAAGAACCTCGACATGATTGTGGCGAATGATCTGCTCCAGAAGGGCGCGGGATTTGCGTCCGATACCAACCGGGTGACTATTATCGACCGATCGGGTGCGGTTACCGAGCTTCCGGTTCTTCGGAAGGCCGAAATAGCATCGCGTATTCTCGACATCGTGGTGGAACTTATGGTAAAGAGAGGGATTTTGCCTTGACTTTTATACGCTGTATTTGGTAAAATTTTTTGTACCAGGCTTATCATGACCCGTTTCGCATAAACAGTATGGATAAAGAAACCTCCGAAATAGCAAAGTTGACGGAGCGTATAGAAAAAGATCCCAAGTCCAAGCTGTTTGTTCCTCTAGCAGAGGAGTACAAAAAAGCCGGGGACATGGAGATGGCTATCCATGTGCTCACGGAGGGGCTTAAAAACAACCCCGGGTATGTGACGGCAAAGGCTTTTTTGGGCAGACTCCTCTTCGAAAAAGGGGATCTCGCAGCTGCAAAAAAAGAGTTTGAAGAAGTGGTAAAGGCGATTCCCGATAACCTCCTGGCACAAAGAAAGCTGGGAGATATCTATGCACTGCAAGACAACAATGTCGGTGCGATCAGCCATTACTCGATAGCGCTGTCTCTTAATCCCAGAGACGAAGAGGTTATTTCTCTCGTAGCCGACCTGAAGGCCGGTCGGTCGGTAAAAGAGCGATTACTTCAGCAAAAGCCGGCGCCTGGCGGAAAGTCTCATACCGGGGGCACGCTGGTCCCTCCTGGAGGGGCTGCAGCGCAGGCAGGGCAGATTCAGAAACCTGGTTCCGTGCCGATGCAGAATGTAATGCCACCGGGTGAAATACGGGAAGAGCCGGAAGAGGTGCTCATTGTTGAGCCGCTTGCAGAAGAAGGGCCGCTGATGACCGGGATGGAAGCGGCTGTTGATGCCGGCCTAGCATCTGAACCGTCTGTTCAGCCGGTTCATGCTGATGCGGAGCCGTCCGGTGGCGCTTTCACGCTTGACGATGCATATCAGGTTTCTGCTGATATACCGGGAATGGCAGACATTGAGGTATTGTCCGGTTCCGGGGCACCGAGTCAGGAGTCTGTTCCCCCAGCAGCATCGCCGGCCGATGATTTCTCGACCAATACCCTTGCCGAGCTTTATATCTCTCAGGGATTTCATGAAAAAGCTATAGACATTTACGAAAAGATGGTTGCGGAGAATCCCGGCAACCAGGCAGTGCAGGAAAAGCTCGAGCAGGTACGAGCCATGGCCGGCAAGGCAGTTCCCGCGGAAGATCAACAAGATGGTGCCTCACTGCCGCCTGCAGAGCCAGCACCATGGCCCGGAGCACCGGAACCTTCGTATGAGCTGGTGGCGGACACGACGAGCGATTTCGTACCGCCGTCTCTGGATACATCGGCACGTTCCTTTGATGCCGGGCCGGATGAACAGCCTTCATCGGTTTCTCCGGGGCGAAAGGCGACTATCTTGCGGCTCGAATCGTGGCTTAAAAACATCGTGAAGGAGAAGCAGAAATAGATGCCTTTTTCCGATATCCTGAAAGATTTAGTGAACGGTACTGAAGGCGCGCTTGGCGCCATTGTCGTAGGTACCGACGGCATCCCCGTTGACGAATTTACCGTAACCAGCGAGATGGATCTTCAGTCAATGACGGTAGAATATGCTTCTCTTCTCAAGGAAATCGAGAAGGGGTCCCGGGCGGCACAACTGGGATCGACAAAGGAAGTTTCGGTTATTGCGGACCGGGCGATGATCATGCTCCGCCGTCTCAATGAAGATTATTTTCTTGTACTCGTGATCAGAGCGGATGGAAATTTTGGCAAAGGACGATTTCTCCTTCGGATGTCCGTGCCGAAATTGCTGAAGGAATTTTAATACATTCATCTTTCTCTTTCGAATTTTCGACGGTAAACTGCTTCGGCAGTTTTTTATTTTTTTGGGGGGAGCATGAAAATTCTTATCATCCACGGGCCGAACCTGAATCTGCTCGGAACACGGGAGCCCGATATTTACGGGTCCTTTACGCTCGATGAAATTAATGATCGCATTTCCTCCCTCGCGGCTGAAATTGGTGTCGCCGTATCCTTTTTCCAGTCGAACCATGAAGGGGCATTGGTAGAGCAAATCCAGGCGGCGATTGGCGAATACCAGGCCATCGTTATCAACCCCGGGGCATACACCCACACGAGTGTCGCATTGCGTGACGCCATAGCGTCGACGGGGATTCCCACGGTGGAAACGCATCTTTCCAACATCTATACACGGGAAGAATTCAGGAGACGTTCTTACATTTCCGCCGTGGCCGCGGGCCAGATTACGGGCTTTGGTCTCGAGAGTTATCTTCTTGCCCTCAGGGCAGCCGCCGGACTCGCCTTTGGCGACGGTGCGAGGGGATGAAGAAACCCGAGCGTGGGCGAATCATCCGACTCAGAAGACATATGGCCGTGAGCGGTATCGAGGCCTTGCTCGTCACGGAGCGGGAAAATGTCCGATACCTCACTGGCTTTCGAGGTTCGGCAGGCGTTGTACTGGTTGCTTCCGGGAGGCCTTGCCTGCTGACGGATTTCCGTTACATGATCCAGGCGCGAAGAGAAACGTCGGGCGTTGCAATACTGATACAGAAGACGGACTGGACAGCGGCGCTTCGGGAAATACTTCTTCGGTCAAACGTGAGTTCATTGTGGTACGACGAATCGTCATTGCCGATTGAGACATATGAAAAACTGAAAAAAGCCGGCCTGAAACTCAAGAAAGGCGGTGGACTTGTTGCGAAACTCCGTCGGCAAAAAGACGTTGCAGAGCTCGCGCGTATCCGAAAGGCCATCCGCCGCGCTGAACAGTCCTTCCTGGAATTGAGAAAATACATCAAGCCCGGCGCTGCAGAACGGGAACTTGGGCTGCGTCTCGAGTTCCTGATGCGGGAAAAAGGATCCCGCAGGGCGGCATTTGATACCATCGTAGCATCGGGTAAAAATGGCGCCATGCCCCATGCGTCCGTATCGACACGACGCATCAAGGCGGGCGATCTGGTGACCTTCGATTTTGGTGCGGAAGCAGATGGCTACTTCAGTGATATCACGAGGACGGTATGCGTCGGAAAGCCTTCCGCCAGACAGCGTGAAATACATGCTCTTGTTCTGAATGCACAACGTGCTGCAATCAAGGCCATATATCCCGGCGTGCCATGCAAGCTCGCGGATGATGCTGCGCGAGGCGTGATACAAGAATCAGGTCACGGTAAGCATTTCGGCCACGCAACCGGTCATGGCGTCGGCCTCATGGTGCACGAGGCACCGGCGCTGTCGTCTCTCTCGAACATGATGGTCGATAAAGGAATGGTTGTTACCGTCGAACCGGGTGTCTATATTCCCGGATGGGGCGGGGTGAGAATTGAAGACATGATCGTCGTAACGGACAAGGGTGCAAAGGTATTGACGACGTTGCCGCGGGAACTGTAATGCATGCCACGACGTTGTTTGCAGTGGGTCGTGGCGAGATCAACCATGCACCAGTGTGCATAGATACCACTGATTTCTTATGATTGATATGAATTTGTTGCACACGCTGAGAGAGTTGATGTTTCATTTTTCGGGCTTCGTTGTAGCCTGATGAACAGGCTGACGGGGGAATATGCGTTCGTGCTTATGAGGAGGTAGTGTGCCGTGCCGGTATCGACAGCAGATTTCAGAAACGGATTGAAAATAGAACTCGATGGAGAGCCGTATACGATCATCGAGTTTCAGCACGTGAAGCCAGGCAAAGGTGCGGCTTTCGTACGAACAAAAATAAAGAGTCTCAGGACGGGAAATGTTCTTGACCGGACATTTCGCTCAAGCGAGAAAGCAGAAGTACCGGACCTGGAAGAGAAGACCATGCAGTATCTTTACGCGTCGGACAAAGATCGCCACTTCATGGACACGACCACGTATGAACAGTTTTCGATGAGTGAATCCCAGCTCGGTGACGGTATACAATATTTAAAAGAGAATATGGAAATAAAGGTCCTTTACTTCAAAGGATCACCCATAAACGTTGACGTGCCGATGTTCGTAGAACTTGCGATAGCCAGGACCGATCCGGGCGTGAAGGGAGACACTGCCTCCGGAGGATCGAAGCCGGCAACACTCGAAACAGGTGCAGTCGTCAAGGTCCCCCTCTATATGAATGAGGGAGAAATCATTAAAGTTGATACCCGGACGGGGACTTTTATTGAGCGTGTGAAGTAATGATGCGTATTTTCCGATCAAGCAGGGAGTGCTGGGAAGCGAGCATGGTGTGCGGCGAATGATAGTATCATCAGGTCGTTTCTGCGCAGGCTGGAGATCGGCGTAACCATAAGGGCACCGAGGAAGAGCCCTGGCTGACCCCTGAGGAGAGGCGGAGTCTCCCCTGGCCGTGCCTGACGCGGAGAGCGGACCATTTTTCTGCTGGTGTTATGAAGTTATTAATTTTTATTAAGGAGCAATCATGAACCTGAAAGAGCTGAAGGAGCTGATTGAGATATTAAAGAATTCCGATATTTCGGAACTTGAACTCGAGCGATCGGGCTCGAAAGTAAGGCTCCGGAAAGGTGGAGACGTTACGTTTCAAGCCATGCCGCGTATGGAATATCCTCCTGCGGCCATTGTCGCCCCGGCTATCCAGGAACAGGAGCGGCAAGCGGTGGAGCACGTGGAAGAAGCGGTTACGAGCAATCAAATCAGGATCACGTCGCCGATCGTCGGTACGTTCTATCGATCGAACAGCCCTGATAAGCCTCCTTATGTCGAGACGGGTGACATCGTGAAGAAGGGTCAGGTATTGTGCATCATCGAAGCGATGAAGCTTATGAATGAGATCGAGTCAGAGGCGACGGGAAAGATCGTTCAGGCCCTGGTTGAGAACGGCCAGCCCGTAGAATACGGCCAGCCGCTTTTCATCGTAGAGCCGGTATAGCCCGTTTGCCTAAACAGTAGTCCATCAATAATTCCCAATAATATAAGAGCGATGAGCTAGACCGGTTTTTTTGTGAATTTACTATTCTGAGGTGTTTTCGTGTTTAAAAAAATATTGATCGCCAATCGCGGTGAGATCGCGCTCCGTATTATCCGTGCTTGCAAGGAGCTCGGCATCAGGACCGTTGCGGTGCACTCGACGGCGGATGAAAATTCTCTGCATGTGCGGTTTGCCGATGAAAGTGTTTGCATCGGACCTCCGAAGAGTGCCGAAAGTTATCTCAATGTGCCGAGCATCATTAGCGCTGCTGAGATTACGGATTCCGAAGCCATTCATCCTGGTTACGGCTTTCTCGCGGAGAATCCGAATTTTGCCGAAGTCTGTAACTCGGCCGGAATCAGGTTTATTGGCCCGAGTCCGGACAGTATCAAGCTTATGGGAGACAAAGCCAGGGCGCGGGAAACGGCGCAGCGCGCAGGTGTCCCGGTATTGCCCGGCAGCGATGGGATCATCACCGAAGAGAGTCTGGCAGTGGAGATTGCTCGTGAACTTGACTTTCCGGTCATCATCAAGGCCTCCGCCGGTGGCGGAGGAAAGGGAATGCGGGTGGTCACGGAGGAAACTGAATTTGCCACTGCCTTCATGATGGCACAGTCAGAGGCCCTTGCCGCCTTCAATAATGCCGATGTGTATGTTGAAAAGTATATTACCGAGCCCAGGCACATCGAGATACAGGTCATGGCAGATGAAAAAGGCAATGTTGTTTATACCGGTGAACGCGAGTGTTCGATTCAGCGCAGACACCAGAAGCTCATTGAAGAGGCCCCGTCGGTCATTGTTGATAAGGAATTCAGGAAGCGCATGGGTGAAATGGCCGTGGCCCTGGTCAGGTCGGTAAAGTACCGGAACGCGGGGACCATCGAATTCCTCGTTGACGAGAACAGAAACTTTTACTTTATGGAAATGAACACGAGGATACAGGTGGAGCATCCCGTAACCGAAATGGTAACGGGTCTGGATCTCGTGAAGGAGCAGATCCTTGTGGCCGCCGGCAAGCCGCTTTCCTTCACCCAGGATGATATAACGATCAGGGGCCACAGCATTGAGTGCAGGATCAATGCCGAATGTCCGGAAAAGTTCATTCCTTCTCCTGGCACGATTACGGCATTCAATCCGCCCGGCGGGCCCGGGGTCCGGGTTGAAACCGCGGCCTATACGCAGTATGTTATCCCTCCTTACTACGATTCGATGATTGCCAAGCTGATCGTCCATGCGGACACCAGAGAGAACGCTATCCAGCGAATGCGTCGCGCCCTTGATGAGTTCATCATTGAAGGCATCAAGACCACGATTCCCATGCATAAGAAGATACTGAGTGAACCTGATTTTCTGAGCGGAAAAATATCCACAAAATTCATGGAGCGTTACAATAAACCACCGGAAGCCTAGTATCTGTGGACTTTGCCTGATCCTTGACGAGGAACGTGCGGGTGGTGATCCCGAAGGTGCCACGACCGTGGCTATTGCGGGCGGTGTACGTCTCATCCAGTACCGGAATAAGACCAGTCCGAGAAAGACGATTTATGAAACAGCGCTTCGCATTGCCTGGATGGCGAAACAGGCAGGAGTGCTTTTTCTCGTCAATGATCACACGGACATCGCTGCTGCCGTAGACGCGGACGGTGTGCACCTGGGACAGGAGGATCTTCCGCTTGAGCATGCGCGATCGGTTCTCGGCAGAGAAAAGATTATCGGCCTGTCGACGCACAGCCCGGAGCAGGCTGCGGCCGCTCAGGCTGCGGGTGCTGATTACATCGGTTTCGGCCCCCTGTTCAGGACAGCGACCAAGGACGCCGGGCCGGCACAGGGGGTTCATGGGCTCGCGTCCCTCCGGAGTGAAATTTCGATCCCGATTCTTGCGATCGGCGGGATTAACCATGAAAATGTGAAGCGGGTGATACGGGCAGGCGCAGACGGTGTGGCCGTAATTTCAGCAATCCTTTCGTCAAGGGATCGTAAAGATGCAACACGGGAGATGATCAGGCGCATCGGGGAGGCCGTGTCCGAAACATGACGGTTCGGATAGTGACGTCAAAAGCGTTAAAAAATAATGAGACACAGAGGCCACGGAGAAGAGCAGAGAAAAGAAGAAAGCGGAGAAGTGAAAAAAATACGGTGTTAACCCACGATTTATTTAATGATACGTAGAGGAGAAGGGAACAGAGAACGTGAGTAAGGTACTATTTTTTACGAAGTTCTCTGTGTGCTCTGTGGTAAAACGTTTGCAATACGCATTCCATCGCAAGGGGAGAAACAATGAAAAGAATCCTTAACTTTATGCTGTTGGTGTCCATTCTCGTTGTTCTGTCAGGCTGTGCAGAGGAAGACAAAAACGTTATCAAAATCGGGGCCGCCGGCCCCATGACCGGCGATCAGAGCAAAATGGGTGCGGATCTGAAAAACTCCGTTGAGCTTGCCGTTGCCGAATGGAACGAAAAAGGAGGGGTGCTGGGAAAAAAGATCGTTCTCCTCTCAGGAGACGATGCAGCCGATCCCAAGCAGGCGGTATCGTTGTCCAACAAGTTTATCAACCAGGGAGTCGTGGGTGTCATCGGGCATTGGAATTCGAGCTGTTCCATACCCGCATCCAAGTATTATCATGACGCGGGCGTTGTCATGATCACGCCGGCCACCACGAATCCAAAGCTTACTCGACAGAAATTCAAAAACGTCTTTCGGGTCTGCGGCACCGACGATCAGCAGGGCCGTGTTGCCGCTACGTTTGTTTCGAGAAAACTGCGGCCCGAAAGAATAGCCATTATTCACGACAAGTCGGCATATGGTCAGGGGCTTGCAGACTACTTCAAAAAGGCGCTGAGCAACAAGATCGAGGTCGTCTACTATGGCGGTATCGTGCAACGCGATGCCGACTACAAGGCCGTGCTCACTGCCATCAAGAACAAGAGGCCCGATGTGTATTTTTTCGGAGGAATCTACCCCGAGGCAGGCAGGCTTGTGCGACAGGCGAAGGAGATTGGCCTCACGGTCCCCATGGTAACCGGAGACGGGGTGTATGATCCCACGTTCATAAACATCGCCGGCAGCGCAGCTGAGGGCACGTTCATAACTTTCGGGAGGGATCCGGCCAGGATACCGACGGCACGGGCATTTCTGGAAAAGTATCGGGCACAGTACGGTGACCCTGGCCCGTACTCCATCTATGCCTACGATGCGACGAATATCCTCCTGACGGCCATTCAGCGGACCCGAACAACCGACGGGGCACAGCTTGCCTTCTATATATCAAAAACGCCGTTCCGGGGGGCCCTTGGCACCATATCCTTTGATAAACGAGGTGATGTAACGAAGGCGCCGTACGTGCTCTGGACGGTAAAAGGCGGAAAATATGTACAGATACGGTAATATATTTTGACCACGGATGGCCTGGCGACAGAAGCGGCCACTCTGGCCTGGCGACAGAAGCGGCCACTCTGGCCCGGCGACAGAAGCGGCCACTCGTACACACTGATTTACCCGGAGAAAGAAGGCCGGTATCGATTGATATCATTATAAATAGTTGTCTGTGCCCCTGTTCATCAGCAGCTGATATACGATTATTATGTTCACCCAACAGCTCATAAACGGCCTGGCGCTGGGAGCGGTGTATGCCCTTATCGCCCTGGGCTATACCATGGTGTACGGGATCCTCCAGCTCATCAACTTTGCTCACGGTGAAATTTACATGCTCGGGGCCTATGTCGGCATTATTGTCCTCGGGATGCTCACGGCACTGGGATTGCCTGCATACAGTCTTGCCCTCACGATCTTCATAACCCTTATCATCTCCATGCTCTTCAGCGCTGCCTACGGGGCCACGGTCGAACGCGTTGCGTACAAGCCGCTTCGCCAGGCATCGAGGCTCGCACCGCTCATCAGCGCCGTGGGTATGTCTATTATTCTTCAGAACATCATCATGATCATGCAGGGCAAGCAGTACCGGTTTCTGCCGCCCCTTATTGCGTTCGAAGGGTTTTCTCTCTTCGGAGCAAAGGTCTCGCCCGTAGAGATATTCATCCTGAGTGCTTCCGTTGTGCTTATGATCCTGCTGCAGGTCTTCATCACGAGCACGAAGATGGGCAAGGCCATGCGCGCAACATCGCAGGACCGGGTCATGGCAGGACTCGTGGGTATCAATATCAACAAGGTCATCTCCGTCACCTTCATGATCGGGTCTGCCCTTGCTGCGGTGGCAGGGGTCATGGTCACCCTCTATTACGGGGTTGTCCATTTCTTCATGGGATATACGGTCGGCCTGAAGGCCTTCACGGCCGCCGTGCTCGGCGGTATCGGCAGCATTCCCGGGGCCATGCTGGGCGGATTCATAATCGGACTGATCGAAAACTTCGGCGCAAGCTACGTCTCGAGCGTGTATAAGGACGCTTTTGCCTTCCTCGTTCTCATCATTTCGCTTATCCTGCGTCCCACCGGGATTTTCGGCCAAAAGGCCGTGGATAAAGTGTAGGACGCATTTCCCGTTCACGCACATCTTATCAATGTAGTATTGTTTCAAACATGCCGTTGACAAAGCCGCATAAACCGTCTACACTTTTTTTATAATCAAAGCAGGCATTATTCGGCAGCGAGAGGATACAATGCGCTACAAACAACTACTTTTCATTATCCCCTTTCTTGTGTTCCCGGTATTCGCTGTTGCGCAAGAACGCTCTGCCCCCATAACCGAGAAGAACTTGATCGGCGCCTGGGAGGCAGTGAGCGAAGACAAATCGCACGTATTTCGCATGGATATACGGGACCGCGGACCGTCATTTCTTGCGAGTGCCGGACGCGATGCTAAGAGTACCGTGTATAAATTGCAGAAAAATGTGTTGAACAACGGGAAACTATTCATGGTGTTCAGCGAAGAGGGGAGCGGGGCAGGGAGCATTCAAATTGTCGGCGAAGGGACTGCCGCCGGCGATGACAGGCAGGATGAAGGGGTCATTCACGCAAGCCTTATCGTGAGTCCCGGCAACAAGCGTGGCGCCATGGGAAAAGTGACATTTATCAAGGGGCCATACCTGGAAGAGGTGTGCAGGATGTCCGTTGCCGCCAGGGTCGCCCTTGAAGAGAGTGCTGCAAAATAGGGGCTGCTGTATCATGCCTGTCACGACCACGCAATGTGATGTTCCCCCATCTGATCACCACGCCGCGATCAACGGTTGAGTCCCCGCCTTGTATGAGGCATATGCTGGCTGCTAGGAAGGTCTACTCTCCGCTGAAATATCGCGGGAGATTTTTTTCTCCCTTATCAGATTGCCGATATGGGCTCCGGCCCAGGCCAGGAGGGGAATGATCACGAGCGACGAGATCATGGATTGGAGCCATTCGAGAAAAGCCCAGGTAGGCAGCGTATCATAGTAGCCTGAATAAAATAGTATTCCGGCCATGCTGATGTAAACCGTATAGGCGGTAGCGCCGAGTATAAAGGCGAGGAGCCATTTATGTTGCATCCCCGTCATCGACGATAAGAGGATAGCGCAGGAAAAAGAGATTCCGTAATACGGAGCCTGGAAAAGGGTAAAAAAGGCGATCTTGACGATTACCGTCGATGAAAACGTTTCTTGAAAGAAATTATATACCGCGGTAGCGAAGGGGGAGAAAAGATAGGAGAATAATAGATTGGAGAGCACCCACGAGAGAATGCCTCCGGCAAGCCACAGGAGCATCAGGGATGCATTTTTGGGTATGCTTTTCAAGCGTGCTTTTATAACTTCTTCTGGTCTTCATGGCGGACGTTAATTCCCGCGATGATTGCCGACAGAGCAGGGATACCGAACAGAACGAATATGGCAAGGTTTTCGTACATCGCTACTCCTCCGCGTCCACCAGGTATGCGATGGTAAACAGTATGGATAATCGCTGCTCCAGCCGAATTAACTATACCATTTCCCGGGAATTCGCGTCAAGGTGAAAAAAGCCTCAGTACGATCTTACGCCTGGGCGAGTTCGGCAGGAAAGCACGGGGCAGTTCCGTATCGGTGCTGCCCCGTGCCAATGCAATCTTCATTCTCGTGAGTCTAACGTCCCAGGATCGCGTCCACCTCTTCCTGAGTCAACACCTGGGCCACATAATTTCCTTCCCCGATGATGTTCTCAATGCTTTTCACGTATGCTCGCAGGTGATCCTTGGAGCCTTCCACCAGATGGGTATACATCGTCTGGAGCGCGGCTTCGTCGGTGTATTCGAGTCCGCACTGTCCCGCGCCGATGCCGTTGTCGGTCTCCACGATCACTTTGGGGCAGCCGATAATGTCAAGCATGTCCAGTTCCTCGATAAATCCCCCCACATGCAGGGCCTCGAGAAGGCTGATCTTGCCGCGCTCGACAAGGGCGGTATACTTTTCCGTAAAGTACCAGCCGTAATCCTCGCCGGTAAATACGCCGATGCTGTCCGGCAGGATGTTGGCATCCGGGTTTGGATCGGGGATGCCGTACTTCTCAAGCATATCTCGGACGGTGTCGGTATGCGTCTGCTCAGATGCTTCCCCAATGTTCGAAAACGTCAGCGCATCCGGATACAAAGAAGCAAGGGTCAGGTAGACATCGCGGGCGAGCTTTTCCTCTTCCCGCATAAAAATAAGGTGCGTGGTTTCTCCTGTGTCAAGATCACCTGCCGACGCAGGCAGCGGCAGACACATGCTGAGTGCAACGAATGCAATGACAAACACAAAATTCATCCTTTTCATGATCTTCCTCCTTTTAGTTTAGGTACGCCCTATTATATATTCCCTTACGTTACGGTGCCTCAGCCCAGCAGCGTGGCGATAAGCAGAATCGTATTCTGCTGGGTCTGTAGAATAGCATCGACGACGACCTGCAGGTTAACGCTCTGGATCACTTGCGTGGCGATAATGCGGTCGGCCATGATACCGATATTATCTGCCATGATGAGTATCTTGTCGGCCATCTCCAGGATGCGGTCTGCCATTACGCCGATATCGTCGGACAGTCGCAGCATGGTCGCGAACGAACTCTCGAGTACAGCGAGACTGGTACCGGCAGACAGGTTTGCAATAACATTCGAGAGCTCGAGCAGCCCGGATCCCAGTGAAGCTTGAATGGTCGCGAGGTTTTGCAGTGCATTGAGCATATCGCTGGTTACGCTGAACGTAGATGTGCCGACCGCTCCGGCTATCGCCTTAAACACGGCTCCTACTTCGTTCAGGTACGACTCGGTAGAGGTTTCGAGCGTAGCAAGCTGGGTATCCATAGTACCCTCGGTGAGGGTAATCTTGCTCATCTCCGCAACCAGGTCGTTCCCCTGAAGCACCAGATTGTTCAGATCAGTCGTTAACTTTACCGGATCCAGGGCCGCTGCCGCATGTGCAGGAAACGACGGAACCCCTGCGAGTATCACGATTACGACCCCCCAAAAAACGGTCTTTGACAAAGCGTTTCTCAACATAGTAGTATCCTCCTCTCAGTACGGTGATGGTGTTGCGATTATGTTCCTTTCGTTGCAGATGCGGAATTACGGAGATTAGTGTTCGTTAAGCAACACGTCTCGATAGAGCAAAAAGAATGCCAAAACAGATAAGATTAAATACGTTGTAATTCACTTGATTTTAAAAGCTGTATGAGTTGGTGCTGTGAAACAGTTTTTATTGGACCGGTTCATTCCGGACCGACGGGTCATTTTAGACCGTGCTGTTTGATGTGCCTTTG
>CAJHXR010000150.1_pt1 | contig 16217 bp, 5 predicted proteins | sample 9198421 | NCBI WGS metagenome assembly CAJHXR01 (sample SAMEA7708331, study PRJEB35096) | sediment metagenome | biome: marine neritic benthic zone biome [ENVO:01000025]; feature: sediment [ENVO:00002007]; material: shallow marine sediment [ENVO:03000034] sea grass bed [ENVO_01000059] ... | reverse complement strand
TCGGTGGGCAAGGCGGACAGGGAAAAGCAGGAAGAACAGAAAGGCCCGGCGGTGCGTTGAAGGTCATCATACAGGACATAAAGAAGCTGGAGACCGAGGCGTTGATTGTGAGTTTTTTTGAGGATGTCCGGCCTCTCAAGGGACTCGCGGGAGAGCTGGACTGGCTGCTCTGCGGTTCTCTTTCCGATCTTCTCCTGGACCAGAAGCTGGAGGGTTCGCTAGGGGACGTTGCACTGCTCACCTCCCGGGGAAAGATCCCGGCACGGAAGGTTTTCCTGGTAGGCCTTGGTTCACAGGCAGCGTTATCACTGGCGTCGGTGCGCAAGGCAGCGAGAGCAGCGGCGTCGAGCGCCTGGAGCGCCGGAGTGACCAAGGTGGCCCTCGAATATTTCCCTCCGCCGGACCTCCCCCATGATACTGCCCTGGAGGCCGTCCAGAAAGGGCTGATGGAAGGCGCGCCCGTCCGAAAGCTTGACATCTCCCTCTTGATGCCCGACGCAACTACGTATGATAAAATTTCCCGGCTGGTGAAGAAATAGATTTTTTGACAAGAGTGACCATGAAGGCCTATGGGTTCAAAGTTCAAAGTTCAGAGTTCAAAGTGCAGAGTGTAAAGTTCAAAGTGCGAAGTGCAGAGTGCAGAGTTAATTGAGTGAAACAGTAATTTTTACATTTGTGGCGTAAATCAGGAGCGTGTACATGATTCCTCGTTACAGCAGGCCGGAGATGGCCGGCCTCTGGGAACCTGAACAAAAATACCGCACGTGGCTCGAAGTAGAGCTGCTCGCCTGTGAGGCGAATGCAAAACTGGGATTGATACCCCGGCAGGCCCTTGCGAATATCAAGAAAAAAGCGAGTTTCAACGTCACCAGGATCGACGCGCTCGAGAAGGTCGTCAAGCACGATGTCATTGCTTTTCTGACTGCCGTGGGCGAGACCGTGGGGCCTGATTCCCGCTTTATCCATCTGGGGCTTACCTCTTCCGATGTCCTCGACACCTCCCTCGCCTCCCTCATGCGCCGGGCGGCGGACATCATCATCGACGATCTGAACCTTCTCCTCAAAGTGCTCAAGAAAAAGGCGTACCGCCATAAACATACGGTTATGATCGGCCGGTCACACGGCATTCACGCTGAGCCCGTCACCTTCGGACTCAAGATGGCCCTCTGGCATGAAGAGATGGGCCGCGCCCGGGAACGCATGCTCCGCGCCAGGGATGCGATCAGTGTGGGGAAGGTCTCAGGCGCGGTAGGGACCTTCGCGAATATTCATCCCTCGGTGGAAACCTATGTTTGCCGCAAACTGAAACTCCGGCCCGAGGCCGTTGCGACCCAGGTCGTGCAGCGGGACCGGCACGCGGAATTCCTTTCCACCCTGGCCCTCATCGCTTCATCGATCGAAAAATTCACCATCGAGCTCCGGCACCTGCAGCGCACCGAGGTGCTCGAAGCGGAAGAGTACTTTTCCGAGGGGCAGAAGGGCTCATCGGCGATGCCGCACAAGCGCAATCCCATCTCGGCGGAGAACCTGACGGGGCTCTCGCGGGTGGTGAGGGCGAACGCTCTTGCGGCCATGGAAAATGTGGCCCTCTGGCATGAGCGGGACATCAGCCACTCGTCGGTGGAGCGCGTTATTATCCCCGACAGCACGATTCTCATCGACTATATGCTCGCCAGGCTGACGGGATTGATCGACAAACTAATCGTCTATCCGCAGAACATGAAGCGGAACATGGAGATCTCCCGGGGGCTGTTCCACTCCGAGACGGTGATGCTGGCCCTGGTGGCCAAAGGCCTGCGGCGGGAGACGGCTTACCAGTACGTGCAGCGGAACGCGATGCATGTATGGAAACAGGGTGGTGATTTCAGGCAGCGCCTGAAACAGGACCAGGAGATAGGGCATTCCCTCAGCGACCGTGAGATCGACCGTTGTTTTGATCTCTCCCACACGCTGAAGCGCGTTGATTATATCTTCAAGCGTGTTTTTGAAAGAAAGAAGGCATAGCAGTATCATGTTTGACAAGTTTCAAGAAGAATGCGGTGTCTTCGGCGTCTACGGCCATCCCGACGCAGCCAATCTGACGTATCTGGGACTCTACGCCCTCCAGCACCGGGGCCAGGAAGCCGCCGGGATCGTCTCTTCCGACGGCAAAGAGCTGTTCAGTGTGAAGGGGAGAGGTCTTGTCGCGGATATCTTCACCGAAGAGCGCATCAAAAAACTCCACGGCCACTCGGCCATCGGGCACAACCGGTATTCAACGACAGGCGAAAGCTCACTGATAAACGTCCAGCCCATACAGGTGAACTTCGCCCTGGGATCGCTTGCGATCGCCCACAACGGGAACCTGGTGAACGCCGGTATCCTGAAAGACGAGCTCGAGGCATACGGTTCCATCTTCCAGTCGACGATGGACAGCGAGGTGATCATTCACCTGATCGCCCAGTCGCGCATGGCTACGCTGCACGACAGGATCGTTGAAGCCCTCGGCCACGTGCAGGGGTCCTACAGCCTCCTCGTCATCACCGAGAACGAGCTTATTGCCGTCAGGGATCCGCGCGGCTTCAGGCCCTTTTCCCTGGGTGAACTGGACGGATCCTATGTGGTCTCGTCGGAAACGTGTGCATTCGACCTGATCGAGGCCAACTATATCCGGGATATCGAGCCCGGCGAGATGGTCGTGATCAATAAGGACGGCGTCCACTCTTCCTTCCCCTTTGCGCAGGCCGAGCCATCGCACTGTATTTTTGAATTCATCTATTTCGCCCGTCCCGACAGCCTGGTATACGGCCAGAACGTGTACGCCATTCGGAAGGCCTTCGGCATGCAACTCGCGAAGGAGTCGTCCGTTCCCGCCGATGTCGTGATACCCGTGCCGGATTCGGGCGTGCCTGCGGCGCTGGGCTATGCCGAGGAAGCGGGCGTCCCCTTTGATTTCGGCATGATCAGAAACCACTACGTCGGCCGTACCTTCATCGAACCGCGCCAGACGATCAGGCACTTCGGTGTCAAGATCAAGCTTAATCCCGTCAGGGACGTGATCAGAGGGAAGCGTGTCGTGGTGGTCGACGATTCCATCGTCCGCGGAACGACGAGCAAGAAGATCATCAAAATGATCCGGAACGCCGGTGCGGCGGAGGTGCATATGCGGGTCAGCTCGCCACCGACCATGTCTCCCTGCTACTACGGTATCGATACCCCGACGCGGCATGAGCTGATTGCTTCATCACACAGCACCGAGGAGATCAGAAAGTACATCACTGCCGACTCGCTCAGCTACATCAGCCTCGAAGGGATACAGAAGGTGGTGCCCTTTCCCGTGAACTACTGCGCCGCCTGTTTCGACGGCGAGTATCCGGTGCCCTTCCCGGGCGAGATGCTGGCTCAGTTGGGGCTCTTCGACGGCGAGTGATGTTTGGCCACGGATGAAAGCAACAAAAAGCAAACTTAGCCGCGAATTAACGCGAATTAAGGCGAATAATAGCGGGAAGAGATAAAAAGAGTTAATGGGACGCGGATTAGCGCGGAAAAAGCGGATTAAAAAGAAGCGACCAAGAGAAAAAGAAGTTACATCTGCGTTGATCTGCGTAAATCTGCGGCAAAAGACAAAAAAGAGTTTTAGCCACGGATGGACACTGATACACACGGATGAAAGCGGCAAAAGACAAAAAGAGTTAATGGGACGCAGATAAGGGCGGAAAAGGCGGATCAAGAAGTGAAGAAAAGAATAAGAAATTAGATCTGCGTAAATCTGCGGAAAAAGACAAAAAAGAATTGGAGTTTTTATTAGCGCACATTTGCGAACATTCGCGGCAAAAGACAAAAACAGTATGTTGTTTATTTCGTGGGAATTAGCGGCGACAGGGAGAGAAGAAAAAAATGGTGCCGAGGCGCAGAATCGAACTGCGGACACGAGGCTTTTCAGGCCTCTGCTCTGCCAACTGAGCTACCTCGGCACTGCCGGTGACTCGCGAGAACAGGCGTTACCATAGCAGAGTAAGGGGCTGATTGTCAAGAGATTTTTGATTCCACGACAGTATTGACCTGTGCCTCTCCGTGGTTTATTATTATCGAGGTGAACACATGAAAAAAGTTTTCGGAAGACCGGAGAGTCTGAAGGACAAGCCCTTTCGCTATTGTCCGGGATGCACCCATGGCGTACTGCACCGCATTATCGCCGAGACGATCGAACACTTCGACATCCACGGCCGGACGATCGGCATTGCACCCGTGGGATGCGCGGTGTTCGCCTACGACTACCTTGACGTGGATATGATCGAAGTGCCCCACGGGCGTCCGCCGGCCGTGGCAACGGGCATGAAGCGGTCACGACCGGAGGCCATTATATTCAGCTACCAGGGTGACGGTGACCTTGCGGCCATCGGGACCTCGGAGATTATCCATGCCGCGTCCCGGGGCGAGAACATTACCGTAATTTTCGTGAACAACGGCAACTACGGCATGACGGGCGGCCAGATGGCGCCGACGACACTGCCGGGCCAGAAGACGACGACGACGCCGCTGGGGAGGGACGCAAAACGGGAAGGCAATCCTCTTCGCGTAGCGGAAATGCTGGCGGCCCTCGAAGGACCGGTGTACATCGAGCGCGTCTCCGTGGACAGTCCGAAAAACGTGCTTGCGGCAAAGAGGGCCATACAGCAGGCCTTCAAAAACCAGATCGACGGCACGGGATTTTCTCTCGTGGAAGTGCTTTCCATGTGCCCCACGGACTGGGGCATGACGCCGATACAGGCCGTTGACTGGGTCCGAAACCATATGATGAAGTATTACCCACTCGGTGTGTATAAGGATATCGGCGCAGGTGCGCGGGACGCGGGACGAGGGTCAAGGGGCTCGGGTCAAGGGGCAAGAGTCAAGGATTAGTCGGATACACTGGAGGTTTGATGTATCAGGACGTGATGATAGCCGGTTTCGGGGGGCAGGGAGTACTGCTTGCAGGAAAACTCCTTGCCCATGCGGGCATGCTCGAGGGCAAGCACGTGACGTTTTTCCCCTCCTACGGAGCGGAGATCAGGGGTGGTACCGCGAACTGTACGGTCATTATCTCGAGCGATGAGATCGGCTCTCCCGTCGTGCAGAACCCGACGGCCATGATGATCCTGAACGAGGCGTCGTACAAGAAGTTCGAACCGCGGATGAAGCCGGAAGGCAGCCTTTTTCTCAACACCTCTCTCATCCATGAACCGCCGGCGCGTTCTGATCTCTCGAGAATTGAGGTCAAGGCAAACGACATTGCCGAGAGCCTCGGCGATATCCGGGTCGCGAACATGGTGATGCTCGGCGCGTTCCTGCAAAAAACGGCCGTCGTGAGCATCAACTCGGTGCTGCGGGCCCTCAAGCAGGTCCTCCCCCCAAGGAGACATGCCCTTATCCCCTTGAACGAGAAGGCCCTCAAGCACGGCGCCGACGAGTGTGGGGTTTCGTAAAGACCGTATCTTCGCAATCCTCCATTCATGAACTGATTTCCTCTCAGACAGTCATCAGGCATCAGGAGACAGGAGTCAGAAGCCAGTAGCCAGGTGTCACGAGACATGCATCTTGTATCGTGCATCAGGTATCATGCATCGCGCATCCGGCATCGTGTATCTTGTATCCTGCATCCGGTATCAGGCATCAGACATCCGTCATATTGCGTTCATTTCCCGCCGGTTATCGACTGAAAATTAATTTTGTTCCCATTTTGGTTATGCCTCCAAACGCGTTACATTTTGTTACTTCCATCAAGTGCTATTTTCCGTATAAAATTGTTGACAACTAAGGTATTATTTGTTAACTTCAAGCTCTACAGGGGGGAAGGGACTCTTTTTTTTCAGCACCCCAGGGTAAAACGTCTTATATTTTAGCATCTTATGTGCTCACATGCATTCACAGCCCGTCGGCGTCTATAGAAACACGAATAGCGGACGCGAAGGGCAGGCCCCTTTCCGCATCATTGTTACGAAATCGGGACTGAACAGGTAGCTTCAGGCCTTATGGTCGGGAGTCCTGATTTTTCTATGCTCACGGCACAGTATGGAGACTACTTCCAACTCTACCGGGCATCTTCTGTATCCATGACGGTCAATTCAGCTATGGAACCGCAAATCGGTTCTATGCGCTTCAGTGAAATTCATCAAGAGGTACAACCAGCAAGGCAGAATAAAAAAAAGTTCTTGCGGAACCGGGCAAGGTGACTGTTTGGCCGGCCATTTGCGCAACATTATTTATTGGGAAATACTATATTACGCTGCATCTTGACATGGTTTTATCATGACGCTGTGATAGTATTATAATGTTTTCACGAAAAGCCTGATACCCTATGATACCAGCAGCCTTTAAAGAATTAAGGGACCGCCTGCAGAGAGGACGCCCGGGGTATGTCATCAGCCTCGTACTCATCTGTTCTCTTGCCGCCGTTTTATTCGCCACCCATTCCTTCGCCCTGATCGACCTGCCGATCTTCGGTCCCAAGCGCTATGACCGTCTCAAAGGAAAGCCTACCGTCTATACCGATACCTTTGATCGTTGTATGCCGTCGTACAAGGCCCTCCTGCAAGTCCAGAACGGTGATACTGACAACAAACGCACGCGAATGAAGTCAGCGCGCATTTATATCAATAACGTCGAGGTTGCCTCGGAAAAGGACTTCAAGCAAAAAGTTCCCAACTTCGAAAAGCCCGTTGCTGTCAAGGACCACAACGAGCTCAAGGTCGTATTGAAGAGCGGCCATCACGGCTACCTCGACAAGTTGGCGAAGTATGAGCGGAAGAAGGTCGACCAGGAGCAGAAGCTGAAACGGCTTGAAGATTTGCGGACAGAGGTCGAAGGGCTTCAGTCCCTCACGGACCCCGCCGAGGTAGAGCGGCTTCTGAAGGAATACCGCACAATCCGAAAGGACCATGAATCGTACGGCATTGACCTCGATGCAATAGACGGGGACCTTGATGGAGAGGGTGATGATGATCCGTCCATCGATCCTGACTGGGCATCGAAGGACAAGGAATGGTTCCGGCAGGCCAGGGAAGAAATCAAGGAAGCCATCCAGGGTGCCGAGAAGGCGCTGAAGGACCTCGGGAAGAACAAGATCAAACAGTTGAAGAAGACCGAGCATGCCCTCAAGGAGCTGGTCAAGGAGCTGAAGCACATTGATCATGCAACAGAGAAGGCCATCAAGAAAATCGAAAAAATCGAGAAGAAGATCGCCAAGATCAAGGCAAAGGGCCCCTCATTCCTCATTATTAATATTATCGGCAAGGACTGCGACGATACGCCGCCGGTGATCTTCGATCCCCGACCGCCGGACGGATCTCTTCTCAAAGACGGCGCGCCTGAGATCTCCGCTCAGTATGCCGACGAGCCCGACGGTTCCGGTATCAATCCCGCAACGGCACGGATGACCGTGGACGGGACGGATGTCACGTCCATGGCATCAGTAACGACATCAGGAATATCCTATACGCCTTCAGCGAACCTTCCCGAGGGAGACCATACAGTTGAGGTATATGTGGAAGACCGCGCCACGAATCCGGCAAGCCTCAGTTGGCAATTCAAGACCGACACCATACCACCTGCCATAGAGATCACGTCCCACACCGAGGGCCAGTACATCAACACGCCGGTCATTACGCTTTCCGGGGACGTAAGCGAACCCGTCACGAAGGTGACGGTGAACGGTGCGGATGCCGCTATTTCAGGAACAACCTTCAGTCTCTCCGGCCTATCGATTGCCGAAGGAGAAAATACCGTTACCGTCGTCGCGACGGACCTGGCAGGAAATATCGGATCAAAAACAATAACCCTGAATCTCGATACCGTACCGCCCGTGGTCCGGATCACGTCGCATCAGGACGGCCGGCATCTGAACACGCCGGTAATCACGGTTTCGGGCGCGGTGAACGAGCCGATCATCGAGGCCACGGTAAACGGAACTTCGGCACCGATCACCGCAGACCGGACCGGATACAGCCTTCCTGGTGTTTCCCTCACCGAAGGGGAAAATGTCATCATTGCCGAGGTAAAAGATCGTGCCGGCAATCCCGGCAGCGTTACCATAACGATCATTCTCGATACGATAGCGCCGGTCATCGTTGTTGCAAATCCCGTCCATAACTCTTACGTCAACACGCCGGAAATCACGGTTTCCGGTACCGTCACCGAGCTTCACCTCGACGGCTTCTGGATAAACGGCGAAACCGTGGGGGTCACGGGACAGGTGTTCAGCCGTCCCAACTTCGCCCTGGCCCAGGGTTCGAACACTGTTACGGCGCTGGCCAGAGACAAGGCAGGGAATGAATCGACGGTCCTGGTGAACGTGACGCTCGATACCACGAACCCCGTGGTGTCCGATCCCGTGCCTGCGGACGGAGCATTTTTGAAGACCGCGACACCGGAGATCTCCGTTCAGTATGCCGATGATGCGATGGGAACGGGCATTGTTATCGAGACCGCCAGGATCACGGTGGACGGCGTTGATGTTACCGGGAATGCGGTAGTCACGGTTTCCGGCGTGACCTACCGGCCGGCAGCAAACCTCCCCGAGGGAGACCATACGGTCTCGGTAATTGTGGAAGACCGTGCCACGAACCCGGGAAGCCTGACCTGGACATTCACGACGGACACAATCGCGCCGATTGCGGACATCACGTCGCATGAGAATGAAGTCTACCTGAATACATCGCCCGTCACCCTATCAGGCACGCTCGTCGATGATCCACTGTCACCTCCTTCGCCAGGTCAAACGGGAATTGCCGTCACGGTGAACAGCCAGGCCGCCCAGGTCACGCCGGGCGGATTCAGCATTGAGGGCTTCGCACTGACGGAAGGGGCCAACACCATAGCGGTTGAAGCAAAGGACCCGGCCGGGAACATCGGGACCGATAGTATCGTTATCAATCTCGATACCGCAGCACCGGTCATCGCCGTCACCTCCCACGTGAACGGCCAGTTCCTGAACACGCCGCAGATCACCCTCACCGGCACGGTGGACGAACCGGTCACGGCATTCACGATCAACGGCAACAGCGTGGTGGTCACGGACGGCGCCTTCAGTCATATTGTCACGCTGCAGGAGGGAGAGAATACCTTCCAACTGAGCGCCACGGACCGGGCGACCAACATCGGGACGCATACCATCACCATCCATCTCGATACCATCCCGCCGTTCCCGCAGATCACGTCTCACCAGGCCAATCAGTACCTGAACACGCCGGTGATCGAGGTTACGGGCTCGGTCAACGAGCCGATCATCGCAGCGACGGTCAACAACGCGGCCGCGCAGATCACGGAGATTGCGACGGATTTCAACCTCGCCGGTGTGCAACTGACGGAAGGTCCGAACACCATCACCGTTGAGGTCACGGACCGGGCAGGGAACATCGGTACGGTCACCATCACCATCAACCTCGACACCACAGCGCCGGTGCTCCAGCTCACGTCGCACCAGGACGGCCAGTATCTCAACACACCGCAGATCACCATTGCCGGATCGGCTGATGAACCGCTCACGTCGGTCACGGTGAACAACGGGGCCGCCCAGATCGACCAGGCCACGACGGGGTACAGCCTCACCGGGATTACCCTGGCCGAAGGGGAGAACCCGTTCACGATCACGGCCACGGACCGCGCCGGAAACACGGTCACGCTGAACGTAACGCTTACTCTCGACACCCTGCCGCCGGCCATCGAGGTAACGACGCCGGTGCACAACTCCTACGTCAATACCGCGCAGATAGTCGTGTCCGGCACGGTGACGGAACTCCACCCGTCGACGTTCCGGGTCAACGACACCGAGGTTCCCCTGACCGACGGCGCGTTCAGCCTCGACGCGTTTTCCCTCACGAACGGCATCAACGTGATACGCCTCCAGGCCGAAGACCTGGCGGGGAACAGCTCGACCGTATCGGTCTTCGTCACCCTCGACATCACACCGCCGACGGTCTCGATCAGTACACCCGTGGCCGGTTCGCTCACCAACACGACGCCGATCACGGTCATCGGCTCGGCGAACGAGCCGATCATTGCGGCGACCATAGGCGGGACGGAGGCACAGGTCACGGGATCGAGCTTCAGCCTTGGCGCGTTCACCCTCAGTGAAGGCACCAACACGATCATTGCCGAGGTGACGGACCGGGCAGGCAACACCGGCACCGGCAGCATCGAGGCGACCCTCGATACCCAGGCGCCGGCCGTGAGCCTCCAGGCCCCTGCAACAGCGGCTGCCGGCGCGAACGTCATCATTGCGACGAACGTCTCGGACAACAAGGGACTTTCGCTTCTCGAGATATTCGCCAACGGGACTCCTCTGTGGTCCTCAACGCTGAACGCGGCACTCAGTTCTTCGAACTCCATCTCCTTAACCTTGTCTCCCGACCTGGCACTCTCGTCGACCGTGGCCCTCCAGGCCAGGGCCATCGACAGCGCCGGCAACGTGGGCACGCAGACAGCGCAGATTAGTATCGACCAGGGGCCCATCGGGCCGGGGTATTTCCAGGGAGAGGTGTATGACGATTCACGAGGTCTGCGGCTTGCAGGAGCGGAGGTAATTTTAGCCGCGAATGAAAGCGAATTGTCGCGAATGACTACTCTTGAAGATGGGGCATATTTCTATGAAGCCGGGGCCGGGGAGTATCTCGTTACCTTGACGAAGGAAGGGTATACCTCTGTCGAGCGGTTCGTGTCCGTCCGTCCGGAGAAGAACACCGTGGCTATCGACGCGCGGCTCACGCCGGTCAGCACGACGCAGAATTTGATTGATTCCACGGGAGCAACAATAACGACAGGGGCCGGGGGCCAGGGTCAGGGGGCAAGTCTGGAATTGAGCATACCCGCCGATGCCCTGGCAGAGCAGGTTGATGTTCGTCTCACACCTGTGAGCAATCAGGGACTGGCAGGGCTGCTGCCCCTTGGCTGGTCGCCCGTTGCGGTTCTTGACATCGGAACTGCAGGGTCAGGGGGCCAGGATCAAGGGTCAACTCTGAACTTCAGTATCGCTGCTACACTCAAAGTTCCGATATCGAATGTGCTCACCCTTGAACCGTCTTCGTCGGTCACGCTGGTTTCGTACGACATGACCGCGCGCCAGTGGATTGTAAAGGATCCGGGCACTGTCAGCGCAGACCGCAGTTTCATTGCGGCTGCTCTTTCATCAACCGGTCAGTTTGCACTTGTCCTTCCTGACCCCGGCACCATGACCCTTGACCCTGTTGTCGGTCAGCAGCTTCCGCCTGACCCTGGTCCCTTGACCCTTGACCCTTCGGCGGTCACCGCCGCCGGTCATGTCGTTCCGCCTGTAGCCCCGCCCTCTGTCGGCCTCAAGGCCGTGGGCGAACTGGTTCTTTCACCGGGACCCTCGATCCCTGCCCCTGCGCCCCTTGTATCAGGCCTCATCCTCCAGGGACAGGTAACGGAGCACTATGAGCTGTTCTCCGGCGAGATCGAGCTGCCGTCGGAGTACATTCAGGATATCGTGCTGTATCGTTATCCCTGTGTGACGAATCTTGATACGTTGGCCGCGAATGAACGCGAATCATCGCGGATTGAAAACGGAACAGTAGAAACAACATTCCCCGTCACGCCATCGCGGGAATACACCATCACCGAGCTGATGATGGGCAGGGTGGGTATTGATATCACCCAGCGGTCGAGCGTCGAGACCGCCGGTGTCATGGTCGGCACGGGCGGCGCACGGCTCATCGACGAGGGAGGCAACATCGTCGTCATACCGGAGAACGCCCTGGCCCAGACCATACCCGTCGAGACCCGCACCGTAGAGCCGTCGAGTGTGTCCGGCATCGTGGGGAGTGACTTCACCCTGCTCCGGGCCGTCTCGCTCGACCTCATGAACCAGACCCTCGGGACATCGGCAGAGCTTTCGATTCCGGCGCCCACGAGCCTGAACGCCGGCCTGCCCATCGTGGTGGCAAAGGCCATCCAGGTCCAGGGAGTGGAGAAACTCAAACTCGTCGCTCTTGCCCGGCTCTCCGGTTCGCTCATCACCTCTGACCCTGGCGCCTTGACCCTTGCCCCTGGCATCAAGACTTCTGGAACGTACTTCTTCCTCCAGGCCAAGGCCCCCCTCGGCTTTGTCAAGGGCACGGTCAAGGACAGTTCAGGAAACCTCTACACTTCGGCGCTCACGACGACGAACACCTGCTCACTGGTTGATCTCACCGGCGCGGATGGGACCTACCTGATAGCATCAACGGTTTCCGCATTTACCGCAGCGGCTGTTGATATTTATAAGAACGATAAAGGTGATGCAGCCGGCACGATTACCGCGGCAAAGCAGATGGTGACCGTGGACCTTGCAATACTGGTTACGCTGCCACGGGTTAATTCTGTATCCGTCGACGATGGTGTGAAGTATCCTGACGGCTTTGAGCCAACGGATCCGATCGTTATCACCTTCAGCGAACCCGTTGACAAGACCTCGGTCACCACGGCAACGATCATTCTCAAGGACAGCGTCGGCGAAGCCCTGCCCGGCGTGTTCTCCATCGATCCCGAAGGCATCGTCGTGACCTTCTACCCCGAAGCACAGCTCGCGTCGGAGACGCAGCACACGGTGCTAATCACGAAATCAGTACGCGACCTCCAGGGCTACCTCATGGGCGCGGACGCGACCACGACCTTCACGACAAAGGACACCACGCCGCCGCCCATGCCGCCGGCAGGCAGCATCACGGCAACCTTCCCGAATGCCGAGGGCTACGTGACCATCACCGGCACCCAGGGTTCGGCAGTGGGGAACCAGCCCGTGCTCCTGATCAATGACAACAGCGGCGAGATCGTGACGATCTCCGCTGAATCGAACGGCTCCTTCTCCGGGACGATCACGGCCATGCTGGGAGACGAAGTCCGCGTCATGCTCATGGACGACGCAGGCAATACCACACTCATCTCCTACATAACCTTCAAGAGCGACGACGGACGCTACCTCGTGACCAAGAAAGGCGGCATTGTCGTGGATGAGGCCTCGGGCGCCAAGCTCGAGATCCCCGAAGACGCGCTGCCCGGCGCCACGATCGTCAAGATCACCCCGGTGGTCGAAGGCAACCTGCCCCATCCGGTTCCGCAGGAAGGGAAGTTCCTTGCAGCCATCAACATCGACACGGGCGGAATAGACTTCAAGAAACCGCCGAAACTCTCGGTGCCTGCGCCGTCAGGCGTCACGACGGAAGACCGGCCCTTTGTTGCACAGCCCAGGGTGCACAAGAACGCCGACGGCACCGAGGAGAACGTCTACGTGATCCGGGACAGCGCCATGGTGATCGACGGCAGGCTCACGACAGCCAGCCCGCCCTTCGAAGGCATCCCGGGCTTCGGCATCTTTGCCTTCGCCATGGCCGAAGATCCACTGAACGGACCGGTCATCATCTCGGGCTACACCTACCGCGACATGGACGGATTTGGCGGGTATAATCCGGTCATCGATGCCAACGGCCTCTATGACCAGAGCCACGACCTGCCCGTCAAGGGCGCCGTGGTCCGCTGTCCCGGCGCGTTGCATTTCATTGCCTATTCAGGACAGGACGGCCACTATGCAACGTACGGGTTCACTGCCCAGGATGTCTGCAGGCACTTCGACCTCACGGCCATCCATCCGCAGACCATGTTCCGGAATACGGCGAGCATCACGACCTGTGACGCGCCGTACATCGTGAACAATTTCAACTTCAGGCTGGCCGACGCGGACACGGACATACCCGACACCAAGGCCCCGTCCGTCACGGTCAACCTCCAGGTTGCCTCAGTGCAGGACGCAGACCACCAGGACGCGCGGTTCGTGGCCGGCACCATCCCCGTGGGCACCAACCTGGTGGTGCCCGTGAGCATCATCGACCAGGACGTCAACATTGTCACCCTCACCGTGTCGTACAAGACGCCGGACATGCCGTCGGCCCAGAACAATTCCGTCCAGCTTACGCAGTCCGGGGCGACGATCCACACGCCCGTGAGCGCTGACAATCCCACGGCGATCATGCAGTTCACCTACGCGCCGCAGTTCAGCGCGCCCATTGCCGGATCGCAGTCCGGTTTCTTCATGCCGAACGCACCAGGGACCTACGTGCTGACCGTTGAGGCCCGGGACAGCGCGAACAACGAGAGCAGGCGCAGCATCCAGGTGCGCGCCGTCGATGCCGATGAAGCGCCTGCCGACAGCGTGGACGGCCCGCCGGTGGTGGACGAGATGGTGCCAGCCCACAACAGCCAGGAGATCATGGTCACCATGCCCGTCATGATCACCTTCAACGAGCCCGTGCAGAACGTGAACGAGGAGACCTTCCAGCTCTTCGTCTACGATTACGACCCGAACACACAGCAGACCTATGTTAATCCCGTGCCCGCTGTTGTCTATACCAGCCTCGAAGGCGGCAGGATGAAGGCCACGCTCCAGCCCAGGAACAACATGACCTACGGCAAGACCTACAAGGTCGTGGTCACGACGGGCATTACCGACATCGAGCCCAACCCCTCGGCAGGCGACGCACTGCTGCCCCTGGACCAGCAGTACGAGGCGGAATTCCAGACCAAGGTGCCCCAGACCTATGACCTGGCCGCGGAAGACCAGTTCCAGGCAACAGGCGGCAGCAACATCGCGCTCTATACCGCCGCGAGCGGAAGCACCTACACTTACGTTACTGCCGGCCCGGGCGGCTACAACATTATCGACGTCACCGACCCCACGAAGCCCGTGAAGGTCGGCGGCAAGAGCATGACCAACGCCGGCGTCAACTGGCGCTACCGCGGCGTGGCAGTGGACCAGCAGCAGAGCCTCCTCGCCATGACCGAGGACATCCAGTACATTTCGGGGAACCAGTACGGGTACATCCGGTTCTACGACATCGGGACTGATCCCACGAATCCCGAGATCGTTGGCAGGGAAAAACTGGCCGAGGCATTCACGGGCATCCCGGGCAGGGTGGCCCTGTACGGTGATTACGCCTATGTGGCCATGGTCGGCGTGGGCCTGCAGGTCGTTGACATCGGCGCGGCAAAAGAACGCCTGCCCTCCGGCGAACCGTCCGACGGCTCCACCATCGTCGGTATCTTCGACACCGTCGGCCAGGGCTATCGCCACCCCACGGACATCCTGACCTATCCCGGCAGCAGGGCCCTGCTCACCACGACCAGCCACCACCTCCTCGTGCTCGACATCAGCATCCCCCAGTTCCCGCAGCTGGTGGCAAGCCTCGGGCCCGATGCGTCAGCGCCGAACAATATCCCCGCCTGGCGCGTGGCCATGGCGCCGGAATTCGCCTATATCGACACGACACAGGGTCAAGGGGCAGGGGGCATGGGTCAAGTCACCGCCGTCATGGATTTGGCAGTGGTGGGCTCTACGGACGGCAGGCTATACCGTTGACATGACCGACGCCTACAACCCCCTCGTCATCGGCACGGCCGTGGATGGCCCGTACGACACCTTCGCTGTTTTCAGCGACATCACCATCAGCAAAAAGTCCGGCCTCGTCTTCGCCACTGCCGGCAGCACGGTCTACGTCTTCGACGTCAAAGACCCGAAGAATCCCATTCTGCTGAACAAGATCACCCAGACGCCCATCGAGATCGGCAGCCTTTTCTATAATCCTCTCGGCGACTCCGTTGCCCTGGTGGAGAAGGACGGGTGGGTGTATCTGGCCAATAAGGACCAGGGAATGCGGGTGCTGGATCTGGATCCGGTATACCTCGAACATTACTGCGGTGAGGGGAAGTTTGACGGTGTGCGCAAAAAATTCTGCACCGACTATTATCCTGCTCTCGGAGAAAGGGTAATTACGCTCCGAGGGAGAGGTCCTGTTAATTACAACGATTTCCTCACCGCGCCGGCAAAAGTCAAGCTAGTCAGCGCACCGCCAAACGTCACGGTAACGTCTAAGGTACAAGGGGATGAAACGCGGGCAACCTTTGATAAGGATGGCCATGGACGTGCCAAGTTCTATGTGCAACTTGCCGAGAATTTTAATGAACAGGTGATCCGTATCACTTTCGAAATAGACCCAACGACGATTCCAGGAGGCGCATCACAGCTCCAGAAGCAGAATATTGATAACTATAGACGCACAGTTGAGCTTCAGGTTAAGGATAACTCCAAAGTCAGTTTGCTGCACGTTATAAATGGAGAAGCCGTATTCACGGCAGACAGAAAAGAAAGCCCATCAACGGGACCGGAGCTAGGCAAACAGGGATTTGATGCCATAAAAGAACTCTTGAACCAGGTC
>CAJHXR010000070.1_pt1 | contig 16933 bp, 16 predicted proteins | sample 9198421 | NCBI WGS metagenome assembly CAJHXR01 (sample SAMEA7708331, study PRJEB35096) | sediment metagenome | biome: marine neritic benthic zone biome [ENVO:01000025]; feature: sediment [ENVO:00002007]; material: shallow marine sediment [ENVO:03000034] sea grass bed [ENVO_01000059] ... | reverse complement strand
TGGTGGACACGATTACTGAGTCCAGTATGGACGAAAAGCTTCTTTCGCGGCTCCATGAACATTCACGGGAATCGCTTCGCCGCATTATCAGCGTACTTGATGAGATGGATGAGCTTGCCAGGCCGTATACGCCGACGTTCAAAAAGGCGGGCCTCAACAAGATCGTGGATGAGGCCATCACCCTTCTCAGCGCGCAGTTCGAACGGAGCAATCAGGAGGTGGTAAAAGAATTCGAAACCATGCCGGAATCCGTCGTCGACGGGGAGCGCCTGAAGCAGGCCTTAACGGACATTTTGCTCAACGCGGCGGAGGCGAATGAGGATAGCGGTAAAATATATGTCCGTACCCGGAAGATCCATCTGAAGAAGACGGCAGTGCGTCCGGCCAGGGACGGCGTTCAGATCGAAATTACCGACACGGGGTGTGGTATTCCTTCGGAGAATATCGAGCGTGTTTTCGACCCCTTTTTCACCACGAAACACCGGAGCCTCAAGCGGGAGGGGACCGGCCTCGGCCTGGCCATTGCCCACAGGATCGTGGATGAGCATCACGGCTCTATCGAGGTCAGGAGCACCGTGGGCCGGGGTACATCGGTGTATGTCCATCTTCCGGTGGAAGCCTGAACCAATGACAGTGGGCAGGTGACGCAGACCGCGGAGTGAAAAACAGCAGGGAAGTCTACGGGGTCTCTTCGACGATGACGCGGTTTTTCACGAGTGAAACTTCGCGAACCGTTCCCCGTATCGTTTTCTCTTCTCCAAAGAGATTTTTTAATAACACCTCGCCTCCTTCGGAGCGGACGAGATTTACCGACTCGAGAACAAGTTCTTCCCGGTCGTTCTGTTTCACATAGGCTTTTAAATCACACATGGCATGTTCCCTCCTGATGTGTTTCGCCTTTCCAACGTTCTAACCTCTCACCTTCCCGACCGTTTTTCCGCGACCTCTGCGGCCGGCTGATTCTTTCCGGTGCGACCGCTCCGGCCCCCGGGGCTTTAAGAAAATTCTGATGGGTGTTCCCCGGAACCCGAAGGCCTCTCGAAGGTTATTCTCGATATAGCGGAGGTACGAGAAGTGGACTCCCTTGGGATAGTTAACGAACACAATGAAGGTCGGGGGTCTCACCCCGCCTTGCGTTATGTAGTAATATTTCACGCGCTTGCCCCGATAGAGCGGTGGCTCGTGTCTGGCGACGAGGCGTTCAAACAGTCTGTTCAGCTCTGCCGTCGGCACGCGCTTTTGGCGCTCGTCCATGATGCGGTCGATTTCTTCGAAGAGCTTGGTAACGCGCTGGCGGGTTTTGGCCGAGATGGTGATCACCGGAGCGTAGTCCGCGTATTTGAACCGCTGCTGAACGTCTTCCATGAATTGGCGGAATGCAGACTCCTTGTCCGGCACCAGGTCCCATTTGTTCAGCACGATGATGATACCTCTTCCTGCCTCGTGCGCCAACCCGACGATTCGCTCGTCCTGTTCCGTGATGCCTTCGGACGCGTCAATGAGCACGAGGGCGATATCGGCCCTGCTCAGGCTTTTCACCGCCCGGAGAACGCTGTATTTTTCGACGCCCTGGCTGACCTTGCCGCGGCTTCTGATCCCCGCGGTGTCCACGAGAACATACTTTTTTCCATAGTACTGGTACACGCTGTCAACGGCGTCCCGCGTCGTGCCGGGGACATTGCTTACGATCATTCTGTCTTCCCCCATAAGGGAATTCACGAAAGACGATTTTCCCACGTTCGGTCTGCCGATGACCGCGATCATCGGTATCTCCGCTGTTCGTTCTTCTTCCGGACCGGTTGGCGGTTCCGGAAGCAGGCGGGCAAGTTCATCCATGAACTCGGTGAAGCCGGGACCATGCTGTGCCGAAAGCGGGAAGAGGGCTTCGACGCCGAGCCGGAAGAAATCCGGCAGGAGTGATTCTTGACTGGCGCCATCCACCTTGTTTACGGCGTAGATAACCAGTTTGGCCGAGGCCCTGAGCCGCTGGGAGACTTCAATGTCCGCAGGAAGGAGCCCCTCCCTGCCGTCCATCAGAAATATGATGAAGTCGGCTTCCTCGATCGCGAGGGTCGTCTGCTCGCCCATCTTCTGGTACATGAGGTCTGCCGCCTCCGGCTCGAAACCGCCGGTATCGACGAGGAAGAACGGTTTGTCCAGCCATGCTGCTTCCGCGTAGTTCCGGTCCCGCGTGATGCCGGGTTTGTCCTCGACGATAGCGAGGTTTCTGCCGATCATCCTGTTGAACAGGGTTGATTTGCCGACGTTCGGCCGTCCTACGATGGCTACGATTGGTTTTGCCATGGCGATTAGTACAAATCCTAAATTTTAAAATAGAAATCCTAAACAAACACGAAATTCTGACGTTCAAAAGGCTTTCTGTGCCGGTCAGCCGACCTGTTGAGAAGGTGGTATTTCGTGCTGAGAAATTGTATCATACACTATATCATTTTTGCGCACTGCAATTCAAGAAAAACCCTTGCGAAGCCGCTCTATTTGTGCTATTTTTTCACATTCCCTTATTGTTTTCAGGAGGCAGTCATGAAGGTGCTGGCGATACTGGCGGCAGGGGGTTTGCTGCTGGTCCCCCTTTCTGCGGGAGCGGAGTTCTACCGGTGGGTCGACCAAGAGGGGCAGGAACACTATACCAACACCCCCGCAAAGGCGCCGCCGCAGTATCGTGATCGCTTGGAGCCCGTGGGGATTACTGAAAGGAACGTTAACACCGGCAATGAACCGACGGCGCCGCCGGAGAGATCATCGGTAGCCATCGAAGAGCACCGGGACAATTACGGCCGGGGTGAAGCATGGTGGCGGAGAAAGGCATCCACGCTGCGCGTGAAATTGAAGGACCTGCAGGTTGATTACCGGCAGCTGGAGAAGCAGGAACAGGAATGGCAGCACACGCAGAAGTTCGTCATCAGCGCGAAGAAAAAGAAACCATCGCCGTATCTGAAAAAGATGGCGGGACTCGAAAAGAAGATGACGAAGGTCAGGCGGAAACTTGAAGTTGATCTTCCGGAGGAGGCGCGGAAGGCGAATGCCTATCCCGGATGGATACGGGAGTAGCAACATGCTTTGCATGTTGCATTGTAAATTGAAAAGTGCAAATTGAAAATTGTAAAATGAAATAATCAATGAAACGAGAGAGTTGAGTAATATTATAGCCAAGTCAATTGTCACTGCTAAGAAAAATAAATGAATTTGCAATTTGATATTTCCAATTTTCAATTTGCAATGCATTGGAGAAGTCATTTGGACGAGCGGTATAATCCCAAGAACAGTGAAGCGCGCTGGCAGCGGTATTGGGAAGAGGACAGGACATTCCGGGTTACGGAGGATGGCTCAAAACCCAAATACTACTGTCTTGAGATGTTCCCCTATCCGTCGGGAAAGATCCACGTCGGCCATATGCGGGTGTACACCATCGGGGACGTGATATCGCGGTACAAGCGGATGCGCGGGTTCAATGTCCTCCACCCCATGGGGTGGGACGCCTTCGGTCTGCCTGCCGAGAACGCGGCGATCAAAGAGGGCATCCATCCGTCGAAGTGGACCTTCGAAAATATCGCGTACATGCGGGATGAGCAGCTTAAGAAATACGGCCTCTCCTACGACTGGGACCGCGAGGTGACCACCTGTACTGATGACTACTACCGCTGGAACCAGTGGTTCTTCATCAAGATGTACGAACGCGGGCTCGCCTACAAAAAGCTTTCGTACGTTAACTGGTGCCCCTCGTGCCAGACCGTGCTCGCAAACGAGCAGGTGGAGAACGACCTGTGCTGGCGCTGCAGCTCCCTCGTCATCCACAAGGAACTGGAGCAGTGGTTCTTCAAGATTACGGAGTACGCGGAGGAGCTCCTGTCGCACTGCGATACCCTGACTGCCTGGCCGGAACGCGTACTCACCATGCAGCGAAACTGGATCGGGAAGTCCGTCGGCGTCGAAGTGGATTTTATCGTGAAGGAGACCGGCGAGCAACTTAAAATATTCACGACGAGGCAGGATACGCTCTTCGGCGTGACCTTCATGAGTATTGCGCCCGAGCATCCCATGGTGGAGTCGCTCATTGCCGGAAAAAAGCAGGCCCCGAAGGTCCGGGAGTTTATCCAGCGGGTGCTGAAGGAGGACAAAGCAGCGCGGAGTGATGAAAAGCAGGAGAAAGAAGGCATCTTCACCGGCGCCTATGCAGTCAATCCTCTCAACAATGAGAGCATCCCGGTCTGGGTCGGTAATTTTGTGCTCATGGAGTACGGTACCGGCGCAATTATGTCCGTGCCTGCCCATGACCAGCGCGATTTTGCATTTGCGAAGAAATACGGCATTCCCATCCGGGTCGTGATCCAGGATCCCGAACAGGGCCTCGTGGCTGAGAAGATGGAGCAGGCCTCTGTCGACGACGGTATCATGGCGAATTCAGGGACTTTTGACGGTCTTACCAACACAAAGGCAAAGGACGCCATCGCCGACTTTATCGAACAACAGGGCATGGGAAAGCGCACCGTGAACTGGCGCCTCCGGGACTGGGGAATTTCACGGCAGCGCTACTGGGGCACGCCCATCCCGATCGTCTACTGCGAGGAGTGCGGGGCAGTGCCCGTTCCGGAGTCCGAGCTTCCCGTACGGCTGCCCATGGATGTTGCATTCACGGGCAAGGGGCTTTCTCCGTTGCTTGAGTCGAAGTCGTTCAGAGAAGCGACGTGCTCGAAGTGCGGAGGCCCCGGGGTGCGGGAGACCGACACGATGGACACCTTTGTCGATTCCTCCTGGTATTTTCTGCGCTACTGTTCACCAAAACATGATGCCGCACCCTTCGACACAAAGGCCGTTTCCTACTGGATGGGTGTGGACCAGTACATCGGCGGTATCGAGCATGCGGTGCTTCACCTGCTCTATGCCCGATTCTTCACCAAGGTCATCCGCGATCTCGGCCTGTCGACGGTCGATGAACCGTTCATCAACCTTCTTACCCAGGGCATGGTCATCAAAGAAGGCGCCAAGATGAGCAAGTCCAAGGGCAATGTCGTCGATCCGGGTTTCATTATAGCGAAATACGGCGCTGATACCGCCAGGCTCTTCTCGCTCTTTGCCGCGCCTCCGGAACGGGATGTCGACTGGAACGACCAGGGTGTCGAAGGCATGTATCGTTTTCTGCACCGCCTTTGGGCGTTGGTGTACAAGCACAACGAAGCCGTCAAAAAAGCAACAGCTGCGGGACCTGCGGCACGGGGGGACCGGCTGTACCGCAAGACCCACATCACGATCAAGAAGGTGACCGAGGACATCGAGCGGGACTTTCACTTCAACACGGCGATCGCCGCCCTCATGGAAATGGTGAATGAGGCCTATGATTACTCGGCGAACGAAGGAGGTGACGTAAAGCTCCCGGTGCTGAGGTCCGCCATCGAGACGCTTTTGCTGCTCATCGCCCCCTTTGCTCCGCATGTGGCCGAAGAACTCTGGGAAGCAATCGGCGGTACGGCAAGTATCGCGAATATGCCGTGGCCGGAGTACGATCCGGAAGCAATCAAGGCAGTGCAGCTCATGGTCGTCATCCAGGTGAACGGCAAGGTCAGGAACAAACTCACCTTGCCTGCGGGCGCTTCTAAAAAGGAGATCGAAACAGCGGCACTGACGGATCCAAAGATCAGGGAACACACGAAGGGCAAAGAGCCAAAAAAAGTAATCGTCGTACAGGGGAAGCTTGTCAATATTGTGGTGTGAACGGAAAAATCTGCTGCGGGATAGATGGAGCCCCTCTCGAAGTCGTTTTGATTTTGGATTTTGAAATGTGGACCATTATGTGGGATTTGGTGCTTGGAAATGAGAATTTACGGATGGCATACTATGCAGAGAATGGTGAAAATCACAGTTGACGCGCTCTTCCTATTTCTGCTTCTGGCAATGCCTTCCTGCGGTTACCACCTTTCCGCTTCCGGAGACCTGGTGCCGAAAGGGGCGAAAACGATCTCTATTCCGGTGTTCATAAACGACACGGATCAGCCCTACGTGGATATAGAGATAACGCGGGCTGTCGTGCACGAATTTCTTGTCGACGGCAGGCTGGGCGTGGTCAACCTGGAGTTGGCGGACCTTGCACTCCACGGCAGGGTGATCACATACGAGGAGACCGCACTTTCCTACACGGCCGACTCCTATGTGCAGCAATATCGGGTGCGTCTTGTGGTGGATGTGCGCCTTGAGGACCGCAGGTCCAAGAATATTATCTGGAAGGAGCAGGGTGTCGAGGGCATATTAATATCCGATTATCCCATCACCTATTCCGGTCCCGGGAACGACGTGGATATAACAGCAACGAAGACAGCGAAAGAAGGGGCCATCAGGAAGGCGAGTCAGGATCTTGCCCGGACGCTCCGGAGCAGAGTACTTGAGGGATTTTAGCGAAAGCACCAAATTCCAAGCACCAAATCGCAAATAAATTCCAAATTTCAAACACCGAAACTCGAAACGCTTGGTTTTTGAACATTGGAATTTGGGTAGTATTTGAGATTTGTTATTTGGTGCTTGGAATTTCAGGACTAAGATTAGATCGATGATAAAGTACACTCAACTCATCACTGATATCAAAAAAGGTCGAATCCTCCCTCTCTACCTGTTTTACGGTGAGGAGGCGTTCCTCATCCAGGAGGCCGTCGATCTGATTATCGAGAAGGTCGTCGATCCCGGGGTAAGGGATTTTACCTTCAACACGGTGTATTGCCGGGAGATCCCGGTTTCGGACATGGTAAACCTTGCACAGACCCTTCCGTTCATGTCTCCGATGCGGCTGGTGATCGCGAAAGAGATAGACGTCCTCAAGGCCGCCGATATCAAGGAACTGCTCCCCTATCTCGAATCACCATCGCCGAGCACCTGCCTCGTGATGGTTTCGGAGCAGAGGAAGTATGACAAAAAAGCCGTGGTGTCCGCCGTCGAAACCCACGGTACCGTCACCGCATGTTATCCCCTCGCGGAGCGGGAACTTCATCCATGGATAGCGGGCTGGGGACGGGCCAGGGGCCTGTCCATTACGGGTGACGCGATACAGTATCTGGTGCAGATCCTGGGCAATGATTTACAGAAAATCAATAACGAACTCCAGAAGGTCGCGATCTACCAAAAAGACAAGAAGGACATTACGCTGGATGAGGTAATGGCGGTTGTCGGTGACTTTCGGGAATTTACCTCCTTTGATCTCGTGGAGGCGATCGGAAGCAAAGAGGCGCACCAGGCATTCCGGATACTGACCAGAATACTCCAGGAGGGGGAACAGCCCGTGGGGCTGCTCGGGATGATTGCCTGGAATTTCCGCCGGCTGATGCGCGCAAAGGCCCTGGAGGCGGAAGGTGTCCGGTACGATGAGATAAAGAAAAAGGTGGGGGTGTTGTGGCTTCATTCCGCCGCATTTCAGAAACAGATGAAGCGTTTCGCGCTGTCCGAGTTGCGGGACGCTTTCGAGGTCATGCTCGTTACGGACAAGAAGCTCAAATCGAGCAGTATGAGCGGCAGGCTTGTTCTTGAGCGGATGATTATGAGACTCTGCGGCGCGTGAACTCAGGGTAACCGAAGAGGGAGCAGGGAAAAGAGTGAAGCAGAGGAGCGACGGGGTGATTCAGAGAACCGGAGAAAGAAGAAGAGACTGCACCCTCTCCCCGTTTCTCCAATGCGCCGGAACCGTATTTGCTTATTTCGAAGCGTTGATCTTGCTGACTCTTATCGAGAGACGGGACACTGTCCGGGACGCGTTATTGACATGTACGATTCCACGCGCCGCTGCTTTGTCATAGGCCTTCATGGCCCTGGTCAGTGCCTGTTTCGCCAGGTCGGTATCTTTGGCCTTGACTGCCTGGTCTACCTTTTTCGTCAGGGTCTTGAGTGTGGACCGCGCGGATTTATTGACGAGGGTCTTTTTTTCCGCCTGCCGCTGCCGCTTTAACGCCGATTTATGCTGTGCCACGTGTGGGCCTCCTTTTTCTTTCGCACGAACGAGGTAACTTTTTACCATAATAATCGGTTGCTGTCAAGTGAAAAAACAAGGAGTTAAGGCCCGTTGACGGGTCATGATCAGTCTTCCCGCGAGGAGTCAAACAACGATGTCTGAGAACGTACGTGTTGCAAAAGCTGCCGGGATCGTGGGTTCAGCCACGCTCCTGAGCAGGATCATGGGGTATATCAGGGACATGGTGATGTCCTGGGCCTTCGGGACCAGTGCAGCGGCCGACGCCTTCTACGTGGCGTACCGGATTCCGAACATGCTCCGGGAACTCCTGGCCGAGGGTTCGATGTCTGCGGCCTTCATCCCGGTCTTTACGGAGACGCATAACATGGGGTCCCGGGACGAGGCACGCCACCTGGCACGGGCCGTGTTCGCCAGGCTCCTCGTGATCCTTGTTGTTCTCACCGGTCTCGGTATCCTGTTCGCCCCCTACGTCGTCAAGGCCATGGCATGGGGATGGGGGTTCAAGGGTGACCGCGGCCAGTATCTCCTTGCCGTCTCGCTCACGCGGATCATGTTCCCTTACATCTTGTTCATCGGACTTGCCGCATTTGCCATGGGCATCCTCAACTCTCTCCGCTCGTTTCTTGCGCCCGCCCTGTCGCCGGTGATGCTGAATATTGTCATTATCGCGTCGGTGTTGTTTCTCGCGGAGCAGTTCTCCATGCCTATCGTGGGCGTGGCAATCGGCGTGACAGCAGGCGGGCTGTTTCAGTTTCTCATACAGGTCCCCGCACTCAGGAAGCAGGGTATGGTGATGCGGCCGCAGTTTGCCCCGAGCCATCCCGGCGTCAAGAAGATCGGCCGCCTGGCAGTACCGGTTTTTTTCAGCTCCTCCGTGACGCAGCTCAATATTTTTGTGAGCGTGTTCCTCGCATCGTTCCTGGCGACGGGCAGCATTGCCTACCTGTACTACGGCATGCGATTCATTCATTTCCCCCTCGGTGTGTTCGGCGTGGCCATTGCCACGGCCGTTCTCCCCACCATGTCGTCGCAGGCCGCGCGGCAGGAAATGGATTCCTTTCGGGAAACCCTGTCCCTCGGCCTGCGGCTCGTGTTCTTTATTACTTTTCCGGCCCTGGTGGGGCTTATAACTCTCAGGGTCCCGATCGTAAACCTGCTGCTCGAACGAGGTGCTTTCGACACAATCTCCACAACCGGTACGGCAACGGCGATATTGTTCTACGCTGTCGGGCTCTGGGCCTTCGCCGGGGTGCGGATCGTGTCCCAGGCCTTCTATTCCCTGCAGAACACCAAAACGCCGGTCAGGATCGCGATCCTCGCGCTGTGCGTGAACATCCTGCTGAGCATTGCTCTCATGGGGCCCCTGGCCCACGGCGGTCTCGCCCTTGCCAATTCAATTGCCGCAATGGTGAACCTCGGGTTCCTCACGGTCCGCCTCAGGAGGAGGATCGGCCGCATGGACGGCAGGCGGATCCTCCGGTCCCTCCTCAAGATCATTCCCACTTCGGCTGTCATGGGCGTGGCGGGCTGGTGGGTCGGTAGGGACCCGGTCTGGGGATCGACGGGAGAGATCCTGTACAAGATAAAGCTGCTCTCCGGCGGGATCGGCCTGAGCGTTCTGTTCTACTTTGTCGCCATGTGGGCGCTCAGGAGTGAGGAACTCCAATTTCTGTGGGGGATGGTACGTAAGAAGAAGCAGGGATGAACTGCTTTAACGGTCGTACTGCTGAGGAGATAGAAGGATGAGGATCGCGCTCTCCTTGCATCGCGTTATCTGCTGACCCTGCCGGACGTACGTGAGGGTGAGGAGTTTTTCCATGAGCAAGAAGAGGATCAGCCGAACTCCAACGGCAGCAGTTTTCGCTACTCCTCTGGGCTGGGCCGGTGTGACGGCATCGGAACTGGGGATCTGCTCGATCATTCTGCCCCAGTCGACCCGGGCAGCGGTGGAGAGGGCGCTCATTGCCGAATCCCCGGTTGCCTCCACAGGCCGTTATGCCGATGACCTGAACCGGGCAGTTCATCTTCTCCGGCGTTATTTTGCCGGCGAAGGCGTTTTATTTGACCTTCCTCTTGATTTACGCTATTATACGCAATTCCAGCAGGCTGTCTGGTCAGCTGCCAGGAATATCCCCTACGGCGAGACCCGATCATACGGCTGGATTGCCGGGCGGATCGGGAAATCCCAGGCAGCCCGGGCCGTCGGCCGGGCCCTCGGTGCGAATCCGCTTCCCCTCATCATCCCTTGCCATCGGGTGATCGGGGCGAATGGAAGCCTCGGGGGATTTTCCAGCTCCGGCGGTCTGGCGATGAAGAGGACGCTGCTGGAGTTGGAACGCAGGAAGGGAAAAAGAACTTTATTAGACACGGAGTGACACGAGAAAAGCGGATTGAGGATTTTTGCCTATACTCTGTGCTTATCGGTAGTTGAAAGGCTGTGCAACTTATGATTTTGATGCGACTCATTGTTGGCCCGCTGCAGGTAAACTGCTACATCCTCGCCGACGAAAAGACGAAAGAGGCCGTTGTCATCGATCCCGGAGACGATGTCCGGGACATCCTGAAAATAATCGAGAACAAGGGTCTCACGGTTAAGTCCATCGTGAACACCCATGCACACTTCGATCACGTGGGGGCGAACAAGGAACTCAAAGAGGCCACGGGAGCGGAACTGCTCCTGCACGAGGCCGATGCCGCCTTGCTCACATCGTCGACGGGCCAGGCCGTGATGTTCGGGATGAAAGGCGCTGTTTCTCCTCCTGCAGACCGGTATCTGAAGCATGGGGATGTAATCACCGCTGGAGAAGTCGCCCTCAAGGTCCTGCATACTCCCGGCCACTCTGCCGGAGGCATCTGCCTGCAGGAGGAAGGGATCGTGTTCAGCGGCGACGCCCTCTTTGCCGGTTCCATCGGCAGGACAGACCTTCCCGGCGGAGACCTTATGACCCTGATCAATTCCATCAAAGAGCATCTCCTGACCCTGCCTGACGAGACGCGGGTATTTCCCGGCCATGGGGAGGACTCCACGATCGGTGCAGAGAGAAAAGAAAACCCGTTCCTCAATAAGGAATCGGGGTTCCTCTGATACACAGGATGTCTTGAGGTTTCAGGGGTGGTGTGGTAAAGTATGGCAGTCGAGATGCCGGATCCCTGATGCCCGATACAAACCTATTTTCCCCTGGCGTGAGTAGTTCAGTCTTTATCCGGCATCGGGTATCAGGCATCGATATTTCTGACGAATGAAGGAGAAATCAATGGTTGCAGGTCCGATACGGGAAGGGCTCACCTTCGACGATGTATTGCTGCTGCCGGCCAAGTCTTCGGTGCTGCCGAAAGACGTGGCTGTCGGCACGCAGCTGACAAAAAAGATCAAGCTCAACATACCGATCGTGAGCGCAGCCATGGACACGGTGACCGAGGCCAAGCTGGCCATTGCCCTGGCCCAGGAAGGGGGCCTCGGTTTCGTACATAAGGCCCTCTCGATAGAGAAGCAGGCCGAGGAGGTGGACAAGGTCAAGAAGTCGGAAAGCGGCATGATCGTCGACCCCATCACCATATCGCCTGATGCCAAGATCGCCGAGGCCCTGGAACTGATGCGGAAGTACCGGATCTCCGGCGTTCCCGTTACCAAGGGACACAAGCTCGTCGGTATCCTCACGAACAGGGACTTGCGCTTCGAGAAGCGGCTCAGCCTCAAGGTGTCGGAGGTCATGAGCAAGGATCGCCTGATTACCGCTCCCCTCGGCACGACGCTGGACCAGGCCATGAAGATCCTCCAGAAGTACAAGATTGAAAAACTGCTGATCGTGGACAAGAATTTCAGCCTTCGGGGGCTGATCACGATCAAGGACATCGAGAAGAAGATCAAGTACCCGGATGCCTGCAAGGACAAGCTCGGAAGGCTCCGCGTGGGCGGCGCCGTCGGCGTGGGAGATTATGCCGAGCGGGTCCCCGAACTGCTCAAGGCCGGAGTGGACGTGATCGTCGTGGACACGGCACACGGGCATTCCCAGGGAGTGATCGACGCGGTAAAGGAGATCAAGAAAAAATTTCCCGAGAAGGAGCTGGTTGCGGGAAATATCGCCACGGCTGACGCGGCGAGAGACCTGATCAGGGCAGGAGTTGATGCCCTGAAGATCGGCATCGGCCCGGGCTCCATCTGCACCACCAGGATGATCTCGGGCGCCGGCGTGCCGCAGATCACCGCGGTCATGGATTGCTCTGCCGAGGCCGACAAGGCCGGCATTCCCTGCATAGCCGACGGCGGCATCAAGTATTCCGGAGATATCACCAAGGCCCTTGCAGCCGGCGCCTCCTGTGTGATGATCGGCAGCCTGTTCGCCGGTACGGCTGAGAGCCCGGGAGAGACCATTCTGTTCCAGGGCAGGAGCTACAAGGTCTACCGCGGCATGGGTTCCATCGGCGCAATGGAGCAGGGGAGCAAGGACCGCTATTTTCAGGAGCACGAGGAGGAAAAGGCCAAGCTCGTGCCCGAGGGTGTTGAAGGTCGGGTGCCGTATAAAGGGCCTGTCTCGGCAAGCGTGCATCAGCTCATCGGCGGGCTGAAGGCCGGCATGGGCTACTGCGGGTGTGAAGACTTGAAGAAACTCAAGGAAAAGGCGCGGTTTACCAAGATCTCTCCGGCAGGGCTCCGGGAGTCCCATGTCCATGACGTGGTCATCACCAAGGAAGCGCCGAATTATCGTATTGAGTAATATGGAGCGAATCCCGCCAAGGCGGGACGTTTGACGGCAACACGGTTGCCTCGGTCCAAAACAGGAGGCAGGAGACAGATTCATCCTGAATGCAAATTGCACAATGAAAAGTGCAAATTGAAAAGTTTTATTTGTGATTTGGGATTTGATGTACGATTATGGCAAAGGTAACCAGTATTCAGAAGGCGCGAAAAGCCAGGGAGCATAAAGCGTCCGAGGCCTCCCATCACGAAGGGTTCGACCCCTGCGATCAGGATATGACGATCTGCGGCGACTGCGAGGGGAACCGGTCGAAGAAAAAGTGTCCCCGTCTCAAGGAATGGTTGGCGAAGAGACAATAACCGTGCATGCATGAGCCTCGCGTGAGTAGGCTTTTGTTCGCACCGCGCCTCCCCCCATACTCTCCAATGAAATCATGCTAGAACGAATCCAAAAAATCATATCAGCAGCCGGCGTGACCTCTCGCCGGGCCGCGGAACAACTCATCCTCGAGGGCAGGGTACGGGTAAACGGTAAAGTAGTGACCGAGCTCGGGACCAAGGCTGATGCGGAGAACGACCACATAAAGGTCGATGGCAAGCTGATCAACCCCAGTCAGCCGAAGACCTATATTATGCTGAACAAGCCCACGGGATACGTCACGACCCTGTCGGACCCCGAAGGCCGAAGAACAATCCAAGACCTCCTGAAAGGGGTGAGGACCCGGGTCTATCCCGTTGGTCGCCTGGACTATAACACCGAGGGTCTGCTGCTTCTCACGAATGACGGAACCTTTGCTCACCAGATTACGCACCCTCAGTATGAGCTGCCGAAGACCTATCGCGCAAAGATCAAGGGCGTCCTCGATGACAAGGCGGTCCATGCCCTTGAAAAGGGGGTCTATCTTGAGGACGGCAGGACGTCCCCTGCGGAGGTCAAAAAAATCCGGAAGGAAACGGCGAACTCCTGGATAGAGCTGACCATACGGGAAGGGAAAAAACGGCAGGTCCGCCGCATGCTCGACCGGGTCGGACGCTCGGTGATCAAACTGCAACGGGTCCGGATCGGGTCGCTGCCCCTCGGAACGCTCCCAACAGGCGCCTATCGTCACCTGACCCGGGAAGAGATCGAGGCGCTCAGCTCCCTGTCGACGAGCCGCCAGACATTCAAGCCCACACGGTCTGGAAAGCCGGGTCTACGGACTGGAAAGCCTGGCCCACGGGCCGGGTCCACGGGTGGGAAGAAGAGGAAAGGCCGGCGGTGATTTTGCGGCCGTCCTGCCCCGCTTCACTCCCGCTCTAAGCGGGACCGGAGGGGTCCACCTTGGGCCGCATCCGGGGACGTGCGGGGATTTAGGAAAGACTCAAGCTTTTGCCATTTTCCTGATTTACGATTTTCTTTGCGCCTTTGCGCCTTTGCGGCTCGCTTAAAAGCGCCTACTGTTGGTTGCGCGAGATAGCTTTTGGTTCTGGCCTGTCCCGCTCCTGCGGGATTTATCCGGACTGCCGGCATTGACATTTCGCTATTCACGTCTACAATTTACCTATGGATACTCTTCGCGCCCATGTGGTCATTCACGGTCTTGTCCAGGGCGTATTCTTCCGCGCCGGCACCAGGGACGAGGCGACCCGGCTCGGTGTGGGCGGATGGGTGAGGAACCTTCCTGACGGATCGGTGGAGGCAGTGTTCGAGGGAGAGAAAAAAAAGGTCGAGGAGATCATCGGCTGGTCTCACCGGGGGCCGACGGGGGCGCGGGTGTCGTCGGTGGACATCACCTGGGAAGAGTTCAAGGGGGAACACAGGCGTTTTGATATCCGTTACGGCAGGTAGATACCTTCTATTCGGCGCTGTTCTCGCTGTTCTCTTGCTCGCCTGTTCCGACGAATCACCGGAGCCGCACAGGGCGGGACCCGTTGTTCTGCTGAAATCGAAACCCCAGCCCCTGAATGAAGCGGAACGCAGGGAACTCGGCTTCCCGCCCGACCTCATCGTACGTGTCGAGAAGGCGGCCGGCGCACGGGCAGAACCGTTTTTCGGGACACTCCTGCTCCCCGCTGAGAACCTGAAGGGTAAGAGCAAGATTACGAAGAAACGTCTGGCCGGATTCAGCGTACGAACGGCGAGGCCCTATGACGTTATTTCCGGACATGCATCCGCCCTGCGTTCCCGGGGGTACGTGATATTCAGGAGTGAACATAACTACGGCGCCGTGCCAGACGTCGTTACGGTGATAAAGGCCAGGAGCCAGTACGACATTCTGAGAGTACAGAAGACCGAGGCGCCGAAATATCGCCGCGATACCGAAGCGATCATCCGGTGGCTCCGGAGAGAGCACCGGAGGCGCCCTTTTATGATAACGGGCGCCGGCGCCACCTGGGTGGAAGCACGATTCGTGAAACCGCCGAAGAACGTGAACGCCTTCGCGCGAAGGATATCCCGTTTCGCGCCCGACGTGGTGAACCAGGGTTCGGGTTCCATCAGGAAGCTGGCGCGTACGATGAAAGAGACGAACGCTTTTTACCTCTGGTGGGACTGAAGCCGGAACCAAAAGCTATCTCGCGCAACCAACAGTAGGCGCTTTTAAGCGAGCCGCAAAGACGCCAAGGAGGAGCTTTGAGCATTAACTCAAGAAGTCTTTCTTTGCGAAAGGCAAGATTTTAAGACATATTTTTTAAAGCTTTTCTTCGCGACTTAGCGTCTTCGCGTGAGGCAATATTGTAGTTTTAAACTTATTTCTTTCTCTGCGTTCTTCGAGTCTCTGCGCGAAATAGCTTTTTGGGTTTATTATGAAGACCGCCATGCATATCCTGATCGGAATCGTCCTCCTGATAATCGCCCTTTCCTTTGTCCTGGTCTTCGTCAATACGCACCCGCCGCGCTACCCGCTGCACATTCCGCCCTCAACGTATAACGTTGATTACGAGAACGTATCCTTTACGACGACAGACGGTATTTTGCTCAAAGGCTGGCTGGTGAAGCCGTTGCGCCATCAGGGAAAGGCCCCGGCAGTGATTATCTGCCACGGCGTGGGCGCGAACAAGTCGGACTTTACCGAGCTGGCGGTCGCGCTCTCCCGCCGCGGATATGTGGTGCTCCAGTTCGACTTCCGGGCCCACGGCGAGAGCGAAGGCTGGAGGACCTCTCTCGGCTATCATGAGCAAAAGGACGTTGCCGCGGCCCAGGCCTTCCTGCTCGCGCGTCCCGATGTTGATGGGAACCGCGTGGGGATATACGGCTTTTCCCTGGGAGGCGCCACGGCGATCATGAGCGCGGCGCACACCGGTGGTTTTAGGGCCGTTGTTGCCGACAGCGCTTTTACGAGTCTCAGCGACCAGGCGCGCAGCGCAATTACGGGATTTTACCGCCTCCCGGCCTTCCCCTTCTTCTATCTTTCCGTCCTGGGCTATCAACTCTATTTCCAGACCAGTGTCAGGCACGTGGACCCGGAAAGCGTTGTCATGAAGCTTGCTCCAGTCCCCCTCCTGATCATTGCGGGAGAGGGGGACCGTCTCATTCCCGCGGAAAACGGGAAACGGCTCTATCGGGCCGCGCGTGAGCCGAAGGAGCTCTGGGTCATACCCGACGCCGGCCACGGCGGTACCCTCGCTGCCGCGGGCAGGGCCTACGAAAAGCGCATCGGGGAATTTTTCGATGGCCATCTCTCTCCTTAAGGCATGTTAGCCGCGAATGGACGCGAAGGAACGCGAATGAAATCACAAAAGGCGGCACACCGGGACGGTAACGGGACGCGGATTGACGCGGAAACGGTGGATTAAAGCAAAGAAATGCTGGACACGGATAGACACGGATAAAAACAAAGATCAATGGGACACGGATAACATCGGAAACAGCGGATCAGGAAGGTTCAGAGTTTAGATCAAAAGAGAAGTTTTTAGACGGTGTGGATAACATGGTTTTTAAATCAGCGTTCATCCGTGTGAATTCGTGTCCCATGAATTTACGTTGTAACGATGTCAAGGTTTTTCAATCTTCGTTGATCTGCGTCGCCTAATCCCGCCCTGGCGGGATTGGTCATCTGCGTCCCATTCCCTGATGATTTCCAAAAACCTTGACTTTGCAAGGGTTTCAGTGCTATTATCCTCCGGCCCGCCAATGTTTGTGTGGCCACTGACAGCGAGGATCTTGGGCGAGAGAGGATAGGGAACGTTGAAATCGAAAAAAACGCATACCTGCGGTGAACTGACAAAGAAGGACATCAACGCGACCGTCACGCTCATGGGCTGGGTCCATACGCGGCGGGACCACGGCGGCCTGA
>CAJHXR010000261.1_pt1 | contig 17316 bp, 19 predicted proteins | sample 9198421 | NCBI WGS metagenome assembly CAJHXR01 (sample SAMEA7708331, study PRJEB35096) | sediment metagenome | biome: marine neritic benthic zone biome [ENVO:01000025]; feature: sediment [ENVO:00002007]; material: shallow marine sediment [ENVO:03000034] sea grass bed [ENVO_01000059] ... | reverse complement strand
TAAAAAGATGGGACTTATAAAAAGAGATTTTGGAAAAGGCATAGTAATGAATGATTACAGGATGGAAAAAACCGTCTAGCCAATTATTCAACCTGATTCTACATTCGCGGTGCGAATTATAGAGCAGGTTAAGTTAATGATAGGTTTTGCAAGCTTATCGGTTGGGTTGTAATGAACTGTTCTGAAAATGGCCGAATCAAAGCAATCTTCGAGGAAGCTCATGAAAGCGCTTGTATACACAAAATACGGACCACCCGACGTTCTTCAGCTACAAGAGGTGGAAAAACCTGTCCCCGGGGTCAATGAAGTACTGATAAAAGTACATGCAACCACGGTAAACAGGACAGACTGCGCGACAATCAGGGCGAAACCTTTTTTTGCAAGGATCATTACCGGCCTCTTCAAGCCGAAAAAACAGATTCCCGGAACTGAATTTGCCGGAGAAATTGAAGCAATTGGGAAAGAAGTATCGTCTCTGAAAGCGGGAGATAAAGTTTTTGGGTTCGATGATAGTGGTTCACGCTCTCATGCCCAATACCTGTCGATAAAAGAAGATAACGTCGTGATCATGCCGCACACTGTGTCGTACGGACAGGCGGCAGCCAGTTCCGAGGGCGCGCATTATTCCTATAATTTTATCAATAAGGTGAATCCCAAGAGAGGACACCATGTTCTCGTGAATGGCGCAACAGGCGCTATTGGTTCGGCCGCAGTTCAATTGCTGAAATATTTTAAGGTTACGGTTACCGCGGTCTGCGCCACGAAAAACATTGCGTTGGTCAATTCACTGGGAGCTGATATTGTAATCGATTATACAAAAGAAGATTTTACAAAAAATGAACAAACATATGACTTTGTTTTCGATGCCGTCGGTAAAAGCTCGTTTTTTAAGTGCAAGCATCTCCTCAATCGGGGAGGGGTCTATATTTCGTCGGACCTGGGCTATCTGGCCCAGAATATTTTCCTGCCTCTTATAACGCCGATTATCAAACCACTGATGGGGAACAAAAAGACCATATTTCCAACTCCCAAGGATGTCAGAGGAAGTATACTATTAGTAAAACGTCTCATGGAACAGGCTAAATTCAAGGCAGTGATCGACAGGGAATTTCCGTTTGAACAAATAGTCGAGGCATACCGGTATGTTGAAAAAGGGCAAAAAAAAGGAAATGTCGTCATAACGGTGAAGCATAATAACAAGACCTGACAGGTCGTTCGAGAGTGGCAGGGGATCAGACACCGAAAAGTACTATTAGGAGAAAGGGGGAAATGGAGAGAGAAGCGGGGAGTAAATCTCAAAACGAATTTTAATAGAACCAGCTCAACGTAAGGCATCTTTTTCTCCCTTTCCCCGTCTTTCTTCACCATTTCTCCTGACGCGATTCGCATGTGCACCTGGTTACTAAAGGATCAAATTCTTCTCAAAAGGAAAACAAAATACAGCCACGAAGGCTCGAAGACACAAAGAAAACACGAAGAATTGAGGAATTGGCAATCGGTCAAATCTTTTTCTGATTTCTTCGTGCCTTGGTGTCTTTGTGGCAAGCTTTGGTTCCGACCTGTCCGGGTTAGGAGGTGTTGAAATGACACACCATACCACTGAAACATCACCACTTGTGTATGCAAGAGTTGCAGGGCTGGCGTATGTCATTATCATACTCCTCGGTATGTTCGGCGTGGGTTTTGTGGAGTCAAAGCTTGTTGTGCCGGGAAATGACGGGGCAACAGTCAATAACATCATGGCACATGAGTTGCTGTTTCGCATCAGTATTTACAGCGAAATAATGATGTTTGCCCTTGTCATATTGCTGTCCCTGGCCCTTTATGTAATACTCAAAACCGTAAACAGGAATCTTGCCCTGCTCGCTCTGCTCTGGAGGCTTGGCGAGGCCATTATCGGGGGCGGCGTCACGGTGCTGAGCGGTTTTATTCCTTTGCTGCTTTTGCATGGTGATGCGGCATTTGGAACAGAACAGTTGCAGGCTTTCGTTGGTTTATTTCTCCAAGTACGTAATGCTGGACTGGATGTTGTCTTGATATTTGTGGGCCTGGGAGGGACGATCTTTTGTTATCTGTTTTTCACGTCGAAGTACGTTCCCAGAGTACTGGCGGCCTGGGGGGTGGTAACGTATTTGTCAATGCTGATACTTGCTTCCCTGAGTATTCTTTCGCCCAATCTCCCGGAGACGATCAAAATGGCTTTTTATGCGCCGGGCGGTCTTTTTGAAATTCTCTTTGGCCTGTGGCTTTTAATCAAGGGAGTAAACGTCGAAGAGTGGGAGAAACGTGCTTCTGCATCGCCTGAAAGCAACCCGGGAGTAAGCTCATGAAAGCGATTGTATATCAAAAATACGGACCACCGGATGTTCTTGAACTGAAGGAAGTGGAAAAACCTGCTCCCAAGGACAATGAAGTACTGATAAAAGTATATGCGACAACCGTATCAGCAGGGGACTGGAGAATGCGAACGGCCGACCCGTTTCTCGTAAGAGTTTTCAATGGTTTCATAAGACCAAAAAAAATAACCATACTCGGGTTTGAGCTGGCCGGAGACGTTGAATCAGCAGGCAAAGACGTAAAACGATTTCAGAAAGGTGACCAGGTTTTTGCATCAACCGGTTTTGGGTTTGGCGCTTATGCCGAATACAGATGTCTGCCTGAAGAAGGGGCGGTGGCAAAAAAACCGGCCAATATGACCTATGAGGAAGCCGCCGCTGTTCCTGTTGGGGCATCAACGGCATTGTTTTTCCTGAGAAAAGGAAAGATCCAAAGTGGACAAAACGTTCTGATCTATGGGGCCTCCGGATCGGTCGGTACATTTGCGGTGCAGCTTGCCAGGTACTATGGGGCGGCAGTTACCGGGGTATGCAGTACCACGAATCTGGAAATGGTGAAAGCCCTGGGAGCCGATAGGGTTATTGATTACACGAGAGAGGATTTTACCAAAAGCGGCGAGACCTATGATATTATTTTCGACACAATAGGCAAGACGACCTTTTCCCGCAGTGTGGCATCGCTCAGGAAAAAAGGAATCTATCTTTCAACGAATCCCGGGCTGTCACACCAAGTTGGAAAGCTATGGCTTTCAATGACCAGCGGAAAGAGAGCAATAGGTGGAGTCGCACCCGACAGAGCTGAGGATCTCATCTTTCTTAAAGAGCTTATTGAGGCGGAGAAGATAAAATCAATCATTGATAGACGCTATCCCCTGGAACAAGTTGCCGAGGCCCACCAATATGTCGAAAAAGGGCACAAAAAGGGGAATGTCGTTATAACGGTGGCACAGCATAGCAAAACCTGACCGGGCAGGCCGGAACCAAAAAAGGGCGTCTCTCGCAGAGCACGCGGAGGACGCAGAGTAGTGAAAGCAGTAGACAGAAAACAAGTAGTCAGCTCTCAGTAGTCAGTAGGCTGTTGTCTCTCCGTCTGTATTCTGTCTGCCTTTATCTATGTTATGCTATCTTTATGCTGACTGCTGACCGCTGGAATCAGTCATTAGGCATCTTGAATCGGGAATCCGGTATCGGGAAAAAGTTCACACCGGAGGACAAGACCATGATTTACCTTATATTGATATACGGCGCTCTGACCTGCATAGCCGGGATAGCAATTAGTATCAAGCCCGATGCGATATTCGGTTTTATCGGTGCTCGTTCCGAGTCACTTGGCGTCCATGTCTTGGCGATTGTAGTAAGGCTTGTTCTTGGCGCGGCCCTTCTTTCATACTCGGCTGCATCGAAATTTCCTCTCACATTTCAAGTGCTCGGTTGGCTTACCCTTGTGGCTGCGATAATTATGGCGCTCCTTGGCCGAACAAGGTTCAAAACGTTGATCGCATGGGCAGTAAGGGTTCCGTCACTCTATAAGCGTATCGGTGGGTTTATCGCAATGCTATTTGGCGGATTTCTTTTTTATGCCGTGCTCTAGAGGTTGAAGCGGGCCAGGATTACGTTGTTACGTTGCGGGTCATAAGGGGCTGCCAGCGCGCCGCAGCCTGGCGTGATCCTTACGCATTCCCACCGAAATCGATATGTCAGATGAAAATCATTAAGAGCATACCAGAAGCCCTTCGCAACAAGTCTGGGAACAGGGTGTACGCGTCCTTGCAGAACGCCGTGAGGCGCACCAGCGAGCGCTAGAACCTGTCGAGGAAGTCGTTGAAGACGCGCATCGTCGCGTGAAAGTTGTCTTCGATGAAGAAGCCGTGGGCGTTGCGCGGCAGGATGACGAGGCTCTTGTCGGTGGTCGTGAGCATCTCGTAGAGCGCTGTCGCCTGAGGCGCGCCGACCAGGAAGTCGACGGCGCCGTCCACCACCAGCGTTGGCACGCTGATCGCATGAAACGCCGGTCCCATCACGTCGGCGAAGAAGTCGGGCGAGAATTCTTCGAGGAGGACCTGCATACTTTCGGGTTCCGAGCGCGCGTAGTAGAGACCGAAAGTCCCGGCGTCGATGGTCGCGTCGCCGGTGACGGGATCGAAGCCAAAGGTGAAGCGAAACACTATCTCGGGCGGCGCCAGCCAGCGGTCGACGCCGCTCGCGATCAGCTCGTAGAAAATGGGCACTAACTCGGGCGGCGTAGTGAAGCCGGTCGCGGGAAGGCTGAACAGGCCGATGCCGGCGACGAGGTCAGGAGCGTTGGCCGCGACAAGCGCGGTGAGAATGGCCCCCTGGCTCCAGCCAATGACCACCGGCTTCTGACCGGTTGTGACCAGCAGGTGGTAGGCGACGCCGAGGACGTCCTGCAAGCGGTTCGCGATGCCGATATCCCAGTAGGAGCCGGCGAATGTCGAGTCGCCCATGCCGCGCAGGTCGAGGGCGTAGACGTCGTAGCCGCGCTTGGCCAGGTAGTCCATCACGGACCGGCCGGGAAAGTCCCAGAGGCCGGCGTTGGTCGAGGTGCCGTGCACGAGCAGCACCGGCACCTTGCTTGCACCGTGGCCGCGCGTCTTGTGGTGGACAGCGATGTCAACGCCAGGCTCGACCTGGACGTAGAACTCGTCGCTGAAGATCGGGTCGGGCGCGGCCGTCGACAGCGCCGGCAGGAGCAGCAGGAACGACAGAGCTAGAGGGACAAGACGCATGGTGTGCCTCCTCCTGTTACTGTAATTGATCATAATCCAAATATATAGGAAAGGCGCCCTCATGTCAAAGGAACCTCCCGAATATAGATAACAAATCATGCCTCATGGACCACAGAGCAATATTCTGCAAGATCTCGCAGGCAATCGAGTGTCTTCTTCAATTCGCGTTTCGTCTCACTGGACAAGTAAGCACGTTTGTGTTCTAATAGGGGCACCGCAGGATCTCGTGTGCGCCCTCTTCACGAATTCTGCGGTCGATCCAACTCTGTCAAGGTGCTGTCACGGAGGTGATGATGGGTATCAGCGAAGCAGTATGGAAAACCATGAAATGGAAGATCATGAAGAAACATCTCGAATACACCGATGAAGAGATGGCGCTTTTTCGCGACAATCCGCGGAACGCCGATGTCCTTTCCAAGTCACCGGCCCTTATGGGCAAGACCATCGTCGTGGAAGTCGTGGACTCGCACGGCTGCAACAGCCAGCACAAGGTGGGTGACAAGCTCTATTTCGACGGCGCGGGAAACCTCCTTACCAAGCTCTGTCCGAAAAGAGTCTGCGTGTATGCGCTGAACACCGCTGCGGGGCTCATCTTTACTGCGAACGAGCTTTTCTACGCCGGGGTCGATCCGAACGAGATGCGTTTCAAGCGGGCAGGATGTTTTGATGTAGGTGTCCAGTGCGGCGGCTGGGGCCGCATCGTCCTGGAGCTGAGCGTGAAGGACAGAAGCGAGGCCTTGTAGCCGCTAATTTTCACGAATGCACGCGAAAAGGGCAATTGGACACGGACCTGCACGGAAAGGGCGGATCAAAGAAATCCCTGCTTAGGAGAAAGGGGGAAATGGAGAGAGAAGCGGGGGGTAAATCTCAAAACAGTTTTTATAAGATCCGGCCCAACGCAAAGTCATTTTCTCCCTTTCCCCGTTGTTCTTCACCATTTCTCCTGAACGTTTGGAATTTCGTTTTTTGGGATTTATTTGCGATTTGAGATTAGGAATTATATACCACAGCTGTGTACAGAGGACCCCATGGAAGATGATCTGAAGACCATACTCGTGATCGGCGCAACAGGAAAACAGGGAAGCCATGTCGTACAGCACCTGCTGAGCGACGGCTGGTTCGTTCGCGGGTTGACGCGGAATACTTCGAAGCCCGGGGCCAGGCAATTGGCCCGGATGGGCGTGGAAATCATTACGGCTGATCTGAGAGATGACGAATCCGTAGGCAAGGCACTCGAAGGAGTGTACGGTGTTTATTACATGCTTCCCCTGGCGAAATGGGCGCCTGCAGCGGGCCTGCGGCTGGCTGAACAGGCGCAGCGCGCACGCGTCCAACACCTGGTCTTCAGCTCCGTGGGCGGCGCGGAACGGGATGTGAGCGTGGCGCACTTCGTCGATAAACAGAAGGTCGAAAACCGCATAAAGCAGCTCGGTATGCCGGCCACGATCCTGCGGCCCGTAGCGTATATGGATGCACTGGCAAACCCCCGCGCTCTTCGCCTGGTCCTCGGCTTTCTCAAGACATTCATGCCCCCGGACAAGAAGTTCCAGATGATCGCCCTCGAAGATATCGGGGCATTTGCCGCGCAGGTATTTTCCAGGCCGGAATACTATATCGGTAAATCGCTCGAACTTGCCGGTGACGAAATGACCGTGCCGGAACTCGAAGACGCGATCAGGGACGTTACCGGGCAGGAGGCAAAATATTATACGATACCGAAATGGGTGATTCACATTCTCCCCAAAATTGGGCGGGAAATGATACAATTCTACGCGAAAGACGGATGGAAAGCCAATATCAATGCGCTGAGAAAACTGCATCCCGAGATGCTGACATTCAAGGCATGGCTGGAGAAAGAACGGTTGCATAAGGCAGGATAGGCATACCTCACCCGGTTAAAGGAGGAAGCTATGGTCAAGACAAAACGTACTGTTGTAGCCTCGATCGCGGGGGTGTTTTTTGGATTTCTCTGTCTCGGACTGGCATCGACGGGGCCGGGCGCGTTGCCCTGGCCCGTATCCGTGCAGATCGTCGTGAGCCGGACGCTGATCGGATTCGCGATCGGTATCAGCCTGCTGCGCCTGGGCCACTGGTCTGTTCACGGCATTGTCATGGGAATGCTCTTCAGCCTCCCCCTGGCCTTCAGTGGACTCATGGCGCCCGACAGTCCGGAATACAGCAAGACTTCCATATTCGTGAGCACCATTGTACTGGGCATGGTGTACGGGCTTCTTATTGAACTGGTAACGTCTGTAGTCTTTAAAGCAAAGCTGGAACCGTAAGAAGAAAGGCATCTGGACGCAGATATCCAACAGTAGGAGCTTCTAAGCGGCGCGGAAACATCGGATTTAAGCGAGGGTATTAAAAAAGCAAACCTACTTGACAGGAAGAAGAAATGCAATTGGACGCAGATGATGACTGATAAATCCGAAATGAGAATTTTGAAATCCGAGACAAGGACGAATTGAAGAAATTCACAGTGTGTGTTCTGACGAGAAAACCGTATAATCAATGGCTCTGCGTAAAAAAAGGATAAAACGCTTGACAATCCGGCCGCCCTACACTATATTAGTACCTAAGCATTGACTTAATTGGAGTTTACCCGTATGAAAGACTCGGCAGAACTGTTCAAAATTCTTTCCGTAGATAAAAGACTGGAAATAATCGAGCTTCTCAAGAAAGCACCGAAGAGTGTGAACGCCCTGTCCGATGCGCTGGGCGTGACGCAATCGGCAGTATCCCAGCACCTGCGGGTATTAAAGGCCGCCGGACTGGTGAGCGATCAAAGAGAGGGATATTGGATCTATTATTCCTTGAATCGAACCGTCCTGGAAAAGTGCCGACAGAGACTTAATCGTATCTGCACCTGTGGCTGTTTGACCGGACAGGAAAGCCTGGAGAAAAGAGACAAGCAAAAGGTAAAAATAAAATAGGAAAGCCGCTGGGCAAATTTTTTTGCGCATTTGAATAAGTAAATGAGCATATACTTAATAAGAAGGGAGGTGATACCAATGACCAAGGGCGACAAAGAAACCATCAAGCAGCCTGAAGAAAAGAAACCGCAGGTCGAGAGTAAAACTACTAATTCCTGTGGCTGCGGCTGCATCCCGCTGTCAGACAAAACGAAATAGGCACCACATGATCGTCTTCAGGGGGCAGATTGGGTTACCGGCAATCTGCCCCCGCTTTTTTTAAAACATAATCCCAAGCTGTTCTCTGCGGCTTTGCGACTCGCTTAGAAGCGCCTACTGTTGGCTGCGAGAAAAAATAACCCTGTCGTTTTGCAAAGGATCCGATTCCTCTGTCACGCAACCAGGAAGGCGAGGAACACGGGTATGGTCAGGGCTGACAAAGCCGTCTCGACGGTGATGATGCCGGACATCAGCTTCGTGTCGCCGCCGAGCTGGCTCGCGAGGATATACGACGATACGGAACTGGGAAGCGACGTGAACAAAACGGCGCAGATCAACGGCAGGCCCGTGACGCCGAGGAGTGTGCCTGCGAGGGCAGTCAGAACCGGGAACAGGACAAGCTTCAGGGTGCTCGGAACACCAAGCTGGACCCAGGCAGCATGATTCCGTGCGATGCTGAGGCCTGCGCCGACAGAGAGGAGTCCCAGCGGAAGAGCGGCGCGGGAGAAAATATCGAGGACATTGTCCGTGCCGTAAGGAAGGCCGATCCCCGTAAGATTAAGGCCGATGCCGATGCCGCAGGCGATGATCAGCGGGTTTTTCAGGACCGTCGCTAATAGCCGGAAGGGCCCCTGCCGTTCCTCGGAGAGGTAATAGGTGAGTATGCTGACACTCAGCAAGTTGACGAGGGGAACGAGCACGGCTATGGCAACGGCGATCAGTGCCAGCCCCTCCTCGCCGAAGAGAGCGCCGCCTGCAGCCAGGCCCACGTAGGTATTCGGCCGGATGCTGCCCTGGAACATGGACGTAAAGGCCGGAACAGTTGCCCCAAGACGTCTTCGCAGGAGGATCAGAATAAAAGCAATAACGAGCGTGGCCGCGATGATTGCGCCGGCCATCCGTACCATGGGCAGCCCACCGATATCGGCCGTGGCGAGCGTTGTCAGGAGCAGCGCCGGGAAGAGGGCGAAATAGGTCAGCCGGTCGGCAAGGGGCCAGAATGAATCGCCGGGAAAGTTCGCCCGGCGAAAAAGATAGCCGATGAGGATAAGGCTGAATATGGGAAAGAGAGCTTCTAAGACTGGGAGCATGGTTTCCTTCTCTCACTGCTGAACCGGGGGGGCATTCGACGTGGCGCTATCCTATTCCCCGTCCAGCCCGAATTTTTTCAACTTCCGCCAGAGCGAGACCCGGTCAATGCCGAGGATCTGGGCGGCGAGGGTCTTGTTGCCGCCGACCTCGTTCAGTACCCACTTGATGTAGGCAATCTCCTGCTCCTCCAGGGACGGTATCTTTCCGTCCCTCTTTCGGAACGTCTTGATGTTCAGCGCCTTCATGTCTTCGGGCAGGTGGGCCAGCTCGATGACCGTTCCGTTCGTGAGCGCCACGCCGCGCTCGATGATGTTCTCGAGTTCCCGAACGTTGCCGGGAAAGTCATAGTTCACCAGAAGAGACATGACTTCCCGGGATATCTCGGACACGTTCTTGCTCATCATCACCGTGTATTTCTTCAGAAAGTAATAGGAAAGGAGCGGGATATCGTCCTTTCGTTCCGACAGCGGTGGAATGGAGAGCGACACGACGTTCAGCCTAAAATAAAGGTCCTGCCGGAAGGAGCCCTTCTTGATTGCATCATGTATGTCCCGGTTCGACGCTGCCACGAACCGAACGTCGACGGCAACGGGCTCGGTGCCGCCCACGCGGAGCAGTTCCTTTTCCTGGATCACCCGCAAGAGTTTTACCTGGGCCGACACAGGCATTTCCGTAATTTCGTCCAGGAAGAGCGTCCCGCCTGCGGCCGTCTCGATAAGCCCTTTTTTCTGGGTCGTGGCACCGGTGAACGCGCCCTTCTCATGACCGAACAGCTCGTTCGACAGAAGCTCTTCGGTGAAGGCGCCGCAGTTGATCGCGAAGAAAGGACCGCTGCTCCGCCGGCTGCTCAGATGAATGAAGCGGGCGAAGAGTTCCTTGCCGGTCCCGCTTTCGCCGGAGATGATGACGTTACAGTCCGTCGGCGCGACTTGTCGCGCCGTGTCCAGGTGATGCTGCATGCCCGGATCCTGCGTGATGATTTTAACCTTGCCCTGATACGCCTCTATCTGCTCCCGGAGATGCCGGTTTTCCTGTTTCAAGCGTACTTTTTCCACGGCTTCCTGGACGACTTTTCTGACCTCATCGAGCTTGAAGGGCTTGGCGATATAATTGAAGGCACCGTGTTTCATGGCGTCGACTGCGGATTCGAGCGTGGCGAATCCGGTGATCATGATTACTTCCGTGTCGGGGTAGAGTTCCCGACACTTGGTGAGGACCTGCATGCCGTCAACCTTTTCCATACGGAGGTCGGTGAGTACCACGTCGAACTGATGCTGACCGAGCAATTTCAGCGCGTTCGGCCCGCTCTGGGTGCCCGTCACGTCGTAGCCCTCTTTTTTCATGACATGCTCGAGGTTTCTGAGCGCTATTTTTTCATCGTCGACGATGAGCAGTTTGGTGCCGCCTTGCATGTTTTACTCCTTTATGATTCTCTATACTAATCCTTGTTCATAAACGAACATCCGCGTCCCCATAACGATCTTTATTTCACCGGCAGCCGGATCAAAAATGATGTGCCCCTGCCCGGATCGCTGTCCACGGCTATGCATCCGTCGTGCTCCTCGATGATCTCGTGGACGATGAACAGGCCGAGGCCAGCCCCTTTTCCCACGTCCTTGGTGGTGAAAAAGGGATCGAAGACCTTCGGGATAATCTGGCTGGGTATGCCCGGCCCGGTGTCGCTGATCTCGATATCCACCGAGTCGGAGTCGACATCACACTTGCCACGGTACTTCGGAAAGTTATAGATGCTGGCCTCTTCTTCACGTGAGGGGCCGGGATGCAGATGATGTGCGGCCCGGATGGCCAGGGTGCCTGTTTCGCCCATCGACTCGATGGCGTTCTTGATGAGGTTCAGGAACGCCTGCTGGATCCGCTGCTTGTCCGCCGTGATGATGAGATCATCGGGAATTTCAATGCTGACGGCCACGGGAGCCGGAATCTGGCCCCTGACGAAGCGGATCGTTTCATCAATCAACTCGCCGAGCGGAAGGGTCTGCTTTTTGAAGTCCTTTTCCCGCGAAAACTCCAGGAGCGAACGGACGATGTTGCGCGCCCGGTCTGTCTGTTCCTCGATCTGGGCGATGAGTTCTCTCTTGTATTCCTGTTTGCCGTCATCGATCTCTTCCTTCAGGATCTCGTTGGAAGACGAAATGTTCGAAAGCGGGTTGTTCAGTTCGTGGGCAACGCCGGACAGCAGCGTTCCGAGGGAGGCAAGTTTTTCGGACTGGACCAGATGGCGCTGCCGCAGCTCCAACTCCTTCAGCATTTTATTAAATGCAGCGGTGAGCGACACGATCTCCCGGTCCTTCGACTGGATGTAAATCCGCTCGAACCCGCCGCCGGCGATGATCTCCATGCTGTTTTCGAGGACCTTGAGAGGCCGTACTACGATACGGGACAGTACTTGGCCCGTCACGATACCGAGAACGGCCAGGGTAACAATCGACAGGATGAGGTTGCGCCGGGAATGGGAGAGCATGGTTTGGAGGGCTTTACGCTCTGATTTTGCGACTGCCTCGGAGATAGTAATGATCTCCTTCCCGGTTTTTCGAATTTTACCTTCAAGCAGGATTCTGTCAGGACCGTCGGCTGGCAGCTTCCTGAGCGTTTCATACTGCTCCATGAGATAGCGGTAGCGGCTGAGGCCGGTTATGAGTGCTTCGATCTGAGCAGAAGACGAAACGGATCGGAATGCCGTCTCGTGAGCGTCCAGAAGGCTCACGGCCTTTTCAAGGTACTCGCGGTTTTCCCGGTAGTCGCTCTGTTGGCCGTAAAGAAAGAAATTTTTTTCGAAGCGTCTGATCTCGAGGGTCGTGTCGAAAAAACCGGTGATCGCCTCGCCCGACGTAATGTGATTTTCCATGAACTGGAGTTCGAGAAAGGTGAACACGGACAGGGCGATGATAATTGCTACGATGGCGTAGTAGCCGAGGGTGATTTTCTGCCGGATACCCGGGCGGTAGTTAAGCATGGACCATTATACCACCCCCTATTGCAAAAAGCAACAATTGCCTGGCAGGCATGCAACACTTTCTGTGACCACGTCTCTGCGCCGTCTGGAGAAGACCCGGCATCGGCATGCGCCTAAGCTGCATGATCGGCATTGCAGAGTGAAACAGTCGTGCCAGGTCGTTGCAGTCGGGAAGTGTAAAAAATAGTCAATTATTCAGTCAGTTGGCTGATAAGCAGCATATGGCACGGTTCTTGTAATATTGTTGACGGTACCACGATATCTTAATCGAAGAAAGGAGAGAACGACGATGAAGGGTATATTCAAGAAGCTCGAGAACGCCATGGCAGCAGCAGCCTTTGCAGAGGCAGGAGAGGAAGAAACGGCGCGGAAGATATTGAGCGAGCACACGCCGCGGAAGACCAGGCGCGTGGAAGCGAAGCGCCAGTTCAGGCACTTGATCATGAAAGCGCTGCGGGCGGAGTAACCGGACCCGCAACAGATAATTTCGGAGTACCGCACTATGAAACGAATCAAAAAAATGATGGACCAGATGGAGAAGGCCATGGCCGCGGCTTCCTTCGCGGAGGCCGGGGAGTTCGACACTGCCCGGGACATGCTGAAGGAAGAGCGCCGGGTCCTGCTGGCATTGAAGGAAGGGCGGATCGATGCGAAGACGTTGAAATACGCCCTGAACACGTGCACGCGAATCAAAGCGGCCCTCGACATCCTGTATGTTGCTTCAGAGTCAAGCAGGGTGTCGGGAGCGGGAAGCGAGCGCCTGCTCGATCATTTCCTGTCCGAACTGGAGGCCGGAGGCATACCCTACACCATGGTCCGGAAGGCCGGCTGCCTGAAACAGCAGATCATCGAATACACGGACGATAACAGCGCGGTCCTCTTCGTGGTGATCGAGTCGTCCGACGATCTGGATGTGGACTGCGCCGGCAAAGACAAGAAGCTCTCCGGATTTTGGAGAAACCTCAAGTGCCCCCTCGTCGTCGTCATGGACGGGGCGCGTGCATGAACCGGTACGATCTTATTTTTTAGGAGGATGAAGAATGTCGCAGAAAAAGAAACCCTATGTGCAGACGGTGATCCTTGGGATCATCTCGATCGGCGCCTATGTATATTTGCTTACCCATCAGGCCGTCTTTACGGACCTGTTCACGCGGGGCGGAATGTACGCAGCGCTTCCTCTGTTGGCGGTTTTTTTCGTTTCCTTTGTGCATGGCCCGTTTGCAAGCAACGTGCTGAGCCTCATGGGAATCGAAGCAGCGAAGAAAAAGAAATGACCTTGTGAAGTTCAGAAAACATTTTTAGAAGAAGGAGAAAGATCAAATGAAAAAGATACTATCCATCACGGTCGTGATAATGGTCACCCTGGCCCTCGCCTCGGCGGCATTCGCCGGCGGCGCGCCGAGGGGCAACTTCAAGAAGGGCGTTATCACAGAAATCAACGTGCCCCAGAGAACGACCGTCTTTATACCCGCCGATTCGAAGGAAAAAATGACGCTTACCCTCGACGCATCGATCAACGCCGCGGACCTCGAGCTGAATAAGCAGGTGATCGTGACTCTCGGCGAAGGCAGCCAGGCCCATGTGGTCACGAACGTGACAAGAATGTTCATTGACCTGGCGATGAAGAGCTTTCTGTTCATCCTGTTCGTGGGCTTCGTCGGCGGTCTCGTGAGCGGGTTCATCGGGTCGGGCGGCGCCTTCGTGCTCACCCCCGGCATGATGAGCCTTGGCGTACCGGCGGCAGTGGCCGTGGCAAGCAACATGTGCCACAAGTTCCCGAAGGCCATGGTCGGCGCCTATAAGCGGTTCAAGTACGGCCAGGTGGACCTGAAGCTCGGCCTCATCATGGCTGCTTCCGCCATCGTCGGCGTTCTGCTCGGTATCCGCGTGCAGGAGTTCATTTTCAATACCTGGGGCGACGCCGGCTCGAACCTCTACGTGAGCCTTGCCTTCGTATTTATCCTCGTTACCGTCGGCGGATACGTCTTTTACGACGCGTGGAAGACCGCCAAGGGCGGCGGTGAGGAGAAGACGTCGAAGCTGGCGCTCAAGCTCCAGAGCATCAACCTTCCGCCCATGATATACTTCAAGAAAGCAAACCTGCGCATATCGCTCTGGTTCACGCTCCCCGTCGGCTTTGCCACGGGTATGCTTGCCGCAACGATCGCCGTGGGCGGCTTCATCGGCGTGCCGGGCATGATCTACGTTATCGGCGCACCGGCACTCATGGCCTCGGCAACGGAGCTGGTCATCGCCTTTGTCATGGGCTTCAGCGGCTCCATCAAGTGGGCCCTGAGCGGCCTCATCGACATCCGGCTGACGCTGCTCATCCTCGCGGCATCGCTCTTCGGCGTGCAGCTCGGCGCCCTGGGAACGACCTATGTCAAAGACCACATGATCAAGACCGTCATGGGCACGATCATGCTGATCGTGGCCGTGAGCCGCGGCCTGGCCGTCCCGACCTATCTGACCGATCTCGGGGTCATGTCGCTTTCGTACGGAACGGTCACCCTGCTCAAAAACATCAGCTTCTTCTCGATGGCCGTGGCGCTCCTCGTCGGCGCGGCGATCATCCTGATCAGCATGGTAAAAGGCATGCGGCAGGCGAAGGTGGAGGCCCGCGAAGCAATAAGCCATGGGAAAGTATAGCAAGATACTCGTCGCCGTCGACAGCTCTGCATCGGCCACCCACGCGCTTCGGGAATCCTTCAAGCTCGCCGTGAACGAGAAAAGCTGGATCACGGTGACCTCGGTGGCGCCGCCCTACGAGGGCGACATAGAGCTCACGGGGGTGCGGGACATCCGCGTTGCCCTCCGGAAGCCCTGCGAGGAAATCCTCGCCGAGGCCGAGCATATCGCCGAGGATGAGCGGGCGCTCATCAAGACGGTCTGCGAAGAAGGGGAGCCCTATGAGCGGATCGTCGATCTCGCCGAGACGAAGAACTGCGACCTGATCATCATGGGCCGCCGGGGTCAGAGCCACATAGAGCGGGTCCTCGTGGGCAATGTGACCTCCCGGGTCATCGGCCACACGGACAAGGACGTGCTGGTGATCCCCCTCGAAGCGACGGTCGGCTGGAAAAAGATCCTCATCGCCATCGACGGGTCGAGCCAGAGCGAGGCGGCAACAGCGCGGGCGATCGAGTTTGGCCGCTCCTATGGAGGAGAACTCGTGATCCTTTCCGTGGTAGACGTCCCCGCGGAGTTCCATGCCGAAGCGCCGCAGGTCGTGGAGCAGCTTATCGCCAAGGCCAGGGGATACGTTGATGCGGCAAAGAAGCAGGCCGAGGCCGCAGGGTTGAAGGCCGAGACTGTTGTGCGTGAGGCAGAGACCTACGAGGCGATCGTGGAGCTCGCCCGGGCACAGAAGGCGGACATCATCGTCGTCGGATCACACGGCAGGACCGGCCTCAAACGGCTCCTGATGGGGAGCGTCACGGAGATGGTCATTGGGTATGCTCCCTGTCCGGTACTGGTCGTTCAGGTGTAGGAAAAAACAGGAGGTAACAACGGAAAACGAATAGGCTGCCGGATGCGGTCTGAAACATGATCGTATCCGGCAGCTTTTCTTTTTGGGATCTTCTGGGTTTGATATGGACGCGTCCTTAGGCCAGGAAGGGTGCCCCAGAAATTTCGCCTCCGCCCTGCGGGTGTAGGGCCGCTCCGGAGACATTCGGGGTTGGGTAAAGCGCTAAGCCTTGGACCTCTGCCTTACCCCATGCGAAAATTTAGCCAGGCGACCGAGTCCGGGGGTTAAGCATTTCGGACTGTCTGAGCCCGACTTGTCCCGACGAAGTCGGGGAGGGCGAGTTTCCGAAATGTACCGAGGACGACCGAGCATGGCGTTAAGAATTTTCGTCGGGTGCCCTTCTTTGGCGCCACCTTTCTTCGGGCAAGCAAGAAAGGTGGCTGAAAGGTCATCTGAGGCTTGATAATTCAGCATAATAACCTTTAAAGAAACTTTATAGTACCCACACGAAAATCAGAAGACCCTCTTTTTGCACGCAGCCTTGGAAGCACTAAGCGGTTTACTTCGACTGTCCACGCTCCCTGCTCCGCAAGAACACAACGAAGGCCCCGGCTCCGCCGAGATTGCGCGGTGCCGGGGCGAACTCGGCTACCATGGTTCTCCCTTCCCGCCGCAACCAGGTGGAAACCGCACCCGGCAGCACCGGTCCATCAGGAGAATTAACTCCCTTCCCCGTAATGACAAGAACGGCCTGTAGTCCGCGGTGGTATGCGTCGGCAATGAATTGGTCTAAACGAGCAAGGGCTTCATCCTTGAAGTTACCGTGCAGGTCGAGTTCTGCGCTGATCCGGATGAAACCCCGCTTGAGCTGCCCCATGCGGGCCGCTGAGGACTGCTGCTTACGGTCTTCATCTTCATGCCCGGGACTCTCATCTTTGATACCGCGGCCGTCCCGCCCTTCGCGGGACTGCGGGATGTCGCGTTGTTCAATCACGCCCTGGCGTGACTGCTGGAGGGGCTCCACCGGTGTCCCCATGGATTTCATGGCATTCAGGAAGACCTGTCCTTCTTCCACGCCGGACGTCGGTGGCGGTACGGTTTCTCCCTTTTTCGATTGAACCGAAGATGGGACCGCTGTTTTTGTTCCCTGGATTGCCCGAAGAAACAGTTCTTCATCGTCCACATCATCGGCTGATGAGAATTTCGAGGTGTCAGGGGCCTGGCTGGCAGGCGCTGATATCTGTTTCAGCGTTTTAAGCGAATCGAAGGGCTTGTTGCGAAACCGTCCCGCGGGCTCTTCGTTTTTCTTGCGATTGTTCATTGCGACAATAAATTTTCCTTATGATTGAGTGAATTCTGCTCTTTCAGCACAGTATCAGTGTTTCACCATCCTGTCAAGAGCTGGTGCTCCCCTCAGCCGACCCTCTCCCCCGGTAGTGTCAAATGTTCTTTGTAAAAAATGAAAGCGGTTGAACCGCAGAGGAACGCAGATGGTGGGTAGGTGACGCGGTGAAGGGGCGACGGGGAGTATTGGATCAATGGTAACAGCTTCTCTTTTTGACTTTTT
>CAJHXR010000229.1_pt1 | contig 17402 bp, 19 predicted proteins | sample 9198421 | NCBI WGS metagenome assembly CAJHXR01 (sample SAMEA7708331, study PRJEB35096) | sediment metagenome | biome: marine neritic benthic zone biome [ENVO:01000025]; feature: sediment [ENVO:00002007]; material: shallow marine sediment [ENVO:03000034] sea grass bed [ENVO_01000059] ... | reverse complement strand
GCCGACCATATCAGGATTGGCAAAGTTCGCGAGCAGGAATCCGAACTGTCCGGAACGGATATGCTTGATCAGCTCATCGGTAACCTCTCTCGCGCTCATTTCCGGCTTTTGGTCATAGGTGGCCACATCACGGGGAGAGGGTATCAAGTTGCGCTCCTCGAGGCGGAACGGGGGTTCTTCACCTCCATTGAAAAAAAACGTCACATGGGCGTATTTCTCCGTCTCTGCAATGCGAAGCTGCCGGATACCGTGATCGCTCAACACCTCACCGAGGATCCGGTGCAGACGAAGCGGCGGGAACGCCACCGGCAGGCCGAAGGTCTCATCATAGGTGGTCATGCAGACATAGGAGGCGAGCTTGGGGATGCTGCTCCTGGTGAAGCCGTTGAAGTGAGGATCGGTGAGTGACTGGGTTATTTCCCGGGCGCGATCTGACCGGAAATTGCAGAAGATGACGGCGTCCCCGTCCTGAATCGACCCTTTTGGTCCATCCGAACCACGGTCGAGAATCACGGCGGGAACAACGAACTCGTCGGTTCGGCCTTGTTCGTAACTCTGCTTCACTGCTTCCGAGGCAGAATAGTGCCGGGTTCCCCTGCCCTGTACCATGGCCTCGTAGGCCTTCTCCACGCGTTCCCATCGTTTGTCCCGGTCCATCGCATAAAACCTGCCCATGACCGTGGCGATGGAACCGACGCCTGTTTTCGAGAGAGATGCTTCGAACTGTTCAATATACTGCAACGCGCTTGCCGGAGGTGTGTCCCGGCCGTCCAGAAAGGCATGGAAAAAAGCGGTCGAGACTCCCTGGGTCTTTGCCATATAGAACAGAGCGGCAACGTGATCGATATGGCTGTGCACGCCGCCGTCGGAAAGCAGGCCCATGACGTGGAGTGCGCCGCCCGTCTGCTTCACCGACTCCATGGCGGAACGTAACACCGTATTGTTGAAAAAATCTCCGTCCCTGATCGCCTTGTTGATTCTCGTAATATCCTGGTACACGATCCTTCCCGCACCGAGGTTCAGATGTCCGACCTCTGAATTCCCCATCTGGCCTTCCGGCAGGCCGACTGCTTCGCCTGACGCGAGGAGTCTGGTATGGGGATATTTCTTGAGCAGGCTTGCATAGACCGGCGGCCGGGCCGCGGCAATGGCATTCCCTACCTTGCTTTTACTCAAGCCCCAGCCATCCAGGACAATCAACAAGACGGACATATCTGACATGCGTGAACTCCTCCGGAGGCATGGCTCCCCTCCATAGGCATACGACAGGTTTCAGAAGTAAAAAAAGGGCATTGGTGATACTGAGGTGAAGGCAGGGATTGTTGTCTGCTCATTTCGCGACGGGTATCGATCAGTCACGAGCAGATGACTCCCCCCGGCGTCCCGCTCGCGTTGGGAATGTTCCGGGACTAACAGGAGACTTCCAGGTTCACCCCGTAGGTATTCCACCGGCCGCAGTTCTGGCAACGCCCTGACCAGTCCGTGGTTTTGTCCCCACAGCTGGAGCACACGTAGGGTATGACGAGCTGCTTCCGGAAACCGAGGGCCTTTTTGAATTCCGAGGCCGCCAGGCCGAGTGAACCCTTGCGCAAATAGATGTTGCCGAGCAGTTTATGCACGTCGGGAAGCTCCTGGTCACCCCAGTCCACGGAAGAGAGTACGTCGAAGGCTTCATCAATCATCTCGACACGGTAATACACCTTACCCAGGAAGAACTTGAGCGCACTGTCATCCGGCTTTGCATTGACTGCCTGCGTATAGACCTCGATCGCCTTTCCCGGTTCTCCCTGGGCGAGGTAGAAGTCTTCCAGGCGATGGAGTAAGAGAACTGAAGATGTCTGTTTGTACGCCTTCTCCCAGAAGTCCACGGCCTCCTTGCTCTTTTCCTCTTCAAGAAAGACTTCACCGAGCGCAAGATACGCGGGAATAAAATCCTTGTTGAGCTTGATTACGCCGCGCAGTATTTTTTTCGCCTGCTCAAGCTCCCCGCCCTCGAGGAGAGAACGGCCGTATTCGTAGGTAAAACCGACTTGCCGTCGTTGCTCTGCTTCCTGTTCATCCGGCGAAAGGGAGTTTATTTGAAGCTTCCCCTGTGTTTGATACAGTTCTTCCCAGCGCTGCAGCACCAGGTAGAGGTCTCTCACCTTGATGACTGCCGTCAGGTTTGATGCATCCTTCTCGAGTATCTCCTGGTACAGCTTGATACTATCATCGAATTGTTTCGCCTCTTCGTAATCAGCGGCGAGGGCAAACTTTACTTCCTGGTTCTCGCTGTCGAGGCTCAGCGCTTTCTGGTGCAGGCGTATGGCCTCTTTGTAGTTTTTCTGGCGGAGTTGGGCAAGGCCGAGCTTGATGAGCGTGTCCACATGGTTCCCGTCGACGTCAAGGACCTTCTGGAAATACGTGGTGGCATCGGACGTCCGTTTTGCAACGAGGGAATTTACCCCCTTGGCGTAGAGGTCCTGCACCTTGGACTGCTGCTTGTTATCGCGCTGACCGGTGCGTTCGCCGAGATAGAGCTTAAAATCACGGACAGCGTAAAACAGGACAACGGCGACCACACCGACGGTCGCTGACAGGAGGAAGAAGAAAGACGTGGTAACTTCAAAATACTTGGACGGGGTAAGATGGACCTTGATGATCTCCTGGTTGAATTGGATGAGAAACATGAACCAAACCGTCATCAGGACGATAAGGGCCGTTACGAATGATCTCATCCTCATCCGCGTTCCTTTAACTGTATCTTTTTCTTTATCTTGAGAGAATATGTTACGCATAGCGGCTCTGCACACCGAGGCCTCCGGACGTCATGCAACCATGCGCCCGGCTGTCCGTTCTGTGCACGATGAGCACCCCCTCTTCAATAATGATACGTCTTTCCTTTAATAATCGTAAAGGCCCGGAAAACCTGCTCCAGAAGAACGAGCCTTGCCATTTCGTGGGTCAGCGTCCACCGGGACAGGGCAATGACCGTATCCGCCCGCTCGGTCACGGACTCGTCCAGACCGAACGCTCCACCGAGAATAAAGACCAACTCCCGCGCTCCGGATTCCATCGTGCTGTTTAAAAATGCCGCAAACTCGTGAGAGGTAAATTCCCGGCCCCGTTCATCAAGGGCCGCCGTGAACACCCCAGGGGGAAGCGCCTTTGTTATTCTGTCGGCTTCCCGCTTCCTGATTGACGGCGCATTCCGCAGGTCTGATCCTTTTTCCTGTTTCAATTCCCTGATGCCGACATCCGCATATGGCTTAACATACCGCAGGTACTTCGCGATCCCGTCCTGTACGAACCGTTCCCTGGTCTTCCCGATGGTGATAAGAGAGAGTTTCACGATACCTGTCAGCAAAAGGGCATCGTTCCCTTCCGCAGTTCTCTGTACGTCGGTGAGCCTACGAAGTCCCCGATTTTACCGGAAGCGGCACGCGGGGGGCCTCTCGCCACAGGCGTTCCAGGCTGTAATAGATCCTCGACTGATCATCAAAGATATGCACAACCACCGACCCGTAATCCATGAGGACCCAACTCGCCTCGGCCTGTCCTTCAATGTGGTTGGGACGTTTTTCCGCCTTGGCAAGGGCCTGGTCGATCCAGTCGGATACGGCTTTTACCTGAGTCGAACTGCCGCAGGAACAGATAACAAAATAGTCCGTTATATACGTAATCTCCCTCAAATCGAGGACGATAATGTCGTACGCCTTCTTGTCGTCTGCGGCCCCTGCTGCGCAGAGTGCTGTTTCCAGTGAACTAAGCATATAAGGTATTAGTAATTATATAGGTTTCCACCGCGTCAGGCAAGAGATATTTGATGCTCCGGCCCTGGCGAATCCTTTTTCGTATGTCCGTTGAAGAGATGTCGTACAACGGGACCTGCTCCAGCCAGATCCTCATCCCCGTCGCCGTCTCTGCCTTGATGCGGCTCCGCTCGCCTCTGTCCAGGCCATCAAGCTCCTGCTTCGACGTCTTCATGAACGGGAGGTTCGTCAGGTCCTTGAAGGCATAGCCCCGCCGGGAGAGGACGACGAAACTGCACAGGCCGAGAAGGCGCTCCCAGTCTTTCCACGTTCGGATATCCAGAAATGAGTCAAGTCCCGTAATAAAGAAAAATTCCGCCCCCGGGTAGTCGCCCTGGAGAGCCGTGACCGTGTCGACGGTGTAAGACGTTCCGGCCCGCTGCACTTCGATATCTGAGAGGGAGAAGAGCGGATTCCCCGTAATCGCGATCCGTACCATTGCTGACCGCTGCGCCGCCGGAGGGATCGCCTCATCATCCTTATGGGGGGGGAGAAAAGAGGGTATGAACAGGACACGCTCCAGATCCAGCCGTGCCCTGACCTCTTCTGCCGCCGCCAGATGGCCGAAGTGTACGGGATTGAACGTCCCGCCGAGAATGCCGAGCTTTTTCGTCACTGACGCTCCTTGATCCCTTTTTGAGCTGCAGAGCACATGGCATATGTGCACAGGGCATGGAGCATAGCGCATAGTGTATGAATCGCTCTGCTCTCTGCTCTCTGCTCTCTGCCTTATTTCCTGATCTGCCCGTTTCCGAGGACGATAAATTTGGTGGAGGTCAGTTCCTCCAGCCCCATGGGGCCGCGTGCGTGTATCCTCGTCGTGGAGATGCCAATCTCGGCGCCCAGGCCGAATTCATACCCGTCGCTCAACCGAGTGGAAACGTTCACAAACACTGCTGCCGCGTCCACTTCTCGCTGGAACCGCATTGCCTTCCCGTAGTTGTTCGTAACAATCGCCTCGGAGTGCTGCGATCCATGGGCGGCGATATGCTCCATGGCGTCGTCGATATCCTTCACAACCTTCACGTTCAGGATCAGGTCATCATACTCGGTGTCCCAGTCTGCGCCCGTCGCCTCTTTGACGGACGAAACGATCGCCCGCGTCGTAGGACAACCCCTGATCTCCACCCCTGCCTGTTGAAATGCCGCGATCATGTCAGGCAAAAAGGTTGGTGCGAGGTCCTTGTGCACCAGCATGGTCTCCATGGCATTGCACGTCCCCGGCCGCTGGACCTTCGCGTTCATGCAGATTTCCTTCGCCATCGTGAGATCAGCGTCATTATCAACATAGGTGTGGCAAAGCCCTTTGTCGTGCTTGATAACCGGCATCGTCGCGTTCTCCGTCACCATGCGGACGAGGCCCTCGCCGCCACGGGGGATGACGATATCAACGTACTGGCTGAGCTTCAGCATTTCCATGACACAGGCACGGTCAGGATTATCGATAAACGTTACGGCCCCGTCCGGCACCCCTGCCTCCGCGCCTGCCTTCGACAGGATACCGGCAATCGCGGTGTTCGAATGGACCGCCTCTGAACCACCGCGCAGCAGCACGGCATTGCCCGACTTGAGACACAGGGCCGCGGAATCGGCCGTCACGTTCGGCCGGGACTCGTAAATGATGCTGATGAGACCGATGGGAACCCGCACCCTGCCGACCTCCATGCCGTTCGGTCTGCGCCACATTTTAAGCACTTCTCCCACGGGGTCGGGGAGCGCCGCCACCTCCCGGAGGCCGTCAGCCATGGCGGTGATCCGTTCCGGTGTCAGTTCCAGCCGGTCGAGCATGGCCGTGGACAAGCCCTTTTCCGCTCCCACGTTCAGGTCTTTTTTATTTTCAGCGATTAGATGAGACGCCCCCTTCTCAAGGCCGGCGGCCATTGTGAAGAGCGCGTTGTTCTTGATCTCCGTCGAAACATTGGCCAGCCCCCGCGCCGCGGCCTTCGCCTGTTTCCCTTTTTCCATTACGTACTGTTTGATGTCCATTCAATCCTCCAAAAAATCTCTTAACCACGGATGCACACTGATAAACACAGATAACTGCTCTAAAGCAACGTTCATTTCTCTACCTAAATCCACGACGCGGTATTTCAAGCACTCATTCTGTCCAGCCAAACGGTTTTTTGCTCATGTTCTTTCTCTGTGTATCTCTGTGTCCATCTGTGGTAAAACGCCTCTCTCGCTACAAGATCACCAGATCATCCCGGTGAATCACTTCATCATAGTCCTTGCGCCCGAGCATTTTTTCTATCTCCGACGTCCGGTGCCCCTTGATCGTGTCCAGGTCTTCGGCGGAATACCGGGTAAGCCCCCGGGCGAACTCCCTGCCTGCACTATCAACACAGGAAATGCAATCCCCGGCCCTGAAACTCCCCCTTACCTTTGCGACCCCTCCGGGCAGCAGGCTCTTGCCCTTGTGCACCAAGGCTTCGCGGCCCCCGTCATCGACGACAACCTTGCCCCTCGATTTTGCCGTAAAGGCGATCCAGTGCTTACGGCTTCGGTTCTTGTCGGCTTTCGGCAGAAATACCGTCCCGATGTCCTCTCCCTCAAACAGTGCCTGGAGTGCTCCCTCGTGCATGCCGCTGACGATCACCGTGGGCACCCCGTAGGCTCCGACCCGCTTTGCCGCCATGATCTTCGAGCGCATGCCGCCGGTGCCGACGACAGACAAGGCATCTCCTGCCCCCTGTTCGATCTCAGCCGTGATCTTTTCTACGAGGGAAATCCGTTTCGCATCAGGGTCGACTCCGGGATCGGCAGTGTACATCCCGTCGATATCCGAGAGGATCACGAGAAGGTCTGCATCGGCAAGGTGCGCCACCATGCCGGAGAGGTTATCGTTATCACCGAATCTGATCTCGTCCACCGCCACCGTGTCGTTTTCATTGATTATGGGAACGACGCCGTGCTCGAGCAGGGTATGCACCGTGTTTCGCGCATTGAGGAATCTCGTGCGATTCGCGAGATCTTCACTCGTAAGCAGCACCTGGGCAACTTTTTTCCCCTGTTTTGCAAATGTCCGCTCGTACATCCACATGAGGCCGGACTGGCCCACGGCGGCGGCAGCCTGCTTCAGGGGAAGGGGCGCTCCTTTCAACCTGGTGAGACCCAGTTTCGCGAAACCGGCCACAATGGCTCCGGACGAGACGAGGATCACGTCATGGTTCCCGTCCATGATGGATGCAATCTCCCGCCCCAGTCGCTCCATCCTCTTCTGGTCAAGTCCCTGATCGGACGAGACGAGGACCGCACTCCCGATCTTTATGACGACCCGGCGGACCTTGGAAAATATGTTATTTCTCTCTGTTTGCATAGCCGTTAGTTACTGAAGGATCAAATTCTACCCAACATGGGTAGAAAATATTGTCGAACGTGGAGCCCCTCCGGCAGTCACGCCAGGGCGTGATTGAACAACGCGACATCCCGCAGTCCCGCATAGCGGGACGGCCGCGGGTTCATAAAAGCCTCGCAAATAGAGGTCAATATAACGATTTTTGAGCTGTTGTTTTTTATAAATCTGCACTTTTCAATTTCCAATTTCCAATTCCGCTTTATGCGGGTTAGGGTATTAGTCAGAAGAGGATTTTCATCAGCACGTTATCTATGGAGCAAATTCCAAAACACAAATAACAAATCTCAATTAAATTCCAAACACCAAATTCAACATGCAGTGTTTCTGTTCACTACGTCTTTGCGTTTTGTTTCGTGCGCTGCTCCTCGACTCTTTCTGAAAGAACCCTGGTCAGGTTATCAATGCCCGCGCCGGTCACGGCGGATATCAGGAAGTACTCATACCCGGAGTCACGACAGAACTGCCTCAGTTCATCGAGCTTCGACTGGTCCGCGGCGTCGATCTTCGTCGCCGCGACAGCCATGTGCTTGCTCGTCAGCTCCTTGCCGTACAGCTCCAGTTCTCTGTTGATCGCTTTGAAATTCTCGACAGGATCACCGGGGACCATGCCCGACACGTCCACCAGGTGCAGGAGGATGGACGTGCGCTCCACGTGCCGCAGAAACTCAAAACCCAGGCCCGTTCCTTTGTGGGCGTTCTCGATCAGACCGGGGATATCGGCGACAACGAAGCTCTTGAAGTTTTCTCCCTTCACCACCCCCAGCACCGGTGTCAGCGTGGTGAAGGGATAGTCGGCGATCTTCGGCCGCGCAGCGGATATCCGCGATATGAGGGTCGACTTGCCTGCATTCGGCAGGCCCACGAGCCCCACGTTTGCCAGGAGTTTCAGTTCCAGGTACAGCCATTGCTCTTCACCAGGCTCGCCCGGCTGGGCAAACCGGGGCGTCCGGTGCGTGGCAGACTTGAAAAAGTCGTTTCCCTTTCCTCCGCGGCCACCCCGGGCAGCCACGTACTCCATCCCGTCTGCATCCAGGTCGACCAGCACATCCCCGGTTTCCAGGTCGCTGACGTAGGTACCAACGGGAACGCGGATAATGACATCCTCACCGTCTGCTCCGTACTGCAGCTTGCCCCGCCCCTGCTTGCCTTTCCCGGCGGAATACTGTTGCTGATACTTGAGGTCAATGAGCGTGCCGAGCCGTCTATCCGCCCTGATGATGACGGCCCCGCCGTGGCCGCCGTCACCGCCGTCAGGCCCGCCCTTCGGCACATAGGCCTCCCGCCTGAAGCTCACGCAACCCATGCCGCCGTGGCCGGCTTTGACGAAAATCTTTACTCTGTCAATGAAATTGGACATTGATGTGCTAACTCTCTGAGAAATATACAGATAACAGGGGGAAAAAGCAAGCCCCGAAAATTTGCACCCGTACTATTTTCGGGGCTTGCGTGAAAAATAGATTTATGCTTACGGGGGGGGTAAGAACACGTGATGGCGTATGCCATTGCTGGCGGGGTTCGATGTGCCGGGGGACACGCGTGAAACGTGCATGTCCCCCGCCTGCTCAATTGTTCCGGAACCGTCGCCCGACCCGTACGGCATCACGGCCGCGGTTTTTCCTGAAAGCATCCTTGAAGTCGTGTTTTTCCTGATAGCGCCGCTTTGCCGCCCGAGGCCTGTCATAGGTTTTGCGATACCCTTTCTTTGCCGTCGGATGCTTGATGCCCTGTTCCCGCTGGTATCGCTTTGCCTCAGAATGCCTGCCGTATTTTTTTCGATTGTGCCGCCTTGTCTCAAGCTGCCTGCCGTACTTTTTTTTGTAATACGGTTTCCTCTTCGGTTGTTTCCCGATGTGCTCACGTTCCCAGGATCGCCATTTCTTCATGACCACCCGATGGGGATGTCGCCTGAAACCCGGATGGATATGGCGGTGATACCCCGGCAAACGCCACAGAGCAGCGGGCACCCCTTCTCTGACAACGAAGTGCCACGGCCCCCGGTAGTCAGCAGCCCGGTACCATTGCCCGCCATAGGGATGGTACCAGTAACCGCGGTAAAAGATAAGCTCTGTCTCGATATCGGCCGCGACATAGGCGTACGTCCCGGGGATCAGGACCAGCGCCGGCGGCGCCGGGATAACCAGGCGGGGCAAGGGGATGGTAACGCTTATGTTGAGGCCTGCCTCACTCCTGGGCGGAGCCGAGAACCCGAACAGTACGAACAGCACAAGAGCCGATAGTCCTATGGAAATCTTCTTTTTCATAACAGCACCTCCTTTGAAACAACATCGCAGAAAATTCTTTTCCGATGTTCATACGGTTGTCATGCTTGATAGTAAGGTACCCCCGTTGCTCCACACAGTAAAGTGAATAATACCTAAAACAGTATTATTTAATGCCGTGGGGACGGTGAACGACAGCGGGGTAATAATACTTCCCCGGTCCCGTTCGGCGTGCGGAACAACAACGGTTACGAATACCACCGTTGCTTAGCCTTTTATGTCTTTGACACCGGAAAAAGGAAAGCGTTTAATGCCTTCATGAGTGCATGCCGGGTGGAGAGATTTGTGAACGTATAGATCGATGATCGACAGGATGGAGAAAAGGAGCGTGACAACTCGCCATTACCCCTTTTACCGGCTTCTCCTGAATCTGAATTTCAACGGTGAGCTTCCTGCCGTTCATCCAGCCCTGAGTATGCCCGTATTTTGTGAATGACGTACGGCGCAATCGTTATCCAGATCAGAAGCAGGGACCAGATGCGACCTTCCAGAAGGTTATAATCGTGAACAAGCCTGCTCCAGGAAAGCTCCATGACGTAATGGCCGAACAGGAATTCAAAGGCGATCGTCAGGACCAGCCATATCGACCCGATGAGAATCGCTTCGCGGGCTGTGTGCAGTTTCCAGGCAAGGCTCAGGCCCCAGGTAAAGAGGCCGAACAATATAATGCCCGTCACCGTTGAGACCTGGTGGGCAGTCACCTCAGCCATAAGCTGAGCGTACCCGTACTCCCGGATGATCCCGTTCATGATCCCGATAAAGGGCATGAAGAGCCAAGCAATCGTGTATTTCAGTATCATCTTTTCCTTTTCCCCGCACGGAACGCTTCCGCGTGAGCGCTCTCTTGAAAACAAGAAGGGCGGCATCAATATCAATGCCGCCCTTCATAAACCGTGTGCGCATTTCTTTGTTACGCAGTCGCGTAGACACTCACCTTCTTACGCTCCCTGTTGTAGCGCTCGAACTTCACCACGCCCGTAATTTTGGCGAAGAGCGTATCATCGCTCCCCTTCCCCACGTTCGTGCCGGGATGGAACTTGGTCCCGCGCTGCCGCACGATGATCGAACCGGCATTCACCACCTGTCCGTCGAAGCGCTTGACGCCGAGGCGCTGCGCGTTGCTGTCTCTTCCATTCCTGGAGCTGCCTACCCCTTTTTTGTGTGCCATGATAAACCTCCGGAACTGCAAGCGCCAAATCCCAAACGCCAAATGAAACCAAATTCCAATGGTGCATCAACCTTTTGTGCGAATTGGAATTTCGCCCCACCATTCTTTGGAGCTTGGGATTTCGAGCTTGGAATTTAACTAACTATGCCTTGATATCCTTTATCCTGAGGGCCGTATAGTTCTGCCGGTGACCGTTCGTATTCCGGTACCCCTTGCGACGGTTGTGCTTGAAAATGGTTATCTTTTCGCCCCTGCCCTCGCTCACGACCTCTGCGGTGACCCTGGCCTTCTGGAGGAGCGGTGTACCCACGTTCATCTTGTCGCCGTCAGCGATCAGGCAAACCTCTTTTATCTCAACCTTGGCGCCCGGCTTGGCGTCAAGGGTTTCCACCCGCACGACATCGCCTGGTGAAACCTTGTACTGTTTGCCCCCGGTCTGAATTACCGCGTACATGTTCACAACCTCCTGCGTAATAAACGGCCGATGCGTCTTGAAGCTGTTAAAAATACCACGTAACCTGTGGACTTGTCAAGAAAAAAATGAGGACCGGCGCACGGTCCTCTACCCTCTGCGCGGCCCCGGTCGGGCACCGGTCCAAATCACGAGGATGTTATGCCTGGTTTCCCTTATCCTTCGGCTGCGTCAGAGGCAGCGTAGTCGACTGCTCTATTGAGGGCCTGCTGTCGCCGGCGTTTCTGTCCGGTCCCCACCGGGCATCGATCTTCATACAGAACGGGCACATGGTATGCCGTTTGCTTTTGCAGTATTCCTCGAGCTCAAACTGACTCGGGACATAAACTTCCTTTTGATGCACCGTGCACGAATACATATACCGCCCTGTCAAGAATGAACACTTCATGATCCCCCCTCCCAACGCATTCCGGTCATGCCGTTCGCGTCAGTTTAGTATGTGCTTCAATCAATCTCTTTGTTGCGTGCTTTTTTCAACTTCGCGGCGCGCATCTCCGGCCAGAATCACAGCGCAATCCTCTGCCCGGAAGGCTGTGACGCTCCTGCAGCTGATGGTATGATCCGCCGCAATGCCTTTATCAGTGCGTTGATCGTGAACGGCTTGGGCAGTGCTTCGACGAAGCCATAGTCGCCGCAGTTTTTCAGAACCGGATCAGCGCTATCGCCGGTCATAACGATTGCTTTTACCCCGGGGTCCACCTCGCTCAGCTTCTTGATCGCTTCCTTGCCTCCCATGCCGTTCGGAATATGCACATCCAGAATTACGGCGTCGAAAGGATATCCGCATTGTTTCGCCTTAATATAGTACTCAAGTGCTTCATCTCCGGTCCTGGCTAAAAACGCATTGTAGCCTGATATCTTCAGCATATGATAAATGAACGTCCTGACCGAAAATTCGTCGTCCATAACCAGTATACTCCCGTTCTCGCCCAGGTGATGCACCGTGGCGGCCTTAAACGGCATCTCAGACTTCATCTCCTCACCGCGCGCATCTTCGGCTTCGATACGTCTATCGCCATTGCGCTTCATAGTTCCCCTCCTCTTCTCTGCGATTGCAGGATACCCTGAGCGTTCTCTGCCGTTCCTTGCAATATTCCCCGGCGATACCGTTGCCGATACATGATACGTCGGTATGATCAAGCGATCCCTGGCTCCCGTCCCGGAGCGCATATTCACCCTACCAGGTCCTGATTGTTCATTTCCGTTTCGACGATGGCCCTCAGCTTGTTGAGACCCTGGGCCTGGATCTGCCTGACTCGCTCCCTCGTTATACCGATTGTTTTGCCGATACTCTCCAGGCTCTTCGGTTCATCGTCATCAAATCCGAACCGCATCTTTAGAACCGCACGCTCGTTCATCGAGAGCCGGGTGAGCCATTTCCCGACATACTTCTGTCTGAAGCCGGTGTCCACCCGGTCCTCGGCCGACGGCGTACAGTCGTCCTGAATCATGGCCAAAAACGTATCCTCTTCCTGGTTTCCGATGAACACATCCAGGGAACAGGGCTCTTTCACGACTTGCGCTATCCGCCGTGTTTTCTCCACGGTTATCTGCATTGCTTCAGCAACCTCTTCCAGCTGGGGTTCCCGATCCAGGTTCTGTGCGAGCTTTTGTACCGCCTTCCGATACACGTTGACGGCCAAAGCAACGTGTACGGGCAGGCGAATGGTCCTCGTCTGGTTCGCGATCGCCCGTTCGATGGCCTGCCGTATCCACCACGTTGCATAGGTGCTGAATTTGTAACCCAATTCGTATTGAAATTTATCGACCGCCCGGATGAGGCCCAGGTTACCTTCTTCAATGATGTCTGAAAAATCGAGCCCCCGGTTCACATATTTTTTGCCGATAGCGACAACAAGCCGCAGGTTGGCTTCTATCATCCGGTCGCGGGCCTTCTTGTCGCCGTGCCTGGCTCTTTTTGCCAACTCCTGCTCCTCGGCAAAGGTAAGGAGAGGCGTTTTCCGAATTTCCTTCAGGTAGTGAGAGATTGCATTCGGCGCCGCCGGCCCATCTGCCTGGCCTGCACAACGCCATCCCGGTTCCTCATGCTCCCCATGGTCTGCCGGCTCGGGACGCCGGTAGTCGTCGGGTAGCAGGAAGCCTCTCCGCCCTTCGCGCTCCATAACTTCTTTTTCTTTCATGTGCGTTCCTCGCATTCCCGGAGGTTGCTCTGCCACCGGCTGATCAGCTGCTGCCCCACGCTGTCCCCATCGATAAAGGCTGATTCTTGAAGACCGCCGCACGCTGCCCCGATCTCCGGCTGCCGGTGAAGGGTTCGGGACGTCTTTTCCCTGCCGGGGATTGGCCCTTGAGCGCAGCGGCGATACGGTCGGTTGTGTGGTCTGTTACCCATAAGACGATCCAATTCGCTTTTTGTTTCAGGAAGCAGCTTGTTTTCTCGTCACATTTATTGCCGCATTCTCCAGCCGGCCCAGGCAGGAAACCCGGCCTTATCGCGCAGCAGTAAAACTGCATCACCTTTCTTGATTTCTGCGGCAATGATGGCCGGCTTCCCGCGGTAGGTGATTCGTGATCCTTTCACGTGAAGGCTGTCTCCCGGCTCTATTACCGTGTCCAGCCGCTCGATATACCATGCAGGGCCAAGGTGAACAGAAATATCGCCCGTGGCGGTCTTTACGGTCAAATGCAAACCCTGGGTCATCCTTCTCCGTGGAGAAGGAATCTCGCTGATGGTTTCAACGACTCCGCTGATGGTCTCTACCGTCGCCGGATCGTACATACGGTTGTACTGCCCCCCGGGCCCCCAGCCTCCGCTTCCTTTCCACTTCATTCCGGGTTGAGCGAAAGACGCAGTGGTAAGGGAAAGACAGAATACCCCAAGCATTACCATGAACATGTTGAACTTTTTCATTTTTTCTTCCTCCTTTGTTAGAAAGCATTGGATACTAACGGGTAACAATCTCTATTCTTCGTAGTAAGTCCAAATACCGGGTAACCGGTAGCCATAAGCTTAAGGCCGCCCGGGAACAGCACAGAAACAAGAGACAGCGGACATATCAACAGATCGACGTATCAGGGAGACTAAAGACGCTAACTCAAGCGGGCTGATAATCCATTCCCGACCGAGGTAGAACAATTACCTATCATCCTACTTTGAATGAAAGATGTTCAGGGCCTCTTCCACATCTCTCTCCTCTACGGTAATGGCATAAATAGCATTAGACATCCTGATCGCATCTTCAACTGACTTTTGATGGATGTTTCTTCCTGTAGCATTCCCTGAAGCGCCGCTTACATGAAGCTGGTCATGAAGTCTTTTGAGAAACGATCCAACATCATCACTGGATCCACCCGCACACACTACCCTTGTGCGGCCTGCTGCAGAGATGGCCTCTTTAAGTATCTCACTTGATTCATGACCTTCCTCTTTGGGATAATTCACCTTAACAAAGTCGCTGCCAAGGCATGCGGCCACCCCTGTGGCGCCGGCAATCAAGTGGGGATCTTTCTCATTTTTTATGGCCTTTCCGCGGGGATAGACCCATAATACGGTGATCAACCCATAGTGGTGTGCACTGCGGATGATCTGCGCTGCCTGGTGTAACATCTCCGCTTCATAATCACTTCCCAGATAGATCGTATACCCTACGGCAAATATATTGAGCCCGCTGGTATCACGAAAATCTACCACCTGTTGAACATCGAACCATTGTTGACTGAAGGGGTCGGACTGGGTAGTCTTGACAAGATTGGTTTTGGAATTCAATTTTACCAGATAGGGCACGTCAGAATAATCCATACCATATCTGGCGATCAGACCAAGCTGGGTCGCAAAAACACCGATTTTTGCCCGGCTGGCTATCCTGAATAAATGCTCTGGCTCATTATCGTCGGCATTGATCCCCTCTCCGTTAAAATCACTATTGAGATGCTCCACTTTTTGGTCGCCAGCAAAGAGCATTAATCGGCCGCTATCTCTTGTTATGCTTAAATAATTCTTTCTGTAGGTTTCCCGCACCTCCTTTGGAACGTCCAGTGGTACTAGTATGTCATTTGCCTTGATAGTCATAGTCAGCCTCCTGTTCTTGTTCTTGCACTTTTATCTCTCTCAGGGAAAATTTGCCATGACGCAGAATTCGGTTACGGAAGAGACTTTATCAAAAATAGTACCGCCCTCTGAATTCGATCCTATAGTCGTTCTGCTTTTCCCCATATTCGCTGTTCCTCCCTCCATCGATATAAAACACCTTCAGCCGCAGGTCTATATTCGTAATAGCTGTATAGAGTAGTTCAGGCGAGAGAGAAAAGCTTCCATCGTTTATATTGTATATTCCCGTCATCGCAGGAGTGAAATAGAGGATATCAAACGGCTCCTTCTGGCTTACGCGTAGGTAGAGGTAATTCCTCATGGGACTCGTCCTGCCGTAGTTGCCTGCACTGATGTTTTCCGCATCCTTTAATAGGGTCTCATCACCCGCAGAAAGGAAAACGTCATACGCCGTATTGATATAAGTAAAATAGTCTTCCATTTCATTGGTGGTGAACCCTGTTCCATTATGATAGTACTCTGCAATGTATGTCAGATCAGAAGCGGTAAGATATCTGAGCCCGAGGAGGTAGTTTTTAGCGTTATACTCCTTTTGAAAGCGATTCCCATCGCTGTCTATGACTGTTGTTTTGAAATTTCGTATAGTGGCAAATTCTCCATGAATTTCAAAATTGCTCGTTATGTTTCTCGAGAAATCCGTACCGTATCGTGGTGCTTTGCTTCCACCGGTAAGGAGCATGAAGTCGATATCCGTGTCGTACAGCAGAAGGTACAGCTTGGCGGCAAAATCGAAGTTGTTCGTCTCCCCGAAGTCATTGTTGATGTGTTCATACACCGGGATAAACACCGGCGTGATGGATACCGTTTTGATGGCGCCGTGGAAACTCTTTATATAATCGGCCGACGCGACGACAAAACCCTCGAGACTGACTTCCGGATCATTCGGGTTTTTGGGTCTGTCGACAAAGGCTACCGGGTTCCACGCATAGCCCTTGCCCCATTTTGATACCTTTTTCCCGGCATCAACAGTCATGGATGATGATGGCCGCAGAGAAAGATATCCCTCGTACAAGGTTGTTTTCAAATATTCTTCGAGATACGAATACACATAATCCGTATTTGTCTTTATGTACAGCCGGGATATACCTTTTTCAAAACTTCCTTCTAATTGAAGCTCGGCATTATATTCCTCAACCGTATCTCCCTCTTCATTGTTGTAAAAATTCAGCTTATAAAGGGTCGCGTAGTTATCCAGTCTTAAGAGATTTGCTCTAAACTCAGCATAGCCACCGATCTGGTATGGTTTCTTTTCTATCTCCGACAGGTCGAACGTGTATTCGTCCGCCATAGCACTATCTGGCATCCAGAACAAGGAAAGCAGAAGGCAGGCAGAGAAAACCAGGAACGTATATACTGTTTTCTTCATCCTGGCCCCCGGCCTCTGTCCCTCCTGAGTCATCATCTATCGTAGTGATTCTATGCTCGGCATGAATGTCAAGGTAAAGACCTCATCCCTGAACGTCCTCTTTGTTATCTTCGCGAATATCATGATGGATTTGTAGTCTCTGTATAAAGGACTGTCTGTCTCGATGACGGAGGGTCTCACGATTCCTCCACCAAAGTCTTTCACTTTCTTGAAATAAAGGGTTTTTATAAGCATGGACGTGCTCGAAAAACACTCTACCTGCACCGGCAGCATGCTCTTTTTGTCCACCACCATATTCAGCTTGTCATAGGCCACGGTTTTCGTCTTTGCCTTGAGATGCAGGAGGTATCTGCTGTCCTTTTCCTCGATCTGTTTAACGTTGTATTCCGTTGCATAGTCGAGCCTGAGGATATCGGAATTATTGAAGACCCCTCCCACAACGGATTGGAGACTTGTTATGCGAATAGGTTTTCCCACATTCGGGATGTAGAGCCACATATTGTCGCCAAGCCTCAACGTACTCCTCCCCTTTTCGCTCGCCGGGGAGAGGAATAATGCCGCGACTTTATCCGTCCTTTTTTTTACCGAGAAGAGGACGAATTCCTTCTTCTTTCCGTCAGGCTCCTGGTTTATGAGTTTTCTATACATTGAATACGATTCAGGGTTAAGATTCCGGTCAACCTGCATAAGAAGCTGGTTCCCGTCCAGGGCATATGCAGGAATAGCGAACAGCACTGCTAAAAAAGGGACGAGCAGTTTGAGCATAGCAACCTCCTGTTAACATTTGGTAAAGAAACGTTCGTGTCGTAGGACCGAGTGACTATCGTGCTTTGAGGACCTTTTTTACCGCACCCTCAGCACTCCCGCTGAATGCGAGATACGCTATTCCTTCGATCCTCATG
>CAJHXR010000317.1_pt1 | contig 18533 bp, 13 predicted proteins | sample 9198421 | NCBI WGS metagenome assembly CAJHXR01 (sample SAMEA7708331, study PRJEB35096) | sediment metagenome | biome: marine neritic benthic zone biome [ENVO:01000025]; feature: sediment [ENVO:00002007]; material: shallow marine sediment [ENVO:03000034] sea grass bed [ENVO_01000059] ... | reverse complement strand
CCGCGAGAAGGCGGCATAGTACGGTTCCCCTACATCACCTCCATGCTGGACGACGAGTCGCGCATTGTCGGGACTTTCAAGAAGAAAGCAAGGAAAGACGGCAATTACCGGAAGCCGTTCCGGGCAGAGATGGTTTTTGAAGAGGGGAGATGGAAGCTCCTTCGTTTTTCTTTTCCCGAGGTGATTGATTACTGAACATGCGGTGTCCTGGCCGCGGATTTCCAAAAGTAGGCGCCTTTAGGCGACGCGGATGACCGAAAGTAGGCGCTTTTAGGCGACGCTGATAAAAAATGGCTGATGTATTCTTCTATACGAAACAATCTCAGCCTAGTTTTTACATCATAGCAATTGCCTCAACTCCACGGTTGTCAGTATTACCGAGAAGAACCTCCTTTCCGTCGTCCGTTGCTACCTCACGTCACGTTTCACCGCACTTCGTCACGGACCGTACAGTACGATCACTCCGTTTCACAGGGTGGTACGCGCTCCTTCAACGTCCTGAGCTTCGCCGGAGTGAGTTCGCTTGTTATCGTGTAATTCGATTTTGCCGAAGCGTCCTTCTTTTTCATCAAGAGCCATTCTTTGCCGGTAGCGCGGCCTTTCATACGGGCCAGGGCGAAGGCGCCCTTCAGTTTTTTCCCCTGTAATGCAAAACTCAGCTTTCCTGCTGCAATTGATCGGGCCGGATCGTCCGTGTCGAGGGGGATGAACGTTCCCGCATCCCAGATGACGACGGGACCCGCTCCGTAGCTGCCCGCGGGGATGATCCCTTCAAAGTCGCCGTACTCGCGGGGATGATCATTCACCATGATCGCGAGCCGTTTGTCCGCGGGATTGAGCGACGGGCCTTTGGGAATTGCCCAGGACTTCAGCACGCCGCCTATCTCCAGGCGAAAATCGTAGTGAAGCCGCATTGCTTTGTGCTCGTGCACTACGAATCTTAATGGTTTGCTCGGCATGGTTTCTTCCTCACGATTATCAGAACCTTTTTTGCATGATACAGGAAATGCCGTTGGGGCACAAGGGCAGCCTGTACACAGCTCGAAAAACAAGGGACGGCATTGTGCAACATTCTGAAAAAAAACGCCTGTTATCTCGGCAGGTCTGTTCAGTATCCGACCTATCTGTGCAGATTAGGCCGGATTATGCATCTGCCTGACTATTTAAAATACTGTAAAAATAATAATTTTGGTATGGCAATGGATTTGCAATATTTTTTAACTGGATAGCTCCGTACTGCAGAATAGCCGGGCGAAGCTGCACTGTGGCCAGGGTTCGTGGACCGTGACGGCAGCGGGTTCGGCCAACACGAGATCAACTTATCAGTCAGCCACCCGGGATGTGACGGAGAAAAGGCAGGATATATGGGCGGCACCATTAAAGAAAGAACGTTATTCAAAAAAATTCATTTAGGACTAGGGGCGAAGTTCGCTTTTCTGGTAGCGGGAATTCTATCGATAACGCTGACGCTCTCGAGCGCCGTGTTCATCCGGTCGCAGCATACGATGCATCACGGTCATCTTATGGAAAAAGGTGAAGCCGTCGGACGTTTCGCCTCCATCATCGCGATGGAGGCCATGTTATCGTATGACTTTGCAACCATCGACATACTCGTCAAGCAGATCACACAGCAAAAAGATATGGTATACAGCGCCATGTTCGACAACACCGGACGGGCGCTTTCTTCCCATATCAGCCTGAAAAACGGTCTTCTCGGTGAAATCGGCAGGACGCTCGACGGTGATGATCCCCGCCACGCCATCAATACCCTCAAGGAACGAAGCGACATCATGCATATTGCATTCCCCGTTACTGCCGATCGGATACGGTTCGGCACCGTCGTCGTCGGTATGAGCACGAAGCGTTTTACGGCCCAAAGCCGGAAGGTATTGGTCACTCAGTCGATTGCCAACATTGCGATCATCATTTTTTTAAGCGCTTCCATTTATATTGTTTTCAGATTCAGCGCACTGCGTCCGATAAAAAACCTTGCCAGCGGATCCGAGCGCGTTGCCGCCGGAAAGCTGAATGAACCGGTCACGGTATACGCGAATGATGAACTCGGCTACCTCTCTGAAACGTTCAACAGCATGATGAAAACGATCGACAGCAATCTCACCGAGGTGACACATCATAGAGAGCACTTAGAGAAAGAGGTGACACAGCGCACGGCTGCTCTGGAAAAAGCGAACATGTTATTAATGACCGAAGTTATAGAGCGGGAACGGGCGGAAGACGAGTTGAAGGAATATGCTGAAAAGTTAAAACAAAGTAATAAAGAATTAGAGGGTTTTCTGTTTATCGCGTCCCATGACCTCCAGGAACCCCTGCGCAAGATGGCCCTGTTCGGCAGGCAGTTAAAGAGCCTCTACGGTAAGGAAATCGGGGACAAGGGGCGAATGTATTTGGAGCGCATGCAGAAGGCCGCCACAAGAATCCAGGACCTGATCAACGACTTGATGACCTTTTCCCAGGTCACGACCATGGCACAGCCCTTTGTTCCTGTTGCGCTTGATTCGGTGGTCTGGGACGTACTGGATGACCTGCAGCAGCGCATACAGCAGACCAAGGGCCGGGTGGAAGTGGGCGAGTTCACGACCATTGACGCTGATCCCCTCCAGATGCGTCAACTGCTCAGAAATCTAATTGAAAACGCGCTGAAATTTCACCGGAAAGAGGAACCGCCCATGGTAACGACCCAAAGCCGTATACTGAATGGCGAGGCGCGGGGTGAGACCGGGAGCGTCGCCGGCGACGACGGGCTTTGCGAAATAACGGTGGAAGACAACGGCATCGGATTCGATGAAAAATACAAAGACCGAATCTTCGGCGTGTTCCAGCATCTCCACGATCTGAACGATTACGGAGGAACGGGCGCAGGGCTTGCCATATGCCGGAAGATCGTCGATCGCCACGGCGGCACCATAACGGCAACGAGCGCTCCCGGCCAGGGGGCGACGTTTATCGTGCGATTGCCGGTAAAACATCCGAAGGGAGAACAATGGATCAGCACGGAAAACGCATAGTTATTCTCATGGCCGATGATGATGAAGACGACCGACGGGCATCCATTCTTCGATGGGCCGAAAATAAGGAGACAGACTATTGAGAAGGATGATATTTGACGTGGTAGCAATGGTGATAATCAGTGTGCTTTTGCTGGTGTCAAGGGGAAGTGTTGCATGGGCATCGGGAAGCGAACAAGCACGGCCTGCCTCAGCAGACCTTACGGACCTCGGACTCGAGGATCTCATGAAGGTGAAGGTTTACGGGGCGTCGAAATATTGGCAGAAAAAGAGCGAGGCGCCGTCATCCGTCAGCGTCATTACTGCGGACGAGATCAAGAAATACGGGTATCGCACGCTTGCCGATGTTCTACGAAGCGTACGAGGCTTCATCGTCACCTACGATCGGACCTATTCGTACGTTTCGGTACGCGGCTTCGGCAGCACCGGAGACTGGAACAGCCGGATACTGGTCCTGGTGGATGGCCATCGGATGAACGAGATCGGTTACGATTCGGTCTATGTGGCCAATGAGTCTATCATTGACATTGACCTTGTGGACCGGATCGAGGTGGTCCGGGGCCCAAGCTCTTCTCTGTACGGAGACAACGCCTTTTTTGCGGTCATAAACATCACGACGAAACAGGGGCCGGACCTTCAGGGATTGGAAATCTCCGCGGAAGCGGGCAGCCAGGCGACCTATCGGGGCCGCGCAAGTTTCGGGAAACGCTTCGAAAGCGGCAACAAGCTGCTGCTCTCGGCTACAGCGCTGGACAGCGAAGGCGACGACCGGATGTATTTTCCGGAATTTGATCCGGCCATCTCGCCCTCGCCCCCAGCAGCGAACAACGGTATCGCAGAAAACCTGGATGAGGAAAAATACCGGAGCGCTTTCGCCAAATACACGGTGGAGGATTTTACCCTCGAAGGGGCGTATGTGTCGCGGACAAAAAAGGTCCCGAACGCTTTGTTTGGGGCCGAATTCAATGATCCTCGCTATAAATACGTCGACAACCGCGCTTTCCTGGACCTTACGTGGAAAAAGCCGGTGGGTTCCGGCATGGAACTGCTCGGCAAACTATACTACGATCAATACTGGTTTTATGCTGATTATCCCTATGCCGCTGCCGAGGGGATAGATATGAACGAAGATTACTACTGGGGGCGCTGGTGGGGCGCGGAAGCACAGGCGATCAAGACGCTGCACGACCGCCACACCATCGTTGTCGGCGCCGGTTTTCAGGACAACATCAAGTCGCGGTTCCTGAACTATGACACCGGCCCCTACTGGCTCTATATCGACAGCAACCGCCGGTCGCAAAAATGGTCGCTCTTTGCTCAGGACGAGTCACGCCTCTCCTCCCGTGTTATTCTGAATGCCGGGGTCCGGTACGATCATTACGAAACCTTCGGGTCCACCATGAACCCCCGGGCAGCTCTCATCCTTCGTCCCGCCGAGACTTCCTCGTTGAAGCTGCTGTACGGCACTGCTTTTCGGGCCCCCAACCAGTTCGAGCTCTATTTTGATTCACCGACCTACGGCCAAAAAGGGAATCCGGACCTGGATCCAGAAAAGATAACGACCTATGAATTGGTCTATGAACAGCGGATGGGAGACCACGTTTCGGCCATGCTTGCGGGTTTTTATAACCGGATCAGGAACCTCATCGTGGGGGAGCTGGATCCCGGGGATTCGTTGTTTGTGTTCACGAACCACGAGGGCGCCCGCGCTTACGGGATCGAGGCCGAGATCGAAGGCAAATGGCAGAGCGGTCTCAGAAACCGGCTGAGCTACACGTATACGCCTGTTGCGGAATTGACCGATGTGCACCAGGGCATGCCCAACTCTCCGAGGAATATGATCAAGGGCTCGGCCGTTATACCGCTCATTTCGCAGAAGCTTTTTACCGGCCTGGACGCGCAATATATCAGCAGACGCGGTCTCGTATCCGGCGGCTCCACCGGCAGTGTCGTTCTCGTGAACGCGACCTTTTTCAGCCGGGGCATCGCGCCCAATCTTGAGGCATCTGCAAGCGTCTACAATCTCTTTGACCGGCAGTACGGAGATGCCGGCGGAGGAGAGGACTATCTGCCGCTTACCACGATTAAGCAGGATGGCAGGACGTACCGGGTCAAGCTGACGTATGGTTTTTAGGGGACCTTCCAGAGCAAGATGACGATTCTCACAAAGATAATTAGCTCGCTCTGTTTGGCGATGTTGCTCCTGGTCATTCGGCCGGCGGGGATCAATGCTTACGATGACTTGCGTGGCGAGTACCGGGTCAAGGCGGCCTTTCTGTACAACTTTGCGAAGTTCGTGGAATGGCCCCAGGGCGCGTTTTCGAATGGAGACGCTCCCATCGTATTCGGCGTTCTGGGCGTCGATCCTTTTGGTAACGCCCTCGATATACTCGCACAAAAAACGGTCAAGGGGAGAACAGTGCTCATCCGGCGGTTCAACGGCGTTCAAGATATCCGCGTCTGCCATGTTCTGTTCATCAGCTCGTCGGAGAAAAGGCATACAGCGGAAATTATCGCGCATCTCAGAAATGCGGGCACTCTTTTAGTCAGCGACATGAAGGGTTTCGGCAGGCAGGGAGGGATGATCCAGCTCATTACCGATAGAGACAGGATCGGTTTCGAGATTAACATAAGTGCGGCACGGCGTGCCGGCCTTACGTTGAGCTCTAGGCTTCTGGGCCTGGCAAGGATCGTCTACGGCACATCGGCCGGAGAGAAAAAATGATATGAAAGCACCGGGTAAGACCTCCATAAAACGCCGGCTTACGCAGATCAGCATGATGACCACCGGGCTTGCGCTTCTCTTGATGAGCGGGGCGTTGATCACCGACGAATTGATCGCCTTCCGGCGCTCCCTGGTGGGGAGCCTCACAGGCAAGGCGAAAATCATCGGGAGCAACAGCACCGCCGCCCTGCTCTTTGACGACAGGAAGGCCGCCTCTGAAAATCTGGCGTCGCTCAGGACATCCAGACACATCGTCCACGCCGTCATGTATGCACAGGATGGCATGGTATTCGCCACGTACCATCGGGACAAGACGCTCATGAAATTCATCGCTCCATTGGTACCGTCGACACAGGAAGAAGGCCATGATTTCGGAATGAACCGTCTGTCCCTGTTTCAGCCCATCCTGTTCGAAGGCGATCCTATCGGCACGATCTATATGCAGTCTGATCTGGAGGAACTCTATTCGCGCCTCCAGTGGTACGGAGGCATGGTCATCGTTGTCATCGGCCTGTCGCTCTTCGCAGCCTTCCTCCTGGTGTCACGGCTCCAGCAGGCGATCACAAAACCCCTGCAGGACCTTGTGGGGCTGATGCAGAAGGTTTCGGCCCATAAAGACTATTCCGTGCGCTCATCCACGGGCACGTATGACGAACTGGACTCCCTGGCAGAAGGCTTGAATGAGATGCTGACCCAGATCCAGAGCAGAGATGCTGAACTGGAGCAGCATCGCGATCACCTTGAATCAGAAGTGGCGATACGCACCGAACAGTTGCAGCAGGAGCTTGCCGAGCGCAAGCGTGCCGAGGAGGACCTGAAAAATTTTGCTGCAAGGCTGGAGAAGAGCAACAAAGAACTGGAGGAGTTTGCCTATGTGGCCTCTCATGACCTTCAGGAGCCCCTCCGGAAGGTCACGGCATTCGGGGAGCAGTTGAAAACCAAATACGGAAAAGAGCTTGGAGAAAAAGCAGGGGATTATTTGGAACGCATGCAGAGCGCGGCCCGGCGGATGCAGAACCTTATCAACAATCTGCTGACCTATTCGCGGGTCACGACGAAAGCGCAGCCCTTTGTGCCGGTGGACCTGGGCAGCGTAGCGCAGGAAGTACTATCCGACCTGGAGGTGAGGATAGAACAGACCAACGGGCGTGTGGACGTGGGCGATCTGCCGACCACAGACGCGGACCCGCTCCAGATGCGCCAATTGTTCCAGAACCTGATCGGGAATGCCCTGAAGTTCCACCGAGAAAACGAGCCCCCCGTCGTAACGATCAGGAGTGCACTCATTACCGGCAGCGGGACGGGCGGGGAGCAGAGCGGCGCTGACGGAGATCTGTGTCGGATTACCGTGGAAGACAACGGCATCGGGTTTGAGGATAAGGACGCCGACCGCGTTTTCGGCTTGTTCCAGCGCCTCCACGGCCGGAGTGAATACGAAGGCACGGGTATCGGGCTGGCAATCTGCCGGAAGATCGTCGAGCGACACGGCGGAACCATAACGGCAACGAGCACTCCCGGGCAAGGGGCGACCTTTATCATAGGATTTCCGGTAAAACAACCGAAGGGAGAGCAATGGATCAGCGCGGAAAACGCATAACGATTCTGATGGCCGATGATGACGAAGACGACCGCTTGATGATGAAGGAGGCATTGGGAGAGGCCCGGCTGGCCGATGTGATCCACTTCGTCGAAGACGGCGAAGATCTGATGGATTACCTGCACCGCCGAAGCGCCTATGCCGAGACCGATAACGCTCCGCGGCCCGATCTGATCCTGCTGGACCTGAACATGCCGAAAAAGGACGGGCGCGAGGCGCTCAAGGAGATCAAGAGGGACCCGGCCCTGCGCCGCATACCGATCGTGGTCCTGACGACGTCGAAGGCTGAAGAGGACATCTACCGCACTTATGATCATGGGGCAAGTTCATTTATTACGAAGCCGGCATCTTTCGAGGGATTGGTCGGTATGATAACGTCCCTGGTCGTCTACTGGTTCGAGATCGTAAAGCTGCCGAAAGGATAGAATTTGTTGGCCACAAAGGTACGAAGATGAGACAAATTGCAAATCACAGAAGATAAAAAAGCGATTTTAAGCTGTGGGACGCGTGAAAAGGAGGAAGCGATGAAGACAGGGAAACTAGGGGCAGTGCTGTTCATGGTCCTGGTACTGACATCGAGCGGCTACGGGGCCCCGCGGCAGGCGTTGAAAAAGAAGAGGATCGCCGTGGTCAGCAGTTATCACCGCGAATATCTCTGGACCCAGGAGACCAACGAAGGGCTCTGCGAAGCCCTGCTCACGCTCGGTTATTTCGACAACAGGGAACAGATCGCCGAATATACAAAAAACGATCGGGTCGAGACCGCCAAGGTTATCTTGAAAAAGCTCTGGATGGATTCGAAAAGGAAAAAGAGTAAAGATGAAAAAGCGCAGATGACCCAAAGGGTCTCGAAGGCGATCAATCAATTCCGGCCTGATCTCATCTTACTGGGAGATGACAACGCCGCCCGGTATATCGGGAACCAGTTCCTGGGCTCTGCCATGCCGATCGTCTTCTGGGGAGTCAACAATACACCGGTGAAGTACGGCCTGGTGGAGAGCATCAAGAGACCGGGCCACAACGTGACGGGCGTGTATCAAACAGGATATTATGCCGAGAGTCTCGAGCTGCTCAAGGCCATAGCGCCGGGAGTAAAGACCTTCGGAATACTGGCGGATGCGTCTACGTCGGGCAGGTCGCACAAGAAAAAGGTGGAATATCTCGCGCGCGCGGGACGCCTTCCCCTTCGGTTGGTCGAAACAGTGTCCACCGATAATTTCGATACCTGGAAACAGAAGGCGCTGGAGCTGCAAAAAAAGGTCGACGCTTTCTTCGTGGCGCAGTATTCCGGTTTGAAGGACGGCGCCGGCAATCACGTATCGGCTGAGCAAGTCGCCGACTGGTACGTAACGCATATCAATATCCCGGAAGCGGCGGTGCAGGGACAGTTCGTGAAGCAGGGCATGCTCTGTTCTGCCGACGATTCAGGCTACAACCAGGGCTACGAGGCCGTTGTTATCGCCCATGACATCCTTGCCAAGGGCGCACAGCCGGCGACCTATCCTGCCCGCACGCCGAAACGCGGCGCCTTGATGGTGAACAGGCAGCGTGCGAAAAGCCTTGGCATTGCCCTGACGGAGGAGATGGGGATAGAGCGCTTCGTGGAGTAAGGAAGCCGATATCGTCGGCCTAAATGGAAAGATATATGGTAAGGAGAAGACAATGAAAGCAGCAAAATCTTTTATCGTCATATGCATCGGCCTCTGCCTGGCATCAACCGGTTACGGGGCTCCGAAAACAATGCCAAAGAAGAAAAAGATACTGGTGGTCGATAGTTATCATCAGGAGTATCTGTGGTCGCAAGATACCAATGAAGGCTTTTGTGCGGCCATGCTCAAGTATGGTTATTTTGACACGAAAGAGCAGGCCACTGAATACACGGAAAACGATTATGTGGAGACCTCGAAGGCCGTTGTGAAGAAGCACTGGATGGACTCGAAGCGGAAGAGCAGAGTAGCTGAAAAAGAGGAAATGAGTGTAGCGATATACGGGAGCGCCAAAGCCTTCAAGCCGGACCTCATCTTCCTGGGAGACGACAATGCTGCGCGCTATATCGGGAACTTATTTTTAGACACCGACGTTCCTGTTGTTTTCTGGGGCGTCAACAATACACCGGTGAAGTACGGCCTGGTTGACAGCATCACGAGGCCCGGCCACAATGTGACCGGGATTTATCAAAGCACCTATTACGTGGAAAGTCTAGCGTTCCTGAAGACAATCCAGCCAAGCGTTAAAACATTTGCTGTTTTATCGGATAATACTCCGACAGGAAGGTCCCATTACAAGGCAATAAGGCGACTTGGCCTCAAAGGGAGTCTTCTGCTCACCCTGGTCGAGACGGTGGCCACCAGTAACTACGAAGTCTGGAAGAAAAGGGCTTTGGAGCTCCAGAACAAAGTGGATGCCTTTTACATTGCGTCGTATGCCGGACTGAAAGATAACAGCGGCAAACCGGTACCGGATAACGAAACAGCATTGTGGTACATCACGCATATCAAGATTCCCGAAACGACGGTGGCGAAACAGTTTGTGCAACAGGGAATGTTGTGCACCGCCGATGATTCGGCCTATAACCAGGGCTATGAGGCCGTCGTCATTGCCCATGATATCCTTGCCAGGGGAGCGAATCCTGCGACGTATCCGCCCCGAGCCCCGAATCGAGGCGCACTGATGGTAAATGTGCAGCGGGCAAAGGACCTGGGCATTGCCCTTACCAAAAAAAAGGGAATAGAGGAATACATCGAAACCGGCAGCGCGCGGCGGTAAATGCGGATGAGAAGAGATACGCACAAAGGACTTTCTATTTTTTACCGGATGCTTGTCTTTTTTCTGGGAGCGGCGATCTCATTCACCGCGGTCCTGTCCGTTGTCTTTTATCTGTTCTCAAAAAATTCTCTCGATGAGCATATTGCGGAAGACATTCTTCAGGATTTCGGCGTCCTCAGTACCCGCTTCCAGCACGATTTGAAGGAGCATGTCATAACAGACCTGCAGCTCCTGGCTTCGAATCCGGTGCTTGATGAATTCATGATGTCCTCGGAAATAGAAAGAGCAGTGAACGCGCGTCTGGTGGAACGATTGTTCCTGCAGTCCATTCGGTATGCCGAGAGCTACCAATCCGTTTCGTTCGTGGATTATGCAGGAAAAGAGCGGGTTCGGGTCGCCGGGACAGAGCGCAGGAAGCGCTACCGAGATATGAGCAGAAGCCCGCTGTTTTCCCGCATTCAAGAGGGCGCTGCAGGGAGCGTCCACGTCGCGGGCCCCTTTGTCGATAAGAACGGAAAAGCCTCATTCTTGATCGGGATCAACAAGACCGATCCTGATATCGGACAGTTCGGCGGCGCCGTTCTTATCCGGTACAGCCTGGAAGAATTTTTCGGATATCTGGACAAGATGATGATTTCAGGCCAACAGGTCGTGTGGGTGTTCGCGCCGAGCGGCACGGTTATGAAGCGGCCGGCGAATGAAAGGACATTTCTCGATCCCCGCCCGTATTTATCACCAGGCGTGCGGAATGTGCCTGCACTGCAAGAACGAAGCGAGGGAATAGTAATGTATCAGGATTTTTCCATTGTTTCCGGAAGGCCGTTTTTGCGAATATCGGTAAGCGTTCCTTCTTCCCTGGTGCTCGAAAACATACGATCCGTACTCCGATTTCTTTTCCTCGTCTTTCTGCTTTCCGTACCCATCCTGTCGTTCGTGGCCTATGTGCTGTCACGATACATCGCCAGACCGATCACGGACCTGGCGCGCGCAGCGGAATATCTTGCAGGAGGAGATCTTTCTACGCGCGTATCAGTGCAGACGACCGGCGAGGTGCAGATGCTTGTTGAAAGTTTTAATCGCATGGCCGAAGACCTGGCCCTCACCACGGTCTCGAAAGAGTATGTCGATAACATCATCAACAGCATGATCGACACCCTCATCGTCATTTCTCCGGAGGGGAACATACTGCAAGCGAATGCCGCCGCCCGTACCCTGCTGGGCTACACAGAAGAAGAACTTATCGGGCAGGGCATTGAACTGATTATCAAGGAAGGAGTGCAGAAGGGAAGCTCGGCATTGGATGATCTCATTACCTTGGGCTATGTCGATAATACAGAGCAAACGTACATCGCAAAAGACGGAAGACAGATGCCCGTACTTTTCTCCGGCGCGGCCATGCAGGGCGGCGACGGCGCGATCCAGGCGATCGTCTGTGTGGCCCAGGACATTACCCAACGCAAACATGCCGAGGAGCAGTTGAAGGCCTTTGCCGCAAAGCTGGAGAAAAGCAACAAAGAACTGGAGGACTTCGCATACGTCGCCTCCCATGACCTCCAGGAGCCCCTCCGGAAGGTCACGGCATTCGGCGAGCAGTTGAAAAGCAAATACGGAAAAAAACTCGGGGAGAAAGGTGGGGATTACCTGGAGCGAATGCACGGCGCGGCCCGGCGAATGCAGGGTCTTATCAACAACCTGCTGACCTATTCGCGTATCACGACCAAGGCGCAGCCTTTTATCCCGGTGGACCTGGGCAGCGTAGCGCGGGAGGTCTTGTCCGACCTGGAAGTGCGAATAAATCAGACCAAGGGACGGGTGGACGTGGGCGACCTGCCGACCATAGAAGCGGACCCGCTCCAGATGCGCCAGTTGTTCCAGAACCTGATCGGGAATGCCCTGAAGTTCCACCGAGAAAACGACCCGCCGGTCGTCACGATCAGGAGCGCACTTATTTCCGGCGGCGGGCCGGGCGGGGAGCAGAGCGGCGCCGACGGAAAGTTGTGCCGGATCACCATTACAGACAACGGCATCGGGTTTGATGCGAAGGACGCCGATCGCATATTCGGCGTGTTCCAGCGCCTCCACGGCCGGAGTGAATACGAGGGAACGGGAATAGGGCTTGCGATTTGCCGGAAACTCGTGGAGCGTCACGGCGGGACGATTACCGCGAAGAGCACACCGGGCAGGGAAACGGTCTTTACCGTTGAACTGCCTGTTGCGCACGAGAGAGGAGGAGAGATAGATGATTGACCAGGGACGATCAATCACGATCCTGATGGCAGATGACGATGAGGACGACCGCATGATGGCGAAGGAGGCCCTGGAAGAGGCCCGGCTGATCAATGTGATCCGGTTCGTCGAGGACGGCGAGGAGCTTATGGATTATTTATACCACCGAGAACAATATGGCGATGTCAAGGATTATCCGCGGCCGGGCCTGATCCTTCTGGACCTGAACATGCCGAAAAAAGACGGCCGTGAGGCGCTCAAGGAGATCAAGGGCGATCCTGACCTGCGGCGGATCCCGATCGTGGTCCTGACGACGTCGAAGGCCGAGGAAGACATCTACCGGACCTACGATCTGGGGGTTAATTCCTTCATCACCAAGCCGGTGTCCTTCGAGGCCCTCGTCGAGATCATGAAGGGCCTGGCGCGGTACTGGTTCGAGATCGTCGAGCTGCCGAGCCTGAAAAAAGGAGCCTGAGATGGATGACCGACGGTTGCGAGTACTGCTCGTCGACGACGACGAAGACGACTATATTATGACACGGGACCTGCTCTCGGACGTGCAAGGAACGCGCATTGACATCGATTGGGTATCGACCTATGACGAGGCGATCGAGGCCATCGGCCGAAACAGTCACGAGGTGTATCTTCTCGACTACCGACTCGGCGGGCGTACGGGACTTGAACTCATGAGAGAGTCGCTCAAAAACGGGTGTAAGGCGCCGATGATCCTGCTGACCGGCCAGGGTGATCACGAAGTAGACATGGAGGCGATGAAGGCGGGCGCATCGGATTACCTCGTAAAAGGCGAGATCAACGCCTATCTGCTCGAGCGTTCCATGCGGTATGCCATCGAGAAAAAGCGTGCTGAAGCCCAGATCCTGCACATGGCCTACTATGACAACCTGACGAGCCTGCCGAACCGTGTCCTGTTTCAGGACCGGCTGAACCAGGCGATCGTACAGGCTGAACGCTACGGCAGAAGGTCGGCCATGCTCTTCCTCGACATCGATAATTTCAAACGGATCAACGACACGCTCGGCCACCGCGTCGGTGATTTGCTGCTGAAGGCCGTTGCCGAACGCCTCAAGGAGAGCGTGCGCGACAGCGACTCGGTAGCGCGCCAACACGCGGATATCCAGAACATTACCGTCGCACGGCAGGGAGGAGACGAGTTTACCGTCCTGCTGAGTGAAGTTCGCGAACCGCAGGATGCCGCGAGAGTGGCGCAGCGTTGTCTTGACAGACTTTCCCGGCCTTTTCTGCTCGACGGGCACGAGGTGTTCATCACCGCCAGTATCGGGATAGCCATCTACGAGATTGACGGCAAGGACATCGACAGCCTGCTCAAGAACGCCGACGCGGCAATGTATCACGCAAAAGAGCAGGGGAAGAACAATTACCAGTTCTATAAACAGTCGATGAACGCCACGGCCCTGGAAAAGCTCGAGTTCGAGAATGACCTGCGCAGGGCCCTGGAACGGAAGGAATTTCTGCTATACTACCAGCCGCAGATCGATGTTCGGACCGGGACGATCGTCGGCATGGAGGCGCTGATTCGCTGGCAGCATCCTGTCCGCGGATTAGTTTCTCCGGCAGACTTCATTCCCCTGGCCGAAGAGACGGGCCTGATCATTCCCATCGGTGCCTGGGTGTTGCAGACTGCCTGTGCACAGAACAAGGCCTGGCAGGCAGCAGGTCTCACTCCGATACCGGTATCGGTGAACCTGTCGAGCCGGCAATTCAGGCAGCGTGACCTGGTAGAGGCAATCACCGAGGCCGTGGACACATCAGGCCTCGAGCCCGGGCATCTCGTATTAGAGATCACCGAAAGCGTTATCATGCAGGAGCAGGAGGCCTCCAGCGCCATGCTGCGCCAATTGACCACCAAGGGGCTGCGACTGGCAATGGATGATTTCGGCACGGGTTACTCTTCGCTCGGTAATTTGAAGCGGCTTCCGATTTATGCCATAAAGATCGACCGCTCCTTTGTGATGGATATCACGACCGATCCGGACGATGCCGCAATTACCAAGGCAGTCATCGCAATGGGTCACAACCTGAATTTAAAGGTCATTGCCGAAGGCGTGGAGACGGAAGAGCAGCTTGCATTTCTCTATGAGCGGGGGTGTCATACGATACAAGGCTACCTCATAAGCCGGCCGATGCCGGTAAAAGAAGCATCGGACATCCTGGCCCGTGAACAGTCCGGCACCGGTATCGGCCGGGAGATCTGTCGCAGGATCGTGGAGCACGATAACGGAAAGGATGCAATAACCCACCCCGGACAACCCCGCCATGGCGGGGTAAAGACGGGACAGGCCGGGACCAAAAAGCATCTCACGCAAAGACGCAAGGGACGCAAAGTATAGAAAACAGTAGTCAATATACAGTAGACAGAACTCAGATTACAGACAGCAGACTACAGACTAAAGACTAAAGACAACAGAAGGCTGTGGTCAGCAATCTGGCATCCGGAATCAGGCATCAGAAGAAAGTATATGGCATACAGTAGGCAGTAGACAGAGCACAGACAGAATGCAGTAGTCAGTACTCAGCAGACAGATTACAGACAACAGACTCAAGACAGAAGACTGAAGATTGGAGCACCACCCGGATCCTCATCCTGCCTGTGGCCATTGCGAGAAATTGTCTTGCCGTTTATAAGAGCATTTGATTTGCGCAACCATCGACAATCTTTTGCCGATGGTAGAGGCGTAAGCGCCGACCCTGCCTTCATCGTACCGTAACCGTAAAACTTCTTGACAAATCGTGCTTTTCCCATATAGAATCAACAATTCACGCTGCTTCTTTTCATTAACGTTACAAGGATATTCCGTCATGATCAAGCTTTACAATACCCTTACCGGAAAGAAGGAGGAGTTTGTCTCTATCGCCCCCGGCCGGGTGAACATGTATGCCTGCGGGATCACGGTGTATGACTACTCCCATCTGGGCCACGCCCGCGGGGCAGTGGTGTTCGACCTGGTCCGGCGGTACTTCCAGCGCAAGCGGCACAGCGTGACGTACGTGCGGAACTTTACCGACGTGGATGACAAGATCATCAACCGCGCCCGTGAGGAAGGAAAAAGCGCCGACGAGGTGGCCCGCACGTACATCGACGCCTACAACGAGGACATGAAGCGCCTCGGTGTGGAGCCGGCGGACATCGAGCCGAAGGCCACGGAGCATATCCCGGAGATGATCGAGGTCATTACCGGGCTGATCGAAAAGGGCCATGCCTATCCAGTGGACGGGGACGTTTACTTCCGGGTGGCGAGCTTTCCTGATTACGGAAAGCTTGCAAAACGGAACCTGGAGGACATGCGGGCAGGCGCACGGGTCGAGGTGGATGAGCGGAAACATGACCCCCTGGATTTTGCGCTCTGGAAGGCATCGAAGCCCGGAGAGCCCGCATGGGACAGTCCCTGGGGGCCGGGAAGGCCGGGTTGGCACATTGAATGTTCGGCAATGGGCTTCAAGCATCTTGACCAGACCTTCGACATCCATGGAGGCGGCAAGGACTTGATCTTTCCCCACCATGAAAACGAGATCGCCCAGAGCGAGGCCTTTACCGGTAAAAAATTCGTCAATTACTGGCTCCACAACGGATTTGTGAACATCAACCAGGAGAAGATGTCGAAATCCCTGGGCAATTTTTTCACCATCAGGGAGATTCTCGACCAGTATGATGCCGAGATCGTTCGGCTCTTTCTCCTGTCCACCCACTACCGCAGTCCCATCGATTTTTCCGACGGAAACCTCAAGGATGCCCGTGCGGGACTCGACCGCTTCTATACTATGAAAGAAGGCATCAACGGCTTCCTCGCCGGGAAAGATGCCCCCTCCCAGAAACCGGAGCAGCTTGTCGAGTCAATCGACCGACCGCTCTATGACAAGATCCTGAACCTTCCCCGGGCATTCGAAGAGGCCATGGATGACGACTTCAATACGGCATTTGCCATCGGCCTGATCTATGACCTGGTCCGGGACGTGAACAAATTTCTTTCGGAGGTGGAGAACAAGCGGGAAGATGCCGCCACTGTCGTTCTTTCTTCCGCTGCCAGGGCCTTCGACGATGTGGGACGCACCCTCGGCCTGTTCCTTCGGGACCCGGAAGAGTGGTTCCGGGAGGGGAGGCTGATCGGGAAGATCGCGATGCCCGTTGAGCAGATCGAGGAGCATGTTTCCCGGAGGAACACGGCGCGTGACCGCAAGGATTGGGCGGAGGCCGACCGGATACGGGACATCCTCGATGAGGCCGGCGTTGTTGTCTATGACAGGCCGGGCGGAACGGTCTGGAAACCGAAGTGAATGATACAGCACAAATTCCAAGTAGCAAATCCCAAATAATACCAAAATTCCAAATGCAAACATACACCAAGACTTCGTGGGATCCGACGGCGGATAAAAAATAACCCCGGAGTTCCTGATCCTGCGGGGATGACGGCACGCCTGTCGAGAAGTTCATTTGCCTTATTGGGATCTGGGGATTATTTGAGGTCTGGATATTGTAATTTGGGATTTTATCCTGCTGCAGCTGGAGCGCCTTCCTTGGCACGGTAGCGTACTCACTACACTATGTCAGTCGACAAACTAATAGGTATCAATCCAGTGAAAGAGGCCCTGAAGGCCGGCCGGCCCCTCCAGCGGCTTCTCGTCAGCAAGCAGCAAAGGCCCGGCAGGGGCTTGCAGGAGATAATCAAACTCGCACGGGGCAGCGGGATCGGCATCACGATGGTTTCCCGCGAGGTCTTGAACCGGGAGGCGCCGGGCGCCTTGCACCAGGGTGTGGTCGCCTTGGCCGAGCCCAGGAGATCCGCCTCCCTGGAGGATATTCTCGGTATTCCCGGCCAGAGAGGGCAGGCGCCCCTTTTTCTTGTCCTCGACGGCGTGGAAGATCCGAGGAATCTCGGGGCGATCGTCCGGACCGCCGAGGTGGCGGGAGTTCACGGCATAGTGATACCGGAACGGAGGGCTGCGGGGCTGACCGAGACGGTGGCCAAGGCCGCCGCCGGCGCTCTGGAATACGTGCCCGTAGTAACGGTCGTCAATATCGCGAATACCCTGGAAGCGTTCAAGGCGGCCGGGGTCTGGGTGGCCGGCGCAGAGACAGAAGGAGATATGCTTTACTGGGATGCCGATTTCGTCCCGCCGACGGTACTGGTTCTCGGCGGGGAAGGCCGGGGAATGCGGCGGCTGGTGAGGGAACGGTGCGATTATACGGTGTCCCTGCCCCAGAAGGGTCGGATTCATTCCCTGAACGTATCCGTGGCTGCCGGGGTGCTGCTCTACGAGGTCCTGCGCCAGCGGGTCGGTGGGGAGGCGCCGGGAAAACCGCCGTAGCGCTGTATCGTGCTTTCAAGGCAGATGTTCTGATCTTTGATGAATATTCCGGGATTTTCCCCCTTCCAGCCGGCATGCCGGGCAGAGCAGAAATTTCTCATACTTTTAACCTTTTGCGAGCATTTTTTGATTGACAACGAGGGCGTTATCCTTTATGATGAGTTCTTTCTTTGCGGTGAACGGGGGTAGTGCGTCCAGAGGTTGCGCCACCGTAACTCAGCTGGTAGAGTAGCTGATTTGTAATCAGCCTGTCGTGGGTTCGAGTCCCTCCGGTGGCTCCATATACCACCGTAGCGCGAGTTTTTCAGAAAGCGGTAGTCAAGCGAAGGCCGAGCGTACGATTCACATTCCTTACCATCAGCATAACGTTAATTACCGTTCACCAAGCATACGAAGACGTTTTCGGGGAGGTTCCCGAGTGGCCAAAGGGAACAGACTGTAAATCTGTCGGCATTAGCCTTCGGAGGTTCGAATCCTCCCCTCCCCACCAGCGATTCCGCAACGCGAAATTGCAATTTGAAGTTTGAAATTTAGAATTAAAATTTTCAATGTACGTTACGCGGGAATAGCTCAGCTGGCTAGAGCGCCAGCCTTCCAAGCTGGGGGTCGCGGGTTCGAATCCCGTTTCCCGCTCCATAACGGCAGACGACAGAATAGAGACATAAGACAGCAGACTCTGGCCAAGGTAAAAGAGATCTGATCGTCTGTTGTCTGAATGTCTGTGTTCTGAATCTTGCCCATGTAGCTCAGTTGGTAGAGCACATCCTTGGTAAGGATGAGGTCAGCGGTTCAATCCCGCTCATGGGCTCCAGTTAGGTGATGGTCGCGCTGCACGGCAGAGGCGGTGTGT
>CAJHXR010000198.1_pt1 | contig 18792 bp, 19 predicted proteins | sample 9198421 | NCBI WGS metagenome assembly CAJHXR01 (sample SAMEA7708331, study PRJEB35096) | sediment metagenome | biome: marine neritic benthic zone biome [ENVO:01000025]; feature: sediment [ENVO:00002007]; material: shallow marine sediment [ENVO:03000034] sea grass bed [ENVO_01000059] ... | reverse complement strand
GGCCCCGACGCCGAGGGGCCCGTCGAACTTCATCGCCGGCCAACAGTCATGAGGCCATAAGCGGTCATCAGGAGAAGCGAGTCGATCGATCAGTTCTCCGACCTTCGCAAGCGGCGCCTTGAGAATACGTTCGTGAGTATTGACAGTCATGGCGTTCGATGTCCTTCTTTTGTTTCGTGAACGGCAAGACAGAGAGATCATGATCTTTCCGTCAGAAGACCCCTCACCGTGCGTTGATGGCAATCACCGAAAAAACGGGTCCAGTGTTGTTTTCTTCTTTTTGACATACTGCTGGCTCACGATATATTCTTCGATAGCCGCTATTCTGTCCTGCGGATAAGGATGGGTGGCAAAAAAGTATGCAAAACGGCCCTTCTTATCAGTCTTGGAGATATTCTCGAGGAAATCCGTCGCCCCGGAGACGTGTCCATACTTCCTCTGCAATACGTCAACAGCCATGAGATCGGCTTGTTTCTCCTGGCGCTGAGAGAATTGCATTTCCATATTGTGCAATGAGTTCAGAAAAAATCCGCTGATTGAACTGTCCTGCCCGAATACCGCCGTCGAGAGCACGAGCAATACCAGTCCTCTGCCGAATCCCCGCAGGTGGTCCCGGTTCGCAAAATGACCGAGTTCGTGGGCCAGGACAAAGGACAGTTCATTTTCCGATTCAACTTCTCTGATAAGCGCATCAAAAATGAGAACATGCCCGCCCGGAAGGGCAGCGGCATTTACGGCCGGATGCTTCACCACGTGAACGCGATACTTCCTGGCGTCCTTCTCCTCCTTTCCCGCGAGGTCGTCAAGAAGTTTCTGTAATCGCCTCTCCGGTACTGACTTCTCGCCCTGATCGTACCTCGCTGCAAAGAATGCGCCGAGAAATTCCTCGTATTCAGGCGACAGTCTCGACACGACCCCTTCGACGGCAAAACCGAGAGCGACATAGACGACCAGCAGTATCCCGAGAAGGCCTCCTAAGAGGACGAAAAATTCTTTCAGCGGAGAGGCATGGGAAATAGCAACATCGTCTTGGAGCTCTTTCGGCGTATACCTCATTTTTTCAACGTCACTGCAGTTCCATAGGCCAGCACTTCAATGCTGCCGACTGCATTTCTCCTGTTGGCGCTTTGACCGATAGACGACGTTTCGATGCGCAGGTTCAGGATGATATCGGCGTTTCCGGCCATTTCCTTGGCCCGCAGGACCGCCTCCCGCCGCGCCCGGTCAATAAGAGTCAAATAGGACTTCACTTCGCCGCCAAAGATATTTCGCAAGCCCGCCAGAATGCGCTTGAAGTAATCCAGAGATACCACCACATTGCCGTAGACCAGCATGGTCCCTGCGACTTCCTCAGTGTCGTCGAGAACATTCCTTGCCGTTACGGCCGGAAGGTTCAGAAAGTGCCGTTCCCGTTCACGTATCGAGCGGTAGTGCCTCGATTCAGCGGCAGTGCCTGCGAAATAGCCGATTGTTATAAGGACAACAAAGGCAATGAGCTGTTCCATATAATCCTCCGTTCCGCTATTCGACCTTTACAGCGGTACCATAGACGAAAAGCTCCGACGCGCCCTGCGCTACGGAAGAAGTGGCAAAACGGACATTCAGGATGGCATTCGCTCCGAGTTGCCGTGCCTGCTCCATCATACGGTCGGTCGCCTGCTTCCGTGAGTCGTTCAGCAGTTCGGTATATCCCTTCAACTCGCCGCCGATAATGTTTTTAAAGCCCGCCATGATGTCCCTTCCCACGTGTTTGGCACGAACGGTACTTCCCGATACGACGCCGAAATGCTCGGCAATCCTCTTTCCCGGTACTGTTTCCACGTTTGTCAATATCATGCATATCCTCCTTCAATTGCTATGAGTTCAAACCTGTCTCGTTCCTTTCTGCTTCCCGGACCGTACGCCCGTTGCTCATGGCGCTTCACTGTTCAAAAACCGGCATATAAGCATATCCCTTGTTCTGGAGCGCCAGGATGTTCGCCCAGATGTGGTCCTGGACATCCATCATAGGTATGACATTTTTTTCAGACACCTTGTTCCGCTTCAATGATACCCCGCACGCCTCAAAGCGGATACCGTCGCGCCGCATCTGTCCCATCATTTTTTGAATAGCAGGCAGTGATCCAATCGTATCACCATCCGCTGCCGTACCCTTCAGCGTTCTGGTGGCGAATAAGACCGCCGGCCCGTTCAGCGCAATGACGAAGACGGGCCGTACCCCGTTCTTTTTCAGGACGCCGGCTGCCTGGTGAATAAGGTCCATTCTATCTTGAAAAACGTCTTCCTCGGAGACCCTGACGTCCCAGACCGCTTTCACCTCTTTGAGGCCGTCAAAATCACCAGCTTGTGCCGTCCCCGCGGTGATGCACGCGAGTAACAAGCCGAGCGCCAGCACCAGGGACGCCTTTATGGTACAACGCTTTCTCTCCGCTGTGAGATGCCGTTTCATGCGGTGACCTCCTTACTACCTCTCCCGAATTTTTCACGCCGGTACCGTTGCGCTTTCGTTAAACGAGAGCATCAAGCAGGGTAAAGACAAAAACCGCAACACTGATAAAGCCGTTCATATTGAAGAACGCCATGTCAAGCTTCGAAAGATCGTCTTCCTTCACGAGCCGGTGTTCATAGACAAGAAGTCCGAAGGCGATACCGATGCCGGCGAGATAGAGCCATCCGAGGGCTCGCATGAAATACAGTATAATAAGGGCGATGACAGTTACCCCATGGGCGGCACGGGAAATCCAAAGCGATCGTCGTATACCGAACCGCTGAGGTATCGAACGGAGCCCCGCTGTTCTGTCGAATTCCATATCCTGGAGCGCATACAGGACATCAAAGCCCGTGAGCCAGAACAATACTGCGGCGCCGAGGACGAGGGCCGGAAGCTCAATCCTGCCCGCAACGGCTATCCAGGCGCCGACGGGTGCGAGAGATATTGCGAGTCCGAGAAACACATGGGACAGGAACGTGAAGCGTTTGGTATAGGAATAAAAAAACACGACGGCCAGAGCAATAGGCGAGAGTATGAATGCGAGGGGATTCAACATAAAGGCCGCAAACACAAGCACTGCCGACGAGAGAAGCGTAAAGAGAATGACCTGAACCGGGGTGACCAGCCCTTTGGGCAGTGCCCGCACGCTCGTCCTCGGGTTGGCCGCGTCATACTCCCGGTCAACCCACCGGTTGAAGCCCATTGCCGCAGAACGCGCGCCGACCATGGCAACGGTGATCCAAAGAAGTGTTTTCCAAGACGGCAGTCCTTCGGCCGCGAGCACGGCGCCGGTGAAGGCAAAGGGAAGGGCAAAGACAGTATGTTCGAACTTGATCATCTCGAGGATGATCCGGACCTTTTTCAACATAGTTGGATTTATCCCGTACTGAAGAAAATACTATGGCCACTCTTAAGGAATACGTATATCATCAAGTTCAAATGTCAAAGCTCAAATTCCCAAGGAAAAAGCAAGCAGCGCAAACGCCACATGGCCCATTTTCACTTTGCGTTATCCTTTGAACGTTGCACGTTGAGATTCGAATTTCCCGGTGCGTGTGCAGCAACGTCTCTCGTGACTGGCTGCCCATAAGCCTACTTATTCATCCAGTCCCGTATCGCTTTCTTGATCTCCGGCATGGCCGATCGCGTAGCATCTATTCCGGCCCGCATGGCTTCCTTCTTCTTGCTGAAATCAAGCATGGCCACGCTTCCCACGGACGGCCGTATCAGGATGTCCGCTTCTTTCTTCTTGAACCCGACATTCTCGTTGAACATGATGTTAACGGACTGCAGCATCACATCAACGAGGTTTGAAATCTTGAAATTTCTGACGTTCTCGCCGATGTCGACGGCAATGACGATATCAGCCTTTTTTGCTCGGGCCACGGAAACCGGTATATTGTCAATGACCCCGCCGTCGACAAGCAGTCTCCCCTGGTGTTTCACGGGCTCGAACACACCGGGGATGGCAGAGCTTGCCCGCACCGCCCGCGCAACGGGACCACGATCGAGCACCACGCGCGTACCCCGGTTCAGGTCGGTGGCAACGGCCACGAAGGGCATTTTCAGATCCTCGATATTTTTAACAGGCACTTTCGTTTTGACGAATTCCTCGAGCTTTTCCCCTTTCACCATCCCCATGCCCCTGACAGCGGACATCAGCGCATAATCGAAGAGGTGCTCCTTCTCGAGCTTGAAAGCGGTCCATTCGAGTTCGAAACTGTTGAGATCGTAGGCATACACAGCGCCGATGAGGCTTCCCACGCTCGTACCCACGATCAGGTCAATGGGTATTCTCTCCTGCTCCAGCGCCCGTATGACACCAACATGGGCAAAACCTCTGGCAGCGCCGCCGCCGAGCACGAGGGCGATCTTCGGCCTCTTCGGATCGTCACGTTTCAGGGGAAATGCAGGGCCACCCGTTGTCGTGCATGCAGTGAGTACGAAGGTCATGCCGAGTGCCAAAAAGAATTGAAGGGTTCTCATAATCCACCGCCTTACGGTAAAGATGCATGATTAAAAGATAGGGGAACCTTGAATCCCGCAGGTAAAAGGAGACCTGTCTCCTGTCTCCTGTCTCCTGTCTCCTGTCTCCTGTCTCCTGTCTCCTGTCTCCTGTCTCCTGTCTTTCTGCATTTAACACTTTGCAATTTGCATTTTTCATTTTGCACTTTGTCTTGAGGATGCTCCTGTCCCTAACCTTCCTCCATCAACTTCATGACCTCGTTACGCAGGTTCCCGGCTATTTCGTCGTACCCCATATCTCCGGGATAGAGCGGCTTGCCGAAGGTGATGGCGACTTTCGAAGGCCGGGGGAATTTCCTGCCCGTCGACAGCATCTCATAGGTGCCCCGAATCGCCGTAGGGATCAACGGCACGTTCAGCTCCTTGGCGATAATACCCACGCCCTTTTTGAACTGCTTGAGCATGCCGTCTCGTGCACGGGCCCCTTCGGGAAACACGCAGAGTATCCTGCCCTGGCGGAGCACATGGGCTGAGAGCTGCAGCGCATTGTACAGCTTCGCTTCCATATCCACGGGGATCACCTGTACCAGTTTTGCAATCCTGGAGGTGACCGGGCCGCCGAAAAATTTCGCGATCCCGAGAAAAAACGTCTTGGCGCCGATGCGCCATGGTATCGCAGACATGACGAGCGCAGGATCGGCAAGACTCAGGTGGTTCGGCGTAATGAGATAGGGTCCGTTCTCAGGCAGGTTTTCCCGTCCCCTGACGGACATCCGGCCGAACAGCATAAGAAATGCCTTGAAGAAAAATGTCCTGAGGATATATTTGACGGCATTCAAGATAACGCCCGACTCGAGCTGGAGAGATCGCATCGCTTCTTCCGAGGGTTCCTTGTCCAGGATCTCCGCCCAGGAAAGCGACACCTGTTCACCTTCCCCTGCCGTTCCTTGGGCGATCAGATCCTGAAGCTTGAGCACGACGTCTTTTACGGTGAACACCTCGGAGCCGAAGGATTCCGGAAGAGTGATCCCGAAGGCTTTTTCGGTGTTCACCACGAGCTCTACTCTGGCGAGCGAGTCAAGTCCCAGATCGAGCTCAAGATTATCGTCGGGAAGGATCGGCTTCTTGGCGGAGAATGGTTCAAGACAGAGCAGTACTTTTTTTCCGACAGGCTCCGTCAGCAAAGCCTGGTCTTCTTCCGCCACGGTCCCGGCCTGTGGTTCCTCCTCGGCGAGATACAACGCTCTTACTTTGCTCCTCTTGAGCTTGCCCAGGCGGGTCGCGGGAAGGGAGTCTTTGAATACTTTAAAACCCATGATCCGCTTGTAGGGTGAAAGTTCTTTCGTCAGGTCAGCTATCTGCGTTTCGATCGCATCGCGGGAATGGGAAATGTTCATTTTCCGCAGATACTCAAAATCAGGAACGACCGCTGCTTCGAGCCCCCGTTCGCCCATGACCAGACAGATTTCCTTGACCGCAGGCAGCTGCCGGTAGATCTTCTCAAGTTCCTCGGGGAAAATATTCTTCCCCGTGGCGAGCACGATCACTTCCCTGGATCTGCCGGTGATGAAAAAATATCCCTGCCGGTCCCGGTAGCCCAGATCGCCGGTAAAGAACCAGCCGTCACGAAGCACGTCTGCTGTTTCCGCCGGCTTCCGGTAATACCCGGCCATCACATTGGGGCCCCTGATCGCTATCTCGCCCATGCCCTTCTCGTCGGGAGCCGTGATTTTGACTTCCACACCAGGGACCTGTATGCCGATAGACCCGGCCTTCTGCTTCGTCAGCGGATTGAAGGCGCTGACCGGCGATGTCTCCGTAAGACCATACCCTTCAATCACGGTAAAACCGAGGCTGCTCATGTCCCGGTGAACGTCCGGATCAAGCCGTGCGCCTCCGCTGGCAAAGAACCGGAAGTGCGGTCCGAACTTCGCGTGCACCTGGCCGAACAGGGCCTTCCCGATATTCACGCCCAGAGCCCTTCTGAGCATCCTGTTCACGCCCAGGAACAGCGTGACGAGCAGGCGCACGAGGGCCGGCTTCTTTCTGATTCCGTCGAAGATCGACCTGCGGAGAGCGGCAAACAGCAGCGGGACGCCGACCAGGATGGTGACCCCCGTCTCCTGCATGGCGCCAAGGATGTCCGGGCCCTTGAGGCTGTTCAGCATGGTGACCGTGGCGCCCAGGGAAAGGGGGAGGATCATGCAGACCATGGCAGGATAGGTATGATGGAGGGGCAGGATGCAGAGTATCGTGTCCGTCTGAAAGACGAGATCCAGCCGGATCAGGCTGTCACAATTCGATGCCAGGTTGCCGTGCGTCAGCATCACTCCTTTCGGATCTCCCGTGGTGCCGGACGTGTACAGGATCGCAGCCAGGTCGTCGGCAGACGGAACTGGCGGGAGGGTCGCATCACGATGGGCGCGAAGCATCTCAGAGAACGAAATCCCGCCGCCTTCATCGAAGGCGATCACCTTGAACGAAGCGCCCGGAGGGAGCAGATGCCGCGTCTGCTCGGATACGCAGACCGCCTTTGCCTCGGAGCTCTCCAGGAGGAGAGCGACTTCTTTGTCCGTGAGCTGCGCGTCAAGAGGAACAACGACGGCGCCCAGTGCAACGGTAGCGAGATAAGCGATGAACCACTCAGGCCTGTTCTCCGACAGGATCGCCACCCGGTCTCCCTGCCGGACACCCTGCTGCGAAAACGAAGTGCTGACGGAGGCAATGTTCGCCACAAGTTCCCGGTAGGTGTATTTCTGATACGCCTCCCCCGCCTTAAACTGGAGGGCCGTCGTATCCGGATAGCGTGAGGCCGCTTCCTGCATCCTCTTCAATATCATGAACCACCTCGGTCGTACGGTTAAATCTAATTCACTGAGAATGGAATACCCTAGGATACAACGGAGTAAACGTGATTGTCAATGCGAATCGGCATCAGGGTTTCCCAAGCGATCTTCATTGCACGCATGGCGACAGACCGTGAACACGTGATGCGAAATGACCGGTAGGGAACGGGAAGGGTCCAGGCGACCACGCGACAGGGCCTAACATGGTAAGCCCGAGAAGTAAGAGATGACGGACCGTGCACCGTAATCCTTTTCCGATGTACTGGTGCGCCGTCCGGTTCCTGCTCGCCTCTGTCCCGGGAACCTCTGCTGCCTGATCCGGTATTTTGGTGTCGGGACTGTTCAGGTTTTTCCCCACGCCTCGATGGCCGCCTTCAACCCTTGCACAACCTTTGTCATCCTGCCGTAGTCAAGGGTCTCGGGAACGTCGGTATGGGCGTGATAATGGGGATTCCGGTAAAAGGCGGTATCAGTGGCCATGAGCGCCGGATAACCGAATTTTCCGAATGACCAGTGGTCGGAAAAATCAATTCCCACGACGAGGGACGGCGCGTTCAACGTCATAAAGGGCAAATCCGTGCCCTTCCGGAAATCGCTGGCAATTTTTTCGGTGAACTTTTTCGAGCGGAGATTCCCGACGAGCGAAATATAATCACCCCTGCCGGGAAACTTGAGCTTGAAGAAGGGAAGTGGATACATCTGCGAACCTTCGTCATCGCGGAAAAAACCGATCATCTCCAGACAGATCATACCCTCAACCTGCTCTTTGCGCTGTTTGAGGCTCCGGGCATAGTGATAACTCCCCATGTTCTTCGTCCGGTAGGTAGGCGGCTCCTCGAGGGAGAAGGCGACGAACCGAACCGTTTTCTCCAGGGGCGATTCGGCCAGAAGGCGTGCGAGCGCAAGCAGCCCGGCAACACCGCTCCCGTTGTCATCCGCGCCCGGCGTGGACCGCACCGTGTCGTAGTGGGCGCCCACCACCAGGATCTTCTCGGGCGCCATTGTGCCTTTCAGCTCGGCAGCAAGGTTGACGTACGTCTGCCCCTGGAACAGGAAGGGCTGCCGCGAAATCTCGTACCCGAAGGAGGAAAGCTGGGCCTCGAGGTATCGGGCAGCCTGATCAAGTTTGTTTGTATCGAGGAAACTTCGAAAACCGATGTCCTTTGCGAGAACGTTCACCACCTCGCTAAGGTACGCGGGAATATCCACAGGCACTCCTTTCGAAGGGGATTGTTGACCATATCACACCCTGATGCAGATTGTCAAACTGCAATGCCCCCTTGACTATTTCCTTTTTTTTGCTTACACTGATAGCACTCGATCAGTAAACAGGCCACCGTGCCTTCTGGCTCCTCCTGCGAAGCACCCGGTGGGGCCGCACGTTCAGTGACCGCATCAGCGTTGGTCAGGAAGCCCATTGTTACCTCGATCGTACGATTTCTTAACAATACGTTGCGCTTCACGCACAAGGAGGAACATCATGCCCAAGTTGCCCGGTCAATATATGCGTATCCAAAAAAAATTCAGCGGCGTTATGAAGGCCGTCGAGAACCTCGGTAAGGCCACCAAGACCGCCGGACCGCTCAGCAAGAAGACATCCCATCTCGTCCAGCTTGCCGGGGCGGCGGCAGTGCGGTCAGAGGGCTCTGTCCATTCCCATACCCGCCGCGCACTGGAGGCAGGGGCGAAACCCGCCGAGATATACCATACGATTATATTGCTGACGAGCACCATCGGCTTTCCCACGGTATCGGCGGCGCTGAGCTGGGCCGACGATGTTATCGAGAAGAAGAAAAAATAGTCCTTGTTCCGCGACGCGCACGCACGTGACCGTCAATTTCTTGCGGCATTGAAAACATAAGGAGGAATTCGCTATGAGTGTCAAGGTAACGATTAACCGGGAAGAATGCACAAGCTGTGAAACCTGCTGGATCACTGCACCGGAATTCTTTGAGCAGGACCCCAACGACACCTTTAGCTCCGTCGTTGAGAAGTACCGCGTCGGCGGCAACCCGGCCGAGGGAGAGGGCCCTGATGACCTGAAGGACAAAATCCAGGAAAGTGCCGATTCATGCCCGGTACAGATCATTGAGGTTTCGTAATCACGAAGAATGATACACCGGAAGCGGCCACAGCACTCGAAAAATGGTGTGGCCGCTTTTTTCATTATGAAGATAGAATGCTTCCTGTCGGAGAGCTGCGGTTCCTACCACCAGCTTCGTCAGCATATCGAGCAGGCCCTCTCGGAATTGAACACCGAGGCCGAGGTCTCCTATCCTCTTGTCTATTATGACGAGGCGCTTCGGATCGGCATGAAGGGATCGCCGGCAATCCGGATTAACGGAAAGGATTTCGATAAAGGCGGTTCTCCCGGTGTCGCCTGAAGGATGTTCCTCGATGAGTCCGGGAGACTCAGAAATGTTCCCTCGGTTACGATGCTGAAAAAAGCCATTGCCGACGCGCTGGAGCGTCCGTAGCCATGCCAGCCACAGCAGGACGCGGATGAAATAATAAAAGGGTTCCAGGGGCCAAAGGGTCCAGGATTCAGGTCTTTTCTCTCAAATCCTTCAACCCTTGTACCCTATTTTTTTAGTAATCCGCTTTTTCCGCTTACCTCTGCGGCCAACTGCCTTTTCTATGAGATCATTTTCCGCCGGGAGCATGCAGGAAAACAAGCGTCCGAAATGCATTCTCCCTTTCCTCTGTGGCTCAAGCACATATCATCAGATCATCCTCACCATCCCGATCGGGTTCGGCGCGTGGCGAACGTAACCCTTCTCCTGCATCACAATGTCCATAGGCAGGCTCAGGAGGTCGGCGATATCAGGCGTCATATTGGCAAGCATACCGGCTTCCACGCCCTTGATATAGGAGCCGCAGGCGTCACAGGTATAGATACTGAACCCCTCTTCGCCGTCGAAGGTAACCATGTTCATGCGGGAGGTATCGCTGTTCAGGCATAGGGGACAGCTTATCCGGTCAAACTCGCCCGTCATCGTACAAAATGAACAGGAGAGCCGGCGCGCCTGTTCTTCATCCAGAGACGACAGGGACGGTTTGGCATGACACACCGGGCATCTGCCCTCCTTCCAGTGGCCGGGATGCAGCCCGCTGGCATCCTTCAACGAGAGAAAGTAGGGCTTGCTCAGAATAAACAGGAGCGTACCGAGGTCTTCTTCGGAATAAGGAAGTGAAAAGGCGGGCACTTCGTGAAAAGGAAGCCTGGTAAAGTCGATTTCTCCAAGCTCCAGTGCCTGCTGCAGCGGGGTCAGGCTGTCATCGGGCATGCCGATGATGGAAGCGAAGTGCCGGAGAATCGGTTCTATGGAATCCGGCGGATAGGCATTGAGGTCCGGCGAATGCAGACCCTCGTTCATCTGGATGAGCACCTCCCGCGCAGCCTTCGAAAACGCGAGTATCTTTCCATAGAGCCGGAATGGCCCTTCGAGATGAGGCTTCTGCCGTATGAATACTTCGATATTCAATGCCATGCAAATCACCTCAATTACAATATGTTACAGACCAGAATCGTTAATTTTGAGCAAAGTTTTTGAGTCGGCCACCCTCCCGAAAGGCATGACCTTTTTGACAGGATTACAGGATAACGTCTGATGAAAGCCAATAATTTCTTATCCGGTTCATCCTGTTATCCTGTCTGAGATTATGGTGTTATTTCATTGGTCTGAGGCATTGCCCCGTTAACCTATTACACGAAAAGGTCGCAACCTTCAAGGCAGCTGTGGATGTTTGATGACAACCTCGTCGCCCGACAGGGCTTCGACAAGAAAGGCCTTGAGGTCGGCCTTTTCCCCCGCTTGCAAATTAAGCGGTTTCAGTGCCTTGTTTCCCTTTCCCCCGCCCTTGTTGAAAAATTCTATCACCTCATCGAGGGTTTTAAACACGCCGTTCTGCATATAGGGCGCGGTGCGGGAGACTTCCCGCAGGGTAGGTGTCCTGAAGGCCTTCCAGTCTTTTTTATCTTTCGTGATCAGATACCGGCCTGGATCTTCATTGAGATTCCGGTAATCCTCGTAGTGATACACCTTGGCCACAAACCGCGCCGTGGCGATGACGCGAGGATCATTCTTCAAGGCGGGATTGTCGGGAACATGGAGGGCATGGAACTTGTGGTCCGACAGGCTGACGCCGTGATGACATACGGTGCATCTCCCCTTTCCCGTGAAGAGTGCGAAGCCCCTCCGCGCCCTGACAGACAGGGCCCCGTTGCTGCCCCTGAGGTAGCTGTCGATGGGCGCATTGTTCGAGGAGAGGGTCCGTTGAAACGAGGCCAGGGCCATGGCAATCCGTTTACGCGTGATCTCACCGCCGAAGACCTTTTTAAAGGACTTTACATATTCGGGAACCGCCGTGAGCTCTTCCTCGAGAAAATCGAGATTCTGATTCATCTCGAAGGCGGACATCATGGGAAAGAGCGCCTGGTCTTCCAGCGTCCTGACCCGGCCATCGTGAAACAGGAATTTCTGGAGCGCCACATTGATGAGCGTCGGCGAGTTCCTCCAGTTCCGCGTCGTGGGATAGCTGAGGGAAATGTCAAGCCCGTCGGTAAAGGCCAGCTCCGGGTTGTGGCAGGTAGCGCAGCTCATGGTCCCGTCACCCGAAAGCCTTCTGTCGAAAAAGAGCTGTTTTCCGAGCTCGATCTTATCCCGCGTCTGGGGATTCTCCTTCGGAACCGGCACTGCCTTGAACGGCTCAAGATGGCCGGCAAAGGACGGCAGGGTGAACGGTAATGCCGAGAAGACAATAAATCCCGTGGCTAAGAACAGGCGGCGTATCATGGCGTAAACCTCCCTTCCGCACTCCGAATTCCGCACTCCGCACTTAGATACTCTTCCTACTTCCCGGCCCTCTTCAGCTCCTCATCGATAATCCTCGCCAAGTATTCATAGGGCCGGTTGCCGACAACCTTTCTGCCGTTAATGAAGAACGTCGGAGTATTATAGAGGTCCATCTTGACGGCCAGCTTCAGATCCTTTTTTATGGCCTTGTCGATCTTCTTGCCGTCCATGTCCCTGATGAAACGATTCACGTCGAGCCTGAGTTCCCGTGCGTAACCGACGAGGCTCTGGCGGTCGAGCTTCGGGGAACGCTCGATCAAAAGATCGTGCATCTCCCAGTATTTGCCCTGGTCCCGGGCCGCGAGCGTCGCCGCGGCGGCGCCGAAGGCGTAATCTCGATACCGATAGGGATAGTTTTTGATAATGAGACGGATCTTTCCTTCATAAGCCTTCCTGATCTTCTTGACGGCCGGACCGGCCCCCACGCAGTGGGGTCACTGGAAATCAATGAACTCTATAATGGTGACCGGCGCATCCCGCGGGCCCAGCGACGGCGAGTCGCCTACGGGGATGCTATAGCGCTTCTCATCGGCAAATGCGGCGGAAGAGAGAGACGCGAGAAGGGCGAGAGAATAAACGAGGAGTTTTTTCACGGAAAGCCTCCACTTTCAGGAAAAGGGAACAGGAGACGGGACATTGCAGCTCCGTCTCCTGGGATAATGTTTACGTACGCTCCGTCTCAGGGAACACCGGCAGATAGGTCACGGCCAGGCGGTAGAGCAGGATCGCGAGTGCTATCAGCCCGATCGTAACAAGGAATTCCCACACCGCCGGGAAATAGAACGTCCCCGTTCCTGCCTGGGTGAAAAAGTTCGCGTTGAACCGGTTCATGACAATTCCCACGATCACGAAGGAGGAGGCCGTAAGCATGCCGTTGACCGATTCCCGTGTCTGCTTCCGGGCGTAGAGTATGATGGGAATGATCACCCCGATGAGCATCTCGATGATGAAAAAGACGCTCGCTGCGCCGCTCGTGAAGACCAGGGGCAGGGCTCCCCGTACGCCCAAATCGACGAACTTCGCAATGAGGTAGATCATGAGCGTAATCATCACACCCTTCGCAAGGCCCTGGAGGATGCCCATTTCGTATTCCCGTTTGAACACACGGGAACCCATGATCGATTCGAGGGAAACCATGGCAAGACCGAGGGCAATGGCCGACAGGAAGAAGAGCTGCGGGATGATGGGCGAATACCACAGGTGGTTCAGCTTCTGCGGCACGATCAGGAAGAGCGCGCCCAGGGAGGATTGGTGCATATAGGAAAGTATGATCCCGGCGATCACCAGGGGGTAGACGAACTTCTTGAGCATCGTCAGGGTTTTTTCCCATTTGAGCCGCTCGAGGACAGCAGGAGCGAACTCAAGGGCAAGGACTGTTGTGTACAGGGTTATGCACACGACGATCTCGAACATGATCGAATGATAGTTCCACATCACGAGGGGGTGCCAGAAACTGAAGGGCTTCCCGATATCGACAAAGAGCCCGAAGACCACCACGAGGTAGCCGATGAAGGCCGTCAGGATCGCCGGCCGCACAATGGGCCGGTATTTTTTCATGTTGAAGATGTACACGGCCGCGGCGACGGAGAATCCCCCTGCTGCGAGGGCGACCCCGCAGAGGACGTCCACGGCGATCCAGAGGCCCCAGGGGACGTCGTCGCTCAGGTTCGTTGTTGCCCCGAGACCCGTGGCAAGGCGCACGAGAATCGTGAGCATGCCGATGCCGGCGAGGGCAAAGAGAATCTTCATGCCCCGGGGCTGTGACTGGTAGTACTCTTTAACCGTAGCCATGACTATTTCTCCTTCCCCTGTGCGGATTGTTCACTTTTGCTGCCGCGGTTGCGGAACCAGGCAATGAGCGAGAGGGCAACGACGAAACCGCCGACCGTTGCCGGAATCTTGTTGAGCGACGCCCAGGTGAGCGACGGCAGTTGGATGTCGGGTATGTTCACATGAAAGCCGAGCTGTTCAAAGGGTATGCTCGAAAGATAGACCCAGGCCGTGCCGCCTGCCTCTTTTTCACCGTAAATATGATCAAGGTACCTGCCCGGACTGTTCTGCTGCCGCTTTTTGGCTTCTTGCAATACCTCTTCAAGCGTGCCGTAATGCATCACCTGCGTCGGGCAGACCTTGATACAGGCCGGGATCATTTCATTGGCTATCCGTTCCGAGCAGAACGTGCACTTCTGCACCCAGGGGGTCAGGGCCTTCTCCCATTCGTACTTGGGAATGTGGAAGGGACAGGCGATCATGCAGTAGCGGCAGCCGATGCACCGGCTGTAGTGATAGATGACCGGTCCGGCAGACGTCTTTTCGAGGGCATTCACCGGGCAGGCCGACACGCAGGCCGGGGCCTTGCAGTGCATGCACTGGTCCTTGACGAAATGCCAGGCAGGGCCGCTTTCCTGGTGCTGCTCGACGTAATTGATATGGGTATAGGTTTCGGAATTCAACTTCGGCGGATTCGTGAACACGCCGCTCATCACCGTGGGCTTGATCGAGCTCGAGCGTTCGTTCCATGACTTGCATGCGATCTGGCAGCCACGGCAGCCGATGCACCGGGTCAGGTCCACGAGCACGCCTTTTGAGGTCTTATTGTTCGTTGTCATGACTGCCTCCTATGCCTTCTCGACATTGACCATAAAGGCCTTAGTTTCGGGGATCATGGTGTTCGCGTCGCCGATCGTCGGCGTGAGGAGGTTCGAGCTGTCGCCCTGGTCCCCCTTCTCGGGATACTGCCAGCCGAAGCACCACGGCAATCCCACCTGGTGGACCGTCGACGCCGCCACCTTGAAGGGGCGGAACCTGCTCGTCACCATCGCATAGGCGAGCACCTTCCCGCGTGCCGACGATACGGTGACCCGGTCCCCGTTCCTGATCTCCTTTTCCGCTGCCAGTTCATGACTCATCTCAACGAACTGCTTCGGGACCATCTCGAGCTGCCAGGGCTGGTGCCGCGTCAACACGCCGGTCTGCCAGTGCTCGGACACGCGGTACGTCGTCGCAACAAAGGGATAGCGAACGTCGCAGGTCAGGAAGGTATCCTCGGCGAGTCCGCCTTCTTTCACGGGCTCGTCGTGCGGACCGGTCACTTCGAAAAAGAGCGTTACCGTCGGGTTGATCCGGTGCTTTTTGGACATGGGGTTTTCCTGCACCGGGCACTCCAGCGGTTCATAGTGCTCGGGAAACGGTCCGTCCGCGCGGCCGGGCCCGAAGACCGATCCAACGCCGTCGGGCTTCATGATAAAGGGAAGTGTTCCCTTCGCCTGGTCCAGGGGCGGCGCACCGCCGTCCGGAACGTCGCCCGTCCACTTGCCGGACGCGGCATTCCACCGGATAACGGCCTTTTTCGGATTCCACGGTTTTCCCTTCGGGTCTACGGAGGCGCGGTTGTACAGGATCCTCCGGTTCACCGGCCAGGCCCACGCCCATTCCGGATAGAGCCCGAGGCCCGTCGGATCCTTCGTGCTCCTTCGGGCCATCATGTTGATGGTCTTCGCGCCCTTCTGGATGTAGCTCTGGGTGTAGAGCCAGTTGCCTGCCGACGTGGACCCGTCAGCCTGGAGATGACCGAAGGTCTTGCAGAGTTCGCCCTTCCTGCCGAGGAGCTTGCCCGTCTTCTTGTCGTACACATCGGCGTGATAATACCCGTTGATCTCCCTGGCCACGAGGTGGGTGTCCACCTCCTTGACCTTGCCGTCTGCGCCCTTCTCACCGTAATCCCAGGTGAGGTTCAGGATCGGATCAGGGTATTTCCCGCCCTCCTGTTCGTAGAGTCTTTTAACCCGGAAGTACAGCTCGTTCATGATATCCGAATCAGACTTGGATTCACCGATGGGGTCAATGGCCCTGTAGCGCCACTGGGCCACGCGGCCGGAGTTCGTGATGCTTCCCTCTTTCTCTACAGAGGAACAACAGGGCAGCTCAAACACCTCGGTCTGGACGTCCTTGGGGTTCACGCCCGGTCCCCTCCAGAACGAGCCGGTCTCGTTGTCGAAGAGGTTCACGTTCACCATCCATTTCAGCTTCTCCATCGCCTTCCGCACCTTTCCCGCGTTCGAGCCGGAGCAGGCGGGATTCTGTCCCCAGGCGAAGAAGCCTTCGAACTGCCCCTTGAACATGGCGTCGAACATCACGAGCCAGGACATGTTCATGCCGTCATCGAGCTTCGGCAGCCAGGAATAGCCGAAATCGTTCTTCTTCGTGGCCTTATCGCCGTACACTGCCTTCAGGTAGCTCGTGATGTACTTGCCCTTGTTCTTCCACCAGTTGACGCTCTTCGGATCATTCGCCTTCGGCGTGGTTTTTTCGATATAGGTCGTGAGGTCCGTAAGCGACGCCTTCGGGACCGGGAGGTAGCCCGGGAGGATGTGGAACAGGATGCCGTGGTCTGTCGACCCCTGCACGTTCGACTCGCCGCGCAGGGCGTTCACGCCGCCGCCGGCAATACCCATGTTACCCAGGAGGAACTGGATGATCGTCATGGCCCTGATGTTCTGCGTGCCGACGGTGTGCTGCGTCCATCCCATGGCGTACATCACCGTGCCGGCCCGGTCGGGCTTGCCGGTGGAAGCATAGAGCCGGTACACCTCGCGGAGCTTGTCCTCCGGCGTGCCGGTAACGGACGACACCATTTCGACGGTATAGCGGGAATAGTGTTTCTTCAGGAGTTGGAACACGCAGTTGGGATTGTTCAGGGTATAATCACTCTTCGGTATGCCCTTGGCGCCTTTCTGAAAGGCCCAGGTTTTTTTATCGTACTTCCGCTTTTTCGCGTCGTAACCGGAGAATATGCCGTCCAGATCCGTCGGACCTTTGAACGCGGGGTTGACCAGGAACGGTGCGTTCGTGTACCGGCTGAGGTACTCCTTGAAATAGAGGTTGTTCTTGATAATGTAGTTGATCATGCCCCCGAGGAAGGCAATGTCCGTACCCGAACGGAGCGGGGCAAACACATCTGCCCGTGCCGAGGTCCTGGTGAAACGCGGGTCCGCGGAAATGAGCTTCGCGCCCCGTTCCATGGCCCACATGACCCATTTCATGGAGATAGGATGGTTCTCGGCCGGGTTTCCTCCCATGGCGAGTATGACATCTGCATTTCTGATATCGATCCAGTGGTTCGTCATTGCACCGCGTCCGAACGACTCTGCCAGAGCCGCTACCGTCGCGGAGTGTCAAATACGGGCCTGATGCTCGACGGCCACAAGGCCCCAGGAGCGGACGAGCTTCTGGATCAGGTAACATTCTTCATTGTCCAGGGCGGCGCTGCCGATGTGGGCGATGCCGTCGGTCCGGTTCACCACCTTGCCCTTGGACTTTTGAACGAAGGTCTTGTCGCGCGCGTCCTTGATCTTGCGTGCGATCTCGTCGAGGGCCCAGTCCCACTCGACCTCTTTCCACTCCGTGGCGTTCGCGGCCCGGTACCGCGGCTTGGTGATCCGTGTCGGGTTGTTCACGATCGACGTGATCGAAGCGCCCTTGGAGCAGAGCGTGCCCTCGCTGATCGGATGGGCCGGATCACCCTCGGCGTTCACGACCGTGCCGTTCTTGGTATGGACCACGAGTCCGCAACCCACGGAGCAGTAAGGACAGATCGTCGTGGTCTCTTTCGCGTCCTTGATCCTCAGTTCCCTGGCATAGGCCTTTGCCGGATCAAGGCTGGCGCTCAGCGAGCCGAGCGCCAGTGTGCCCCCGGAAATCTTGAGAAAATCTCGTCTCGATACCCCCATGATATCCTCCTTCTACGTTAGATATATGTGTGGTAAATGGATACAACATGACTCTCAAGGCAACTTTTGTTGAATAATGTTTGGAATGGAAAGGGGTTACATAACTAGTATAGCACCGGCTGAACAACGCTGCTGATAATATTGTTACCTTGTCAAAAGCAAAAAACATGCCAGTCACAGATAGAGTCGGATGGCAGTTGAGCCGGGTTATTATGTAAGAAACTGTGCAATGGTATGAACAATACAGTTGCTAGTCCTTTAGTCGCTAGCCTGGGCAAGCCTCTCAGAGCATGACAGGCCAGAACCAAAATCTGCCGCGAAGACTCGAAGGCTCTAAGAAAGACAAAAAGTATTTAGTGTCGCGCTTTACGAATCAATTTCATGCCTTACTTTGTGTCTTAGAGCCTTCGTGGCTGAATTTTGTTTCCTTTTTGCGCTGGACTCGATTTGTCGATACTTAAACACCGCAACCTTCTGCTATTTATAACACGGCAAAATGTGATACACTATGTCCGGTTCGGCATACACTGCCTGGAGAGGAAACATGCACACAAAGGCACTCATAATTTCCATACTGTTGTCTCTGTATCTCCGGCCCAGCCTCGCACAATCGGCCGAGCACATCGTCGATACCTGGACCGGCCAGTACCAGCTATCCTATGAAACCGTGCAGTTGCCGCAGGACGAACACATGGGACTCATGGGGGCGCACTATCTCGTTGATGTTGCTCCCTGGCTGTACACCGGCGTGAGCGCCTTCGGCGCCGTAACAGGAAAAAGAGGAGGGTTTTTCACCGGCGGATTCGAAGCAGGCATACGGAAAAAACTCACCCGTTATTTTTCCTTCGACGCCGGGCTCTTCATCGGCGGCGGCGGGGGCGGCTCAGCCCCCCAGGGCGGTGGGT
>CAJHXR010000374.1_pt1 | contig 19146 bp, 18 predicted proteins | sample 9198421 | NCBI WGS metagenome assembly CAJHXR01 (sample SAMEA7708331, study PRJEB35096) | sediment metagenome | biome: marine neritic benthic zone biome [ENVO:01000025]; feature: sediment [ENVO:00002007]; material: shallow marine sediment [ENVO:03000034] sea grass bed [ENVO_01000059] ... | reverse complement strand
TTAACCAGGACGAAATCTGGCAGGACGGGATCTGGCGGGGAACGACCGGGGCGGAGGAAAAACCAATAGACGAGGAGAATACAGTCATGTCGGCAATTACCATGAAAGAGTTGTTGGAAGCAGGGGTACATTTCGGTCATCAGGCAAAACGGTGGAACCCAAAAATGAAGAAATACATTTTCGGCGAGCGGAACGGCATCCACATCATCGACCTCCAAAAAACGCTCAAACTGTTCAAGGAAGCCTACGAGTTCGTGCGCCAGACGGCGTCGACGGGAAAAGACGTGCTCTTCGTCGGTACGAAAAAACAGGCCCAGGACTCCATCGTGGAAGAAGCAAAGCGGTGCGGCATGTACTATGTTTCGAACCGCTGGCTCGGCGGCATGCTCACCAACTTCTCGACGATCCGAAAGAGCATCGATCGCCTCAAGAAGATCGAGCGCATGAGCGAGGACGGGACCTACGATAAACTGACGAAGAAAGAAGTGTCCGGCCTGGAAAAGGAACGCACCAAACTGGAAAAGAATCTCTCCGGCATTAAAACGATGGCCGATCTGCCGACGATCATTTTTATCATAGACCCGCGCAAAGAGACGATCACCGTACAGGAGGCAAAAAAACTCGGCATCACCGTCGTTGCCGTGGTAGACAGCAATTGCGACCCCGATGATATCGACTATGCCATCCCCGGCAACGACGATGCCATCCGGGCCATCCGCCTGATGGCGAGCAAGATCGCCGATGCGGTTATTGAAGGAAGGCAGGCCTTTGTCAAGGAGGCCGGCGAAGAAGTACCCGTTGCCGCTGAGTCGGAGGCGGCTCCTCCTGAAACAGAGGTCGAGGAGCCGGAAACGGTCGAGGTCGAAGGCGTCGCCGTCGGTAATGGCGACACCGGCACCGGGGAAGAGAATCAATAAGAGGGGGTTTGTATCGCAATGGCGACAATATCAGCGCAGGAAGTGAAGGAACTGAGAGAAAAAACCGGCGCGGGCATGATGGACGCAAAAAAAGCGCTCCAGGAAACCGCCGGAGACTTTGAAAAGGCAGTCGACCTGCTCAGGAAAAAAGGACTTTCCGCAGCGGCGAAAAAATCGGCGCGCGTCGCTTCCGAGGGGACCGTCGCATCCTACATTCATATGGGCGGCAAGATCGGTGTCATGGTCGAGATCAACTGTGAAACAGACTTTGTCGCGAGAAACGACGACTTTCAGCAGTTTGCCAGGGACGTCGCCATGCAGGTGGCCGCGGCAAACCCGCTGTACGTAAGCAGAGACCATGTTCCTGCCGACGTCCTCGACCGGGAGCGTGCCATCTACCGTGACCAGGCCAAGGAGTCCGGGAAGCCGGCCAACGTCGTCGAAAAAATCGTCGACGGAAAAATCGAGAAGTTTTACTCGGAATCGTGCCTGATGGAGCAGGTCTACATCAAGGACGCTGACGGCAAACTCAAGGTCAAGGATCTTCTGAACCAGCTCGTGGCCACGATCGGGGAGAACATCCTCATCCGCCGATTTGCCCGGTACCAGCTCGGTGAAGGCATCGAAAAGAAACAGGAAAATTTTGCCGAGGAAGTGGCGGCCCAACTCAACTAGCGGAGATCATGTCCCGATCACGGTACAAGCGCATACTGCTCAAGCTCTCCGGTGAAGCCCTCATCGGCGAGCAGGGATACGGCATCGACCACGCCGTGCTCGAGAAAATAGCGGCTGAGATCAAGGAACTCTACGACCTCGGCATAGAGATCGCTATCGTCATCGGCGGAGGGAACATCTTCCGCGGCCTTTCGGCCGCTTCCAAGGGCATGGAACGATCGAGCGCCGATTACATGGGCATGCTCGCCACCGTGTTGAACGCTCTTGCGCTGCAGAACATCCTCGAGAACAACGGCATGATTACGCGGGTACAGTCGGCCATCGAGATGCGTGAGCTTGCCGAACCATATATCCGGCGGCGCGCGATGCGTCACCTCGAGAAAAAGCGCATTGTGATTTTTGCCGCCGGAACGGGCAACCCGTATTTTACCACTGACACGACCGCGGCCCTCAGGGCGATGGAAATCAGCGCGGAGGTCATCATGAAGGCAACCAAGGTGGACGGCGTGTACAGCGCCGATCCGATCAAGGACCCCGCTGCGGTAAAATACGAAAGCCTGACCTATCTTGAAGTACTCCAGAAAAATCTCCGGGTTATGGATGCAACGGCCATATCCCTGTGCATGGACAACAACCTTCCTATCATCGTCTTTAACCTTAATGTATCGGGCAACATCAAGCGGATCATTTCCGGCGAGCAGATAGGAACGCTGGTAACCGGGAGGGACAATGGTTAGCGAGATCAAGAAGAAGTCCGAGGAGAAAATGGGTAAGGCACTCGAAATGCTCAAGCGGGAGTACGCCGCCATCCGTACCGGCAGGGCATCGCTCGGGATCCTCGACGGAATTTCCGTCGATTACTACGGAACGCCGACGCCGCTGAACCAGGTGGCCAACCTGGCCATACCCGAACCGAGACTCATCACGCTGCAGCCCTGGGACCCCAAGATGCTCGGGGACATCGAGAAATCCATCATGAAATCGGACCTCGGACTGACGCCGTCGAACGACGGGAAGATCATCCGTCTCGCCATCCCGCCCCTTACCGAGGAACGCAGGCAGCAGATCGTCAAACAGGCGAAGAAACTCGCCGAGGAGTCGCGGGTTGCCGTCCGGAACATCCGGCGGGACATCAACGATGAGATAAAGAAGAAGGGCAAGGAATCGCACCTCTCGGAAGACGACACCAAGAGAGCGCAGGAAGAGACGCAAAAACTCACCGACAGTTTCATTAAAAAGATCGATGAACTCCTGGCCCACAAAGATAAAGAAATCATGACGGTCTAGGCCCGGGCATCTGCCTGATCATAATAAATCCCGGTGATGGTGTTTTCCGTTGCCGGGATTTTTTTTGCACCTGGGCGGCCGACCCGGGCGCTCAACCCGCCGCAGCCCGCTTCATTAACATACCCCGATCTGCCCGTCACGATGCAAGAATGCATACGGAAAGACCCTGCAGATTCTGAATATTACATTCGGGAGGATGTGATACATTACACCCGGCTGCGGCCCTCATCCTTTCTCCCGGCACTTCGTTTTACCAGCAGTGCCTCGCCACCTACCCGATAATCATTCCAGGCTGTGCCTGACCAGGGCATGTTCCTCCCCGATCTTTTTATTCGTATTTTTATCCTGAAGACTGCCTGAAAAAATTGTCCAAAAAAAACAATAAGTTGCAATAGTAAATCAAAAAGGCACATTTTTGGGCAGCACTGGATCAACTTACCACAAAAAATTGCATCCTCTAATATTTTGATTTTTAAGCATATTTTGAGCTCACACCGCCGTATTTCCCCCAAAATACAAAAAGAAGAAAAATTAAACTTGAGTTGACAAAGTGACATAAAATTGCTACTTTTGAACTAACAACTAAAGTATTACGAGCGGGGGGGGAATCCTGGCCATAAGGTGCCTTTTTTACATCGGCCGCCGACTGTGCAACCGAATCACAGGAGCAGGCCCTATGAGCATTTAGGATTGTTCTCTGCACTCTCAAGGATGGGGGGTGAAAAAACAGGGTTTGTGGAGAACGGAAGCAATGAGCTGGTACAAATGAAACAGTGAAAGAATTTTTAAGGAGGTAACATTATGAAAAAAGCACTTTTGGTAGTCAGTCTTTTTATGGTAGTTGCTCTTTTTGCCGCACCATCGTTTGCGTTTGAGGTAATATCGGCGACCGAAGCGCACGACGATGCAATCGCTTTTCCCGACACGTTCATCATCGATGTAAGGGCTCCTGAGGAATGGAAGTGGGTAGCCCATCCCGGTTCGGATAAGTTGGGAGTGGGCGCCGGACTCGATGGAAAGGTAATCAACATACCTTCTATGCTCATGAAAAAAGGCGCGATGGTTATTAACAAAAGATTCGTGAAAGATGTTGAAGACTATTTTGGGGAAGGATTTGATGGTGTTCTTATCACCATGTGCCGGAGCGGCTTCCGGGGCGGGCGCGCAGCAGCATTGCTCGAAGCAGCTGGATACACAGCCAAGAATATGGAGCACGGCTTCGAGGGAGACGCGGATGCAGCCGGCTACCGGAGGACGGTGAACGGATGGATCGTTGACGAACTGCCATATACATACGCAACGGTCGAAGGCACAGGGTACGTAAAGTAACCAACGCCACTCATTTTTTGGTTGCTCCTTTCCAAACCATGAAAGCGGAAGGAGGCGCTCAAGCCTCCTGCCGCTTTATTGTATCGATGCTGAGCAGAATGGATGCAGTATGGGGCCCTTCATGATTCTCTTCTCACTCAAACTCATCAGCGAAAAGACGCCGTGGCGGCTCCCATCCATATCTCCCGACACTTCTTGATACCAGAACAGTACATCGCCACCTACCTGATAATCATTCCAGGCTGTTCCTGACCAGGGCATGTTCCTCCCTGATCTTCTTATTCGTATAACTATACCGAAGGCCGCCTGATAAAATTGTCAAAAAAAACAATAAGTTGCTATTCTCCTGCAAAAAAGCACATTTTTGGGCAGCACTGGATCAACTTACCACAAAAAAGTTGCATCCTATAATATTTTGATTTTTAAGCATATTTTTAGCTCACGCCGTCGTAATGCCCTCAAAATACAAAAAGAAGAAAAATTAAAATTGAGTTGACAAATTAACATAAAATTGCTACTTTTGAATCAACAACTAAAGTATTACGCGCGGTGGAGAGATCCTGGCCATAAGGCGCCTTTTTTTCATCGGCCGGCGACTGAACAACCGAATAACAGGAGCAGGCCCTATGAGCACTGAGGATTGTTCTCTGCACTCTGAAAGGGGGGGGGGTGAAAAGCAGGATTGTAGAGAACGGAAGCAATGAGCTGGTCCAAATAAAGCACTGAAAAATATTTATGGAGGTAACGTTATGAAGAAATCAGTTTTGGTAGTGAGTCTCTTTATGTTAGTCGCTCTCTTTGCCGCGCCATCCATTGCCTTTGATGAAGTGACGCCGTCCGAGGCGTACGACGAGGCAATCAGTGATCCCAACGCGTACATCCTCGATGTGAGGCAAGCCGAGGAATGGAAGTGGGTGGCTCATCCCGGTCCGAATGGTCTGGGAGAGGGCGCGGCACTGGCAGGCAAGGTCGTGAACATCCCCATCTGGATCATGAAAAATGGTTCATGGACCGATAACAAGAAATTCTTGAAGGACATTGAAGACGTTTTCGGAGAAGGATTTGATGGTGTTCTTATCACCATGTGCCGGAGCGGCGATCGGGGCAGGGTCGCAGCAGCATTGCTTGAAGGAGCAGGATACGTTTCCCGGAATATATCGTCAGGCTTCGAGGGAATCCCCGATGCAGCCGGCTACCGGAGAACGGTGAACGGATGGATCTTTGAAGAACTTCCGTATACATACAAAGGCGCGGGATACGTAAAGTAACCAACGTCAACGAATTTCTCAATTTGTCCCCTTCCAAACCATGAAAGCGGAAGGAGGCCCTCGAGCCTCCTCCGCTTTATTTTTTATCGGTACTGAGCAGAATGGATGCAGTCTTTCCCATAATAGTTTTCTTCTCGCTTTTAACCCCACACCGAGAAGACGCCTTGTCTTCATAATAAATTATGCTATAATAAAACAACGTTATTTATTGTCCATCATCAGAGTACGACCCGATACACCAGTTCTGTCATTTCGTGGTGAGGATTTCTGAAGCGCGAGGAGGGAGTATGCCCGGCAGGCTGAAAAAAATCGTAGATTATGTCGCGGATAATACGGTGCTCAAGAATCTCGCCCTCAGCAGGATGCGGCTCCTGGTACACGAGGACGTAACTCAAATAACCGAAGACACGCCTGACGACCCGGAGAAGGAAAAACAGTTTCTTGAGGCGGCGAAAACCATCCTGCGCAAAGAGACGCTGGATATAGCGTTATAACGAATGCTCAGAGGAGGGAATAAACATGATAAGGATGCTGGCCCCCGGCGTATTGCTCACAACGATTATGGGTATTGCTTCCTATTTCGTTGCGAGACTCCATGGGACGCTGGACGCACTCGTCGTTGCCTTGCTCGGCGGCATGATCGTGCGACTCATCTTCGGCAGGCAAAAAGGGTTTGATGTCGTTATCGCCTATGCCAAGGATTTCAAGGACGTTCTGATCCCCATCGGCGTGATCCTCTATGCAGCGACGATCAACGTCAGCAAAACATTCGCGCTCCCCGGATCGGTCTATCTCAAGACCTTTATTTCCGTGGTGGTGCTTTTTGCCGTTGCCCTGTTCCTCGGCAAGCTGCTGAAGCTGAATAAGAAGACAAGCTGGCTCACCGCCGTCGGCTCTTCGATCTGCGGCGCCTCGGCCATTGCCATAACCTCCACGGCCGTCGATGCAAAAGAGGAAGATATTTCGAACTCCCTCATTGCCATCGTCGTTGCCGGCATCCTGGCGGTAGGTCTGTCGCTGACCGTGCCGTTTATCAGCAACCTCGGCAGTGAATCCTTCGCCGTCTTTTCCGGGGCCACCATGAACCAGACCGGGCTCGTAAAGATCGCCACCTCCGCCCTCGGCCCCCTTCAGAAGGACCTGGCGCTGCCCGTGAAACTGCTGCGCACCGCTATTATCCCCTTCGTCGCCCTGATCTTCTTTTTTATCACCATCAGCAGGGAGGGGTATAAAAAACACATGCGCTTCCTCCTCGTGGTGCTGATCGCCTTCATCGTTCTCCTCGGCCTCACGGCCCTGAGCCCCGGATTCGCGGCGATCACAAAAATCAAGGGCATCAAGATCGCCGCCACCATCATATTCGCCACGGCCTTCGTGAACCTGGGCCTCCTCGTTGACTTCAGAACCTTCAAAGTCCAGCCCATTATCGTCGCATTCCTGGCATGGGTCGCTGCAGCGGCTGCTTTCCTGTTCATGGTATAACGCCCCCTGTTTTCCCTCCCCACACGTTCGCGCTGACCAATCCACACCCGGCATCCCCGGGTGTGGATTTTTCTGTTTTATTAGCAAAACCATATATAATTATTAGGAAATTTTATGGGGATTTTCGCATTTTTTCTTGACAAAGCAGGGGGGTTACTGTAAATTTCCGTCTTGTATAACAACTGTTTTCGTAAGGAGTGCATACATGAAAGAAGGCCCGCTGCTTCTCCATATCCCCAACGTACCTGAGCATGTCACGTACGGATTAGCCGCTTCCGTTGTGCTCATTCTGCTCGCCCTGGCGACTCGTTTCACCCTGAAGGAAAAGGGAGCGCCCTCGGGCCTGCAGAACATCTTTGAGGTCATTTTCAAGGGGCTGGACAACTACATCCAGGAAATCATTGGGCCGGAAGGCAGGCATTATTTCACCCTAATCGGATCGTTATTCCTGTTCATCCTCGTTGCTAATCTCATGGGACTCGTTCCCGGATTCGACTCGGCAACGGGAAATCTTAATACCACTGCCGCACTCGCACTTGTCTCGTTCTCTGCCACGCATTATATCGGTATCACGAGGCATAAGCTTTCGTACTTCAAGCACTTTATGGGCCCGGTGCCGTGGCTGGCGCCGCTGATGATTCCTATAGAACTTATCAGCCATCTGGCCAGACCGGTCTCACTGTCGTTCCGACTCTTCGGCAACATGATCGCGAAGCACAAACTTCTTCTCGCGCTTGCGGCACTTTCATTGTACACACCAACCTTCCCCGTGCTGGCCCTGGGCCTGTTCGTGGCCTTTGTGCAGGCAGGTGTGTTCACGCTTCTGACGATGCTTTACTTGGCAGGGTCTATCGAGGAAGCACACTAAATCTTATAACCCCGGATTATGCTGTTCCTGCATGATTGCAGGATTATCCGGGAGGTAGTATCCCGGCAAACATCCGACCGGAAATCCTCATCTTTTCAAGAAAGGAGGCGGATACATGAAGAAAATCTTTTCAATCCTGTTACTGACCTTGAGCCTGGTCGTCATCGCATCAGCGGCATTCGCTGAGACAGCTTCGACTGGGCAGGCAACGACCGGCCTGACCGCAATCGTTGCTGCGCTCTTCGCGATCGCCATCGCGGCCTTCGGCGGCAGCATTGGCATGGGACTCGGCATCAGCAGGGCCGTGGAAGGCATTGCACGCAATCCTGAGTCATCCGGAAAAATCATGACCACGCTGATCATCGGTCTCGCGCTGATTGAATCACTCGCCATCTACACCTTGGTCATTATTTTTATGAAGGCCTGACGCACTGGGTCACGACCATAATCATAATGCAGCCCATTCACAGCATTCTCTCTGAGCGAGGGGCGGCAAAACCGCCCCTCGTTCCTTTACTTCAGTACCGAACTGACTGACCTCATCCGCCTTTTCACGTTACCTTTTATTGTATATCCCTGTCTTCTGCGGTATAATGGTGACCTCTTTCACATCATAATGCACGGAGATTTTTCGCAAGGAGTAACAAGAACATGAACACCGTCCGCGTACGTTTTGCGCCGAGTCCCACCGGCGCCCTCCATATCGGCGGCATCAGAACCGCCCTGTTCAACTGGCTCTTCGCCCGCAACCAAGGGGGCGCGTTCATCCTCAGGATCGAGGACACGGACCAGGGCCGTTCCACGGACGAGTCGATAGGCATCATCCTCGACGGCATGAAATGGCTTGGCCTCGACTGGGACGAAGGCCCGTACCGCCAGACCGAGCGTATGGACCAGTATCGCGAGCAGGTGGACCGTCTGCTGAAGGAAGGCAAGGCATACCACTGCTACTGCTCTCCCGAAGAGCTCGATGCCCGCAGAAAAGAGGCCCTGGCCGCGGGAAAGCCGCCGAAGTACGACCGGAAGTGCCTCGGCCTGAAAGAGCCCGTCGCAGGGAGGACACCGGCCGTGCGGTTCCTGTCTCACGACGAGGGTGAGACCATCGTACGTGACCTGGTCCGCGGCGCCGTGACCTTCGAGAACAAACAGCTCGACGACCTGATCATCCGGCGCTCCGACGGTCTGCCGACCTATAATCTCGCCGTTGTCGTTGACGATGTCACCATGAACATAACGCACGTGATCCGCGGCGACGACCATTTGAACAACACCCCGCGCCAGGTCCAGCTCTACAAGGCCCTGGGCCACGAACCGCCGCAGTTCGCCCACCTGCCGATGATCCACGGCCCGGACAAGACCAAGCTCTCGAAGCGCCACGGCGCCACGGCCGTGACGGAGTACCAGGACCTCGGCTATCTGCCCGAGGCCCTCGTGAACTACCTCGCCCGCCTGGGGTGGTCTGCCGGAGACCAGGAGATATTCTCTCTCCAGGAGTTGATCGAGAAATTTTCCCTCGAGAACGTGGGCAAGGCCCCGGCGGTCTTCAACCCGGAAAAGCTCCTCTGGCTGAACCATCACTACATCCAGCAGGCTGACCACGGGAGGATTGCAAAGCTGCTCCTCGACCTCCTGAAGAAAGACGGCATCGTTGCGAAGGGCAATGAACCGAACGGGGAATGGCTGAAGAAACTCGTGAGCATCCTTCAGGAACGAAGTCATACCCTCGTTGAAATGAAGGATTCAGCGAAACCCTTTTTCGTCGAAGAGGTCGAGATGCAGGAAAAGGCGAAGACCAAGCACCTCAAGCCGGACATTGCGCCGGTACTCACGACGCTGCTGGAACGGCTTAAGGCCGTCGACCCCTTTACTCATGACAAAATCGAGAAAGTATTCAACGGAATGGTCGAAGAAACGGGGCTGAAGCTCGGTAAAATCGCCCAGCCCGTGCGGGTGGCCCTCACCGGTGGTACGGTCAGTCCCGGCATCTATGACGTGATCGAGGTGATGGGGAAAGAAAGGACGGTGAAGCGCATCGTAGCTGCTGTTGGAATGATTACATAATTGAAATTTACCACGGATAGCCAGAAGTAGGCGCCCCTAGGCGACACAGATGAAAACGGATAACCTAGAAACATAAACAACCACTGCTGGAGACGGCACCGATCAAGAAGATGGGAACGGCAATTTAGACAGGATTAACAGGATTGAATGGATCGATGGTTTTAGAAACCACTATGGCCTTCGGCATTAATCAGTAAATTTTCACTAGGCAACATACTGTTCAATCCTAACGAGTCGTCAAAATATCGTTGGACCCGATGAAGATCAAACTCATCATTTCGTGGATTTGCACATGGAATTGAAAGATATTCCACTCCATAGACTCTACAACGATCTGGCCTACCTGTGGCCACTCATGAGCCCCCCGGAAGAGTACGCTGAAGAGGCCGCGTATTGGCGGGAGAATCTGCGTGAAGCGCTCGGCCCGGGAAGACATTCAATTCTGGAGTTGGGAGTCGGTGGAGGCCACAATCTCTCCCATCTCACGTCCGATGTCGAGGCAACAGCGGTGGATCTTTCGGAAAAGATGCTCGATCTCTCCAGGCAGCTTAATCCGGACGTTGAGCACCTCCTGGGCGACATGCGACATATCAGACTCGGGCGCACGTTCAAAGCCGTCCTGATTCACGATGCCATCAGCCACATGCTTTCCGAGGCCGATCTCCTGGCCGCGTTCAACACGGCAGCGGCCCATCTTGAGCCGGGCGGCATCTTCATGACTTCACCCGACTATTTCCTGGAGACTTTTCACGAGCCCCACGTAGAGCATGGCACCCGCTCCAATGGTCACCTGCAGTTGACGTATTTTGAATACGGCTATGATTCCGACCCGAATGATACCACGATAGAAACAGTGTTTACGCACATGATCCGTGAGAAGGGTCGCTTGCATATCGAGCACGACCGATTCATCACCGGCCTTTTCCCCAAGGCAACCTGGATCCGTCTGATCAAGGAGGCAGGCTTCTCATTCGAAGAACGTTCCTATCGTCTCGAATCGACCGATACGGAGTATGTAATGTTGATCGGCAGATTATGAGCTCTGCACAACCATGGTACAGAGCGGATGACGTAACGTTCGCCGCTCATTCTCGAAGCTAGCTTAGCACCTAAGACATTGTTCACAAGCGGAGACCGTCGCAAGCCTGACAGTTTGGAAGAATTCATTTTGCTATGCTTTACGATCTGTTCCCGGATCTGACAACGCCCTGCTCAACCCATATACGCCGCATGGGCTATCTCGATGAGGCCATCGCCATGCGGGGCAGGTCCCGCCGTAACCGGCCTGCGTGGCAGTCCCATCTCGACAACTCATGCCGGTTTGTGCTGTCTGTGGCGGAGCAATGCCGTAACAAAAGCAAAGCCGTGATCCTCGGCTCCGGGCTCTTGCTGGACATCCCTCTTGCGGAACTCGCGGCCATGTTCCGGGAGGTCGTGCTGATGGACGTGGTGTGCCTGCCTGAGGCGCGGAAACAGATCGTGAAATACGGCAATGTACGGTTCATCGAGCACGATGTGACGAATGTGGCTGAGCGCCTTTATAACAGCGAACAGGACCACCTCCCGGAACCAGCGCCGGCTACGCCTGAGATCGATGAAAACACGGGGCTCGTTGTTTCCCTGAACATTCTTTCGCAGCTCTGGGTCGTTCCGCGCACCTACGCGGTCCGGCATCTTCGCGGCGTCACCGATGACCAGGTCGAGGATTGGTGCCGCCGGATCGTGGAATCCCACTATGTGTCTTTGCGATCCATGCCCTGCGATGTCTGTCTCATAGCAGATTTTGAATTCGTGAAGTTCGACGGCGAAGGACAGGTGATCAGCAGGGCCTCATCGATCTACGATGTCGCGCTGCCGGAAGCGGACACATCGTGGACGTGGGACATCGTGCCCATCGGCAAGGGTTCTCCATATCTGTCGAAAGAGCTTATAGTCGGCGCGTGGCATGTGCACCCGCTATGTCGAGCAGAAGAAGTTAGGAAGGCAGGTAGCCAAGAATGCTTGAAGTAACTATTTTCTCGCAAAGAGCGTCGAATTAGAAGGTAACGGTAACGAAGCCTGTATCGGCGATCGGTTATTTTGGACCAAGGCAACCGCGTTGCCGTGTCATTTACGCCGACATGGTCGGCTCGGTCCATATGGACGAAACGGGCATCGTAGCCGTAACCGTAAAAACGTCCTCACTTCTCTGCGCTCTCTGCGGCTTTGCGAGAGACGACCTGGCTTTGGCTTATATAGATTAGGTTATTCGAACCATGCCGCTCTGTATAGAAAAAAAACATACGCTCTCCGGAGAGATCCAGACCTACTCTTGCGAACTGGTCCGTCTCGACGACAACGTCGGTGTGCTGAAATACGTTATCGACCGGGAATATACCGTTGCCGATGTCCGGCTCGCTCCGGGCGACGTGACGATTGCTCTCTACTGGACTGACCGGCCCTACACGCTCTACACCTGGAACCCTTCGGGACACGGGGCTATCGTGTACTATTTTAATATCGCCGACAGGGTCGTCCTTTCGCAGGGTGAATTCTCCTGGCGTGATCTTGCCGTAGACATCCTGATCGACGGCTCAGGTCAAGCGCACATTCTCGATGAGGACGACATTCCACCGGCCCTGCAACCAGAACTCCGGGGATACATCGAGGATGCGAAGCATTTCGTCTTCTCGTCCTATCGTGATATAATTGGGGAAGTCGAATTCCTGGTCGGTTCTCTTCATTTCTGACTGACCAGTGAACCTGAATAAATCAGCGGGACACGGATCAAATCTGATACGGGCGGACAAAAAAGCCTCGGGAAAAAGCCTCTCAGGAACAGGGCCGTCGTTTTCGAACGTTAATCTGCGTCCCGTTGCCGTTGATTATTATGAATGAACCTGCAAAACCACTCACCATCCTCATCGCCGGTCTCGGCGCCCTCGGCACGGTCTTTGCGACGATGCTCAAGCAAGGGGGCCACCGCGTCCTTGCGCTTACCAAGGAACGGTATCTCGACACCCTGAAACACGGCACGGTGCGCGTTACGGGCATCTGGGGAAAGCACGAAGCTGTCCTCGACGGCATCCAGTCATCTGTTGATCCGTTCAGAAACGAGACGATCGACCTCATCATCCTCACGGTCAAGTCCTTCGATACGGAGAAGACAATCGGACAGGTAAAGCCCCTGGTAGCCGAAAATACGCTGGTCCTGATCGCCCAGAACGGGTACGGCAACTACGAGACGGTCTCGCGGGAGATCGGAAAGGAGAACACGGTCCTGGCACGGGTCATCTTCGGCTCGAAGCTGATCTCACCGGGAAACGCTGAAGTAACGGTAATTGCCGACGAAGTGCGGATCGGCCAGCCAGACCGTGCGGCGCCGGAGGAACGGATCCGGGAGATCGCAGCGGCGATAACAAAGGCTGGTATTCCCACTTCCGCTGCAAAGAACATTTGTGAAATCCTGTGGGACAAGATCCTGTATAACTCCGCCCTCAATCCCCTCGGTACTATCCTCGAATGCACCTATGGGCAGCTTGCCGAACACGAAGGGGCACGGAACGTCATGGACAGGATTATACAGGAAATTTTCCCGGTTGCGAAAGCGCACGCAATTTCGCTTAACTGGAAATCGGCCGAAGAATATATGCATCATTTCTACACCAATCTCGTTCCCCCTACTGCAAAACACTATCCCTCCATGTATCATGATATGAAAGCCGGCAAGCGGCTCGAGATAGACGCCCTGAATGGCGCAATTGTCCGCCTCGGAAGGGAAAAGGGCGTCCCCGTGCCGGTGAATGAAACAATAACAAATCTTGTCGAAGCAAAAGAAGCCCTGCGCCAGGTACGCGCTTAGTCCCGCTTGGCGGCTTTGGTCGTCTGTGGCCACCTCATATCTTTTCCAGCCCGCCCAGTCTCACCCCTATCAACCTCACCTTTTTATCGAACGCGAACCGCTTCAGACATTCAAATGCCGCCTTTCTGATCGCTTCCTCGGTATCAGTATGTCCCGCCATGGTCTTCGCCCGGGTGCGCGTCACAAAGTCGCTGTACCTGACCTTCACCGTAACGGTTTTGCCCGTATAGCCCCGCTCCCGGATGTCCCCGACAACCTCCCTCACCTGCTCCACGAGGGTCTTCGCGAGCACCTGCCAGTCGCCGACATCATGCTCGAACGTTGTTTCCCTGCTCGAGGATTTCGACTCCCAGTGCATAACGAGGGGGCTCTCGTCGATGCCCCGTGATGCTTCGTAAAGATAGGCGCCGTACGATGCTCCCAGTCTCTCGATAAGCTCTGCCTGCGGGCGTGATGCAAGCTCGCCGATCGTTGTTATGCCCATGCCCTTCAGACAGGCCTCGGTCTTCGGCCCGACACCGATGAGCTTCCGTACCGGCAGCGGCCATAGTTGACTCTCAATATCATCGTCGTTGATGATCGAGAGCCCGTCGGGCTTTTGCAAATCAGAGCCGATCTTCGCCAGGAGCTTGTTCGGCGCAATGCCGATGGAGCAGGTTAGGCCAGTTTCCCTCCTGATCCTCGCCTTGATCTCCCGGGCGATCGTCTCCGAAGTTCCTGTCACCTCGGAAATATCAAGATAGGCCTCGTCAATCCCGACGTCTTCCATGACCGGAGCGATCTCTCGCAGGACAATCTTGATCGCCGCGGACTCCCGTGCGTAGGCGCCGTAATCAACAGAAAGAAAAACCGCGCCAGGGCAGATCTTGTGGGCTGTCCGCAGGGGCATGGCGGAATGGATCCCGAATGTGCGCGCTTTATAGTTTGCCGTGGACACGACGCCGCGCTTCGAGGGATCGCCGCTGCCGCCGACGACAACGGGTTTTCCCACGAGTTCGGGCCGTCGCTTCTCCTCCACAGCGGCAAAGAAGGCATCCATGTCGATATGCAGTATCCGCCTCATAACGGTATTATATGCCATGCAGGGATTCTCTTCAAATGCTGTATTGCCCTTTTCGGCAGTTGCTGCCACCATGCCCCGAGCCCTGTGTGCACGCATTATTGACAATGGGAGGAAATCCTGATAGTCTCGTATACTGGCACAGACGGAGAAACTGCGGATACCATTCCCGCGGTAATTACTGACGCCGGCGGCGGAGGGACGACAGCCGCCGCTTTGAGTCAACGAGCGCTACAATTCCTTTCTTCTGGTGCTGCAGACAGTACGGTGCTGGCTTTCAAAACAGCAACAACGGTATAAGGCCAACTGACCCGGATTTTCAGGACATGGTTCAGTGGGATGAGGCATGAGTGAAAGCGGAAGACCTATGACCGAAGAAGCTAACTATCTTTGCCTGGATGTGCTGAGGAAAACGAGAACGGAGCCGACTCCAGGTGATTTGTTTGCAGTGAAAGTCAAAGGGAGGGGATACTTTTGCGGCGCTGTGGTGAAAACCGGGGTGAACGCCGGCTTCGGTGGAAACATAGGTATTCTCGTTTATATATATGGCAAAGAATATCGCGAAAAGGAAATGGCGCCGCCAGCATTAAACAGAAAGGACTTGTTGATCCCACCGTTGATGGTTAACAGACAGCCCTGGACCAAGGGTTTTTTTGAAAGGATGGGCCACATTGAGATTTCTGAACTGGCGCCCTACGATTTCCATTGCTTCCGTAATGTGCGAAATCAGATAGTCAATGAATATGGCGAGACCATGAAAAAGTGCACAGGGCGCCCAATCGGTCAGTACGGTTTGGCGAGTTACGGCGCCGTGAGCCGTGAAATTGCCGCGAAGCTCGGGATTTCACTTCCGGAGCCCACGGCAGAGATCATGCGAACGTTTAAATGAGAATCGGCAACGGTCAACGAAGTTGTCTGAGAATCAGAGGGACAGGCTCCCTCCTGAGCCGGGAGGTCATTCGCCGGGCATGAAGCGTAAACCTCTTTATAAAAGAACCTATGTCTGGATCATCCTCCTGTTCATCTGCGCCTTGCTCTTTCTGCTGTTGAACGGACTGTCTCCCCGCGCGCCGTGGGACCGGGACACAGCTACAGGCCCGTCGACCCCATCTGCATACCGGGATGCATCAGTCCCGGGGGAACCATCGACGGCAAACAGTGACACCGGGGAGGGCCGGGGAAGGTCCCGGATCCATATTGAAAGCTCGCTGTCACCCACCACGTATTCACGGTTTATCGTGCCTACCGCCGAGGTAAAGACCGTTTTCTGGCGGTATACAACGAAGAAGCCGCCGGGAGACTGGTTCGAGCCGGACTATGCCGACGCGGACTGGCATGCCGGAATGGCCGGGTTCGGTTCGAAAAAAAGGACCGCTTCCATCGGTACCGTCTGGAAGTCGCCGGTGATATGGATGCGCCGCGCCTTCACCCTCGAAGCGAGCATTGATGATTTGCCGGGCCTCTGGGTACAGCATGATGAAGACGTCGCTGTCTATCTGAACGGGGTCCTGGCTGCGCGGAAAAAAGGCCGGCACGATTCCTACGGTTTTGTGCCGTTGTCAACAGAGAGCCGGGAAGCCCTTCGCCCCGGCCGGAACGTCATCGCCGTTCATTGCCGGAATGAGCGGGGCCCGCAGTATATCGATGTCGGGCTCGCCGCCTTTCCGCGCCTCGATCTGCCGGTGACGGGACAGGAGCCGGCGCCGTCCCTCGAGATCATCAGCCGGACCGTACAACGGTTCATGCAGGACAACCTCATACCCGCCGGCACCCTTGCCGTCATGAAGAAAGGCCGCGTCGTCATTACGCGGGGCTTCGGCTACGCCGACAGAGGCCGGTCGATCCCCATCCAGCCCGACGCGCTCCTGCGACTGGCCAGCCTTGACAAGATCATCACCAAGGCCGCGATGAAGGTCCTGATCAGACAGAACCCGCCCCTGCCGACGGGGGAGCGGCTGCAGCTTGGCACCCCGGTATTCCCCCTCCTCGAGACCTTCGGCATCACCCTTCCCGGCGGTTCGGATCCTGATCCCCGTCTCAATGACATTACCATTGAACACCTCCTGGAGCACCGGAGCGGCCTCGAACGCCTGCCCGGCCATGCGCAGCGAAGAATTGAAAAAGATCTCGGCATCACCGGCCCCGCGTCAGCGGAGGACGCTGCCCGCTGGCTGCTGTCCCGGCCCCTTCGCTTCACCCCGGGGACGAAAAAGGAGTACAGCAATTCCGCCTACGGTATCGCGCGCTACGTGATCCAGGTCATCACCGGAAACCTCGTCCGGTTCCTGAAGAACGATGTCGTCCGCCCTTCCTCCGGTGTGGGCCTTGCCTATGATCTGCCGGCAGACCGGGACCATCGCGAACCCTGGTACTCGTCGGGGAGCCATATTCGAAGCAGTATCCTCGCGAAAAAGCGCGCTGCCGCGCCGGGACCAGGCGTGGAGACCAACGTACAGCGCGGCCTGGGGCTTATCGCATCGGCAGAAGCCATGGTCCGATTTCTGCGCAGCTACCACATGGGACACGGTACGCCGCTCCTCGATCCCAGGACAGGCAAATGGGCCGCGGTTCCCGATAGCGGTTACGGCGTTTTCTTCGGACGCTTCGGAGGGACATTTGCGCTCGCCATGCAGCGCCGCTCGGACGAGGTGAACGTCGCCGTCCTGCTCAATCAAAACGGCGATTATACTCTCCTTGCAGAGAAACTGAAAGGCGTCCTCGACGCACTTCCAGCCGATGCATGGCCCGTTAAAAGATAAAAGTCCCGTGCCGCCTCGTTCCCGCCTGTCCGAACTCGTGATACAGTTAACAATTTATAACGCCAGGATAGAACGCTGACTGCAGCGCCCTGTATCACTCCGGAAGGAATCATCACCGGAACAGCCTGCCGGCTGTGCACACAATTGTACATGTACAGGACAGACTGCGATAGCGGACGCATATACGGCTCCTTCGGGCAGGAATCTCCCCGGTTTTTTTGCTATACTTACACGTATATTGAACGAGTTCGTTCTGCAAGACAAGGCGGGAGGACGATCATATCTCTCACCTTCATTGCGATATAACTGAATGTTTCCGGCTAGATGGTGCTGAGATAATGAAAAAAATAATCGTGCCCCATGACGTCAAGATGATGCTCAAGGAAGAGCAAAGCTTTCTGAACCGGGAAGGTATGACCGTATTTTCAGCAGACTCCAACGCAGAGACCCTGGATATCCATCGCGCTGAGAAAGTACATCTCGTCGTTCTCCAACTTAAGCGGTCGGGATTAAGCAGCGAGCACTTCTGCTCCACCGTCAGGAATGATGCAGACCTGTCGAAGGTTTCGATAATCATCCTCTGCGCGAATGTTCAGTCCGAAATCGATGAAGCCTCACGATGCAAGGCGAATGCCGTAATGACCAGGCCGGTAAATACCACGGTCCTTCTGGGTAAGTGGCGTGAACTGCTCAGCATTTCGGCGAGGACGTCATGCCGGGTTCTCCTGACCGTTGCCGTCGACGGTACGCACAATACCGTATCGTTCTTCTGCCGCTCGGAAAACATCAGCGCCACGGGTATGCTCATCGAAACGGATAAAATCCTTACGATAGGCGACAGGATCGTATGCTCCTTCTTTCTTCCCACAGGCTTCAGGATCCAGAATCCTGCCGAAGTCGTCAGGTCCACCACGCAGGCGCGCGGCTTTGGCGCCTTCCACTACGGTATTAAGTTCAGCGATCTCTCTCCGGAAACCAGACAGGCCCTGGAGGCCTATGTGGAAGCGAAGTGTTAGAAGGTAGTCTGTATAGCTCTCGCGCACCACGCCAAGCGTCACAACCCTGCTGCACCTGGCATTAACACGCGATCCTGAAGCCGCTTCACCGCGTCAGTTCCGGCCCCGTCGCTTTGCCCTTTGTGCCGCCCCGCGAGGTCTCCTCCCGTCTCCTTGACATGATGCCTTCCTAGTGCTACGCTTGAATCATAAATGGGATTATATTTGTCCTGTTTGTTCCGTCACGATTTAGTTGTACCATCAAGGAGGTGCGCAATGTATACCATACTGGGAGCAACGGGAAATAGTGGGAGCAAGGTGGCAGACACCCTGCTCAAAAAGGGTGAAACAGTACGCGTCGTCGCCCGGTCCGCCGACAGGCTCCGGCAGCTCGTGAGCAGGGGAGCCGAGGGAGTGGTCGGTAACGCACTCGACGCAGGGTTTCTCACCAGGGCCTTCACGGGCGCTGACGCGGTTTTCACGCTGATTCCGCCGGATTACCGGGCGGACGATTTCATCGCCTATGCAGACGACGTCGGCGGCAGTATCGCCAAGGCCATCAGGGCTGCAGGGACCACCCACGTCGTGAACCTGTCGAGCATCG
>CAJHXR010000089.1_pt1 | contig 19253 bp, 13 predicted proteins | sample 9198421 | NCBI WGS metagenome assembly CAJHXR01 (sample SAMEA7708331, study PRJEB35096) | sediment metagenome | biome: marine neritic benthic zone biome [ENVO:01000025]; feature: sediment [ENVO:00002007]; material: shallow marine sediment [ENVO:03000034] sea grass bed [ENVO_01000059] ... | reverse complement strand
CGGTGAGACGCAGATCGGTATCGCTACCGGCCAGCCCACGTATCTGGCGTTCCTCTTCTACCATGACCAAGGACGCGTCCCCTACACGACGATCCTTACTCCTCGATCCGGCAAGAACTACATCGCAGACGTACGGTACGCGGAACTTATTTACAACGTGAGCATCCACGAGGCCGGTCCTCGTGGTTCGCCGGGACGCGAGATGAAACGGCGAGCGCGGAAGTGCCCGGACATCCGGAATGTTCCAGGATATCGCTAGGAAACTGGATAGGGTCAGGTCACAATGCCTTGCTTTCAGGGTCCAGGGTCAAGGGTCCGGGGTCAAGGGTCAGTATACACATAGACTACCGATACCGGATGCATGATACCTGATGCCAGATAAAAGAACACAGTAGTCAGAATCCAGATAACAGACATGAGACAACAGACCACAGATTAATAGATAAAATATCCTTCTGGATCGACAGGGCCATACAAGAACATTTCCAGCGGATACGCGGGATAAGCATTGCTCACTCATATCGCAGCGCCTCGATCGGATTGAGCAGCGCGGCCTGGCGCGCCGGGAGCAGGCCGAAGAAGATGCCGACGGCGACGGAAAAGGTCGTGGCGAGTACGATGGAATAGGCCGAGACGATCGTGGCCCATCCGGCAACATTGGCCAGGAGCCAGGCGATCACCACGCCGCATACAATACCGATGACCCCGCCGGTGAACGTCATCACGACGGACTCGATAAGGAACTGCGCCATGATGTCTTTTCTGCGCGCGCCGATGGCCTTGCGCAGGCCGATCTCCCGCGTCCGCTCCGTCACCGAGACGAGCATGATGTTCATGATGCCGATGCCGCCGACGAGGAGTGATATGGCGGCGATAAAGCCCAGGAGCCAGGCCATGGTCCTGGTGGTGCTCTCGATGGTCTCCTGAATATCGGCCATGTTGCGGATTCTGAAGGTCTCCTCCGCATCGTTCTTCAGGTGGTGGCGCTTCATGATGAGTTGGCGAATCGCGGTTTGGGCCTCTTCCATCAGGCCTGCGTCCCGCACTTCCGCATCGATGGAATCAATGTACTGCTTTCCGAGGAGACGATACATGGCCGTCGTGATGGGGATGACCACGAAATCGTCCCGATCGCGCCAGGCCGACGCGCCTTTCTCGGGCAAAATGCCGAGGACCTGAAATTTGAGGCGATTGATCTTGATGCTTGCGCCGAGGGGATTGTCGGTTCCGAAGAGTTCCCTTGCCACGGTGGCGCCGAGGAGAACGACTTTTCTCCGCGTCCGTACTTCGTCTTCCGTAAAGAACCTGCCGACAGGCGGAACAGCCGCCCGCACTAGAGCGTAATCCACACCGGTGCCTTCAACCCTCGTGTTCCAGTTCTTGTTCCCGTGTACCAGCTGTGCCTGTCCCCGTACCGAAGGAGAAACGGCGCGTATCTGCGGCAGCCGCGCTATTGCCTGGGCGTCCTGGAAGGTGAAACGGGTCACCGACCCCGCCTCGAGGGCCACGCCATGAAGCTGCCGGGATCCGGGCCGTATGGAGAGGAGATTCGATCCAAGGGAGGCCAACCGCTCCCTGATCGACTCTTTGGCCCCCTGGCCGAGGGAGAGCATGGCGATGACGGCCGCAACACCGATAAGGATGCCGAGCATGGAGAGGACGGACCGCATTTTCTGGGAGACAATGGAATGGGCGGCCATGCGGAGATGATCGAGGAGCGCTGCCTTGCCGATGCCCTCGCGCGCTTCCGCCAGCAGGGCGTCCAGGGAAAGCTCGGGCATCCGGCGGGGCGGCTCAGGGGCCTTCTCCTGGACCCGTTCGTCCGACACGATTTCTCCATCGCGCATACGGACGATTCGCCGGGCATGGTCGGCGATCTCTCTTTCGTGGGTCACCATGATAATGGTATGGCCTTTTTGATTGAGGGCCTTCAGGATGGAAATGATTTCTTCTTCACTTTTCGTATCCAGGTTTCCCGTGGGCTCATCGGCCAGGATAATGAGGGGTTCATTCACCAGGGACCGGGCAATGGCCACCCGCTGCTGCTCGCCGCCGGAGAGTTCCCCGGGCGAGTGCAAGGCCCGCTGCATGAGGCCGACGTCTTTGATCTTTTCTTCGGCCTTTTCCTTCAGGGCATGTTTTCCGGCGTAGATGAGGGGGAGGGCCGCGTTTTCCACGGCGGTGATTCTCGGGAGCAGGTGGAACTGCTGAAAGACGAAACCGACGAGGCGATTTCGCAGAAGGGCCAGCTCATCGTCGGTAAATTGAGCAATCTCCGTGTCTCCCAGGTGAAATGAACCGGAGTCCGGACGGTCGAGAAAGCCGAGGAGATGGAGCAGGGTGGATTTTCCCGACCCCGACGGGCCCATGATGGCGGTAAACTCTCCCTGTTCGATCTGCAGGGATACGTTGCGCAGCGCCTGTACGACAACGCTGCCCATTCGGTAGGTCTTGCTGACATCCTGTAATCGTATCATTCTTTCCCTGTTACTTTTTCTTCCTGCCGAAGGGGAGGAAAGGACTGCTTTTGCCCGATTGGCTCCGGGCCGGAACAATCCCGGTTTTTATGATGATCCTGTCTTCGGCCGTGAGGCCCGAGAGGATCTCGATGTTCTTTTCGTCGGCAATGCCGGTCTCTATGGGCTGCCTGACCATTTTCCTGTTCTTCGCCGTATGCATGAGGACGAAGCTCCCTGCCCCGTCCTGCTGCACTGCCTCGCGCGGCAACAGCAGTACGTTGTTCTTCGTCTCTTCGATGATGTCGACGTTGGCGCTCATGCCGGAGCGGAACACGCCGGGTACCTGCTGCGGGAGGATGTCTACTTCATACATCGTCACGTTATTGATGATCTTCGACTCATAGGAAATGTGGTCGACGACGGCATTGACCAGGATCTGCGGGTAGGCATCGAGGCTGATCCTCGCCGGCTGCTTCCGCTTCACCTTCCCGATGTCCGTCTCGTCTACCTGGGCTTTCACAATCAAGCGATCGGACAATACCATGACCACGTCATTCGCCGTAACGGTCTGGCCCGGCTCCACGGCCCGGACTATCACTTCACCGTCGAGGGGGGCCAATAAGGGCGTGGGCTTATACACTTCCTCCCAATACCGAAGGGCTTCCTCGCCCCGCGCTCTGGCGGCATCGAGAAGGGCGGCCCGCTCCGTTGAACTCATCCAGGCCACGATGCGACCGGTCTTGACCGTTGCGCCCTCCTTCACCAGTACCTGCTCGATGCGCCCGCTGATCGGCGGCTTGATCTCGAGGCGGTTCTGGGGCTGCACCGTACCGGTCGTCGATATGACTGTCCCGATACTGCCGTACACCGGACGGACTTCCTGCGTGCCTCCGTCGGTGTTGGACCGACGTTTCATCGTGAAGGCGAAGGTTATGAGTATCGCCACGACGAGAACGACAAGAAGAGTGGTTTTGTATTTCTTAATAAGCATATTCCAACGTGCCTCCCTGGGCATAGATCCAGCCCGCGTGTGAGCGCGACGCATCGGCCTGTGCAGCCAGGAAGGACTTTTCCGCCCGCACGAGATCATCTTCGATGATCGTCCATGTGTCAAAAGAAATGAGACCCGTCGAATACTGGGCCCGCCCTATTTTTGCCCGGGCTTGGGCCGCCTCAAGAAATTTCTGACTGACCCGGACCCCTTCCGCTGCATCCCGGAACTGTGTCCATGCCTCCTGTAACGTGACGAGGAGACCGTCACGGTCGCTCCGCTCGTCCGCCTCAGCCTGCTTCAACCGGGCCCTCGCCTCGGCAATCCCGGCCCTTCGCACGCCGCCTTCGAAGAGTGGGAGCGTCAGACCCACGCCGACGGACCATTCATTCTGATCAGGCGGCCAGTCCGACGATATCCTGCCTGCCGATGCATTTGCAGTGATCTGCGGAAATAAATTTGCCCGCGCCGATTTCAAGATGAAGCGGGCCTGCTCCCGTTGGGCGACGCGTTCGTGAAGAACGGGATTCCCGTCGGCCAATGCTTCAAAGTCAACGGTCAGCCCTCCACGGGAGGGCACGCGAAAATTCCCCTTAACCGCCGTGGGGAGCGTACCACGCCGGCCCAATTCCTTGCCGAGCCTCCTCCGGGTCAATTCGCTGTTCCGCTTCGCCTGGGATACTTCAAGTTCCGCCTGGGCCAGGTCCGCGTCAGCAGACAGGACAGAGCCTTTATGCTCTCGCCCGGCATCATAGCGCAACCGCACCAACGCGAGATTCTGTTTTCTGCGACCGGCGATCCGGCCGGTAATCGTCAGAAGTTCCTGGGCCTGCAAGAGGTCGACAAAGGCCGTTCGCAGCCGCAAGCGCACCTCGGAGGACGTTACGGCATACTGAAAGTGGGCCGATTTTATGTTCTCCGATGCCGCGGCCACATCGTAGGGCGACTTAAAACCGTCGAACAGCAACTGTTGAACGGCAATGCCGTAGGCGTACGTATCAATATTCCCCGCTGCGGCTGACCGCGACGCCCTCTGGTTTACGGTGGCGCTTATCTGGGGAAGCAGTATTCCCGCGGTGATCGCCTTCTCCGCTTCGGCCTGCTTTATCAGCTCCTGCGCTGAGGCCAAATCAGGATGGTTTTGCCGCGCCTCGCTCACGCAGGTCTTCCACGTGAGTATTTCTCCGGCATGCGCCGCAAGGAGCGCGCACCAGAAGACCACCAGCACCAGGGAGGAACGTTGTACGAAACGTATCATGAGCATTGCCTTTGTCTCAAGCGCCGTGGCAACAGTTTACCATGTTCAGGCGCAGATGAAAAGGAGGATAACGTGAGCCGGGCCAGGCCGGTACCACGAGGCTTTTCCTTCCACATTTCCCTTGTATTCTCAGGGCAACTTTGCTACCGTGCATGAAAGCACGCACCTGGTGAGACCCTGCGTTTCCGAAAAGGTTGCATAATCCCGTCGTCGATGAGAACGCCATGATACAGTTCAAGAACGTTTCGAAAAGCTACGATCAACAGTACGCCCTTCAGTCGCTGGACATCGCCTTTGAACCGGGCAGGACAACGGTGCTCATCGGCCCGAGCGGCTGCGGGAAGTCCACGATCCTGCGGATGATCATCGGGCTGATCCAGCCGGAGAGCGGCGCCGTGTATTATGAGGGGACCCGCGTTGCTCCCGGGGCCGTGCGTTCTCTCCGCCGGAAAATGGGCTATGTTATTCAGGAGGGGGGGCTCTTCCCGCACCTGACAGCCCACGGTAACATGGCGCTGCTGGCGCGCTATATCGGATGGGCCCCTGACCGGATAGCAACACGGATAGGTGAACTGACTGAGCTTACGCAATTTCCCGTCGATGGCCTTGATCGCTTTCCTGCTCAACTTTCGGGGGGCCAGCAACAGCGCGTGAGCCTGATGCGGGCGCTGATGCTCGATCCCGATGTCCTGCTCCTGGACGAGCCCCTCGGCGCCCTTGATCCGATGATCCGGTTCGACCTCCAGTCTGATCTGCAGCGAATATTCCGGACCTTGCAGAAGACCGTCGTCCTCGTGACACACGACATGGGTGAAGCGGCATTTTTCGGGGACGTGATTTTTCTGCTTCGCAACGGGCGCATTGTACAGCAGGGGTCCCTGGATGCACTCGTCAAAACGCCCACCGATCCTTTCGTCACCCGCTTCATCAACGCACAGCGCAGTCACCTCGAATCAGTTCAGGGCGGTGATGCATGAGAGCCGCCTCGTCCATTGTTGCTCTTACGCTCGTGTTCCTTGCGACGGCTTCTGGCGTGCATGCCTCGCCAAAGGAAGCATCATCCCAGGTCGTCATCGGGTCGAAGACCTTTACGGAATCGGTGATTCTGGGAGAAATAGCTTCCCATATGATCAGCAGCGCAGGGATGGAGCCGCTCCATCGGCGGGAACTCGGCGGAACCCGGGTGTTGTGGAGCGCCCTCATCAGGGGTGACATAGATATCTACCCGGAATACACCGGCACGATCAGCGAGGAAATCCTGGCAGGAGAAGGCGTACACGGTGAAGCGGCAATCCGCAGAGCCCTGGCCAGGCGGGGTCTCCAAATGACCCGCCCCCTCGGATTCAACAACACCTACGCTATCGGGATGGAGGAGCAGGTTGCCGACCGTCTGAACATCAGGACCATATCGGACCTGCGAAAGCACCCAGACCTGAAGCTCGGCTTCAGCAGCGAGTTCATGGAGCGGGGAGACGGCTGGCCGAGCCTGCGGAAGCGATACGCCCTGCCGCAGCAGGACGTGAAAGGGATGGCCCACGACCTTGCGTACCGGGGTCTCGAGAGCGGGTCGCTACAGGTCATAGACTTCTATGCAACGGATGCTGAAATCCAGTATTACCAGCTCCGCGTTCTCCGTGATGATCTCGGGCATTTTCCCGCCTATCATGCAGTGATCCTGTATCGTGCAGAACTCGACGTTCGAGCCCCGGAGGTTGTCACTGCCTTCAAGAGGCTGGAAGGACGCATCTCCGACAGGGCAATGGCGGCCATGAATGCCCGGGCCAAGATAGACCGGGTGCCGGAGAGTGACGTGGCCTCGGTCTTTCTGGCGGACGCGCTTTCCTTCACCGTGGATAGGCGGGTTGAGACGTCCTTCGATCGGTTCATAGGCAATACGGCCGATCACCTGTACCTCGTTGCCCTCTCATTAACGGCGGCCATTCTGCTGGCCATCCCCCTCGGTATTGCCGCTGCCAAGCTGCCCCGGGCAGGGCAGGCCATCCTGGGCGCGGTGGGGATCATCCAGACGATCCCGTCTCTCGCCCTGCTCGTATTCATGATACCCCTCCTCGGGATCGGCGGGCCGCCGGCCATCATGGCGCTTTTCCTCTACAGTCTTCTCCCGATCGTGCGGAATACCTACACAGGGCTCCATGATATACCGCTGCACATCGGGGAGTCTGCCGAGGCCCTCGGCCTGCCCGCAGGGGCAAAACTACGCCTGATAGAGCTGCCCATGGCATCACGGACCATTCTGGCGGGTATCAAGACGTCGGCGGTGATCAATATCGGCACGGCAACGCTGGGCGCCCTTATCGGCGCCGGCGGATACGGCCAGCCGATTCTCACGGGAATCCGGCTGGACGACATCGGGCTGATCCTGCAGGGCGCCGTACCGGCCGCGGTGCTCGCTCTGCTCGTGCAGGGAGGGTTCGAACTCGCCGAGCGCTTCCTGGTCCCGAAGGGGCTGCGATTGAAGCCCCTATCGTGATCCCGCAGTCCCGACAAGTCGGGATACGGGAGGGGGTCCATTCAAACGTTGGCGATGACCGTGAGGGCACGGGGAACGACGGTGATGGAGTAGGTCTTTTCATCGAGGTAGGCTGCCTCTCCATCAATATGGATTGGCAAGGCCTGAGCGCTTTCGACGAGCACGTGGTCCGTTGTATCACTCGTCGTGAAGCGGGTCTTACAAATGCCTCCCGTAAAAACCTTGGGAAGGTGCCAGAACAGGGCGGCAAGCGGAAGGGGATCGATGATCGTTACATCGAGGAGGCCGTCATCGAGCTTCGCATGAGGCGTCAATCGAAACCCCCCGCCGACGGTCGTTCCGTTTCCGACGGACAGAAGGAGCGCATCGCGGTCCAGTGTTTTTCCGTTCATGCGTATTTTGAGACGGACCGACGAGTAGGTTCGTACGGTACGCAAGAAAGCCGAGAAATAGAGGGCAATCCCCCATTTACAGTGTTTGACATTGCGTGTTTCCATAGTCAACGCGGCATCCAGGCCGATGCCAAGGCCGTTGGCGAAGTAGGTTTCGTTCATTCTTCCGAGGTCGATGACCTTGGTTTTTCCGCGAAAAATAACCTCAACTGCCCTGCTGATCCGCTTCGGGATGCCCAGGCTTTTTATCAAGTCATTGCCCGTACCGGCCGGGATGATGCCGAGGGGCTTGTCGGTATGGACCATGCCCTGGACAACTTCGTTCACTGTGCCGTCTCCGCCAACGGCAATGATCACGTCAAAGTCGTTGAGGGCCTCTTTTGCTATTCGCCCCGCATCCCTGGGGCCCTTCGTGTACTCGACATCGAAGGGGACGCCCTTTTTTCTGAAGGCTTGTATCGTCCGCAGAATAGTCGACCGGGTTCTTCCTCTTCGCGCGGCTTTATTGATGATCAGTTTATATTTTTTCATAGACTCTTCCGGGAAATGCCCGGGCTTCGGCGCCTCCGTTGCTCTTATGGACGAACTGCGTCGGGCGCAGCATGGATGCATTATAGGCGACGGGCACATGTTAGTCAACACCAGCAGGGGCGGCAGACCCCCTGACCAGGTGTCCGTAAAATTACCCCTGCACCCTTCGCGTGTAGGGCCGCTTCCGGGGACGTGCGGGGTTTGGGAAAGACCCAAGCTTTTGCCAATACCTTGATTTGCGATTATCTTTGCGTCTTTGCGCGAGACAGCTTTTGGTTCCGGCCTGCCCCGCTTCGCGGGATGACCTCTGTGGCGTAACGTGTTTTCTGCTCTGGGTGATAATTCAGCAAAAAAGGAGCCCATCGATGAGCGTTTCAAAAAAATGGAGAGACGAGTTCCCCGTAACACGAAGGTACTGTTACCTCGACCATGCAGGCATAGCGCCAATCCCCCTCAGGGTACGGAAGGCCGTTGATGCCTTCCTGCGCGATTCCACGGAAAGAGGGGCCTTCTCGTACGGCATGTGGCTGGGAACGATAGAGCAGGTTCGGGCACGGTCCGCGAAACTCATAGGCGTGGAACCGGGGGAGATCGCCTTCGTGAAGAACACCTCCCACGGCCTTTCCATCGTAGCCGAGGGGTTGAGCTGGAAGGCCGGCGACAACATGGTCGTCTACGAAAGGGAGTTTCCGGCGAACCTGTTCCCCTGGCTGAGCCTGCGCAGAAAAGGTGTGGACGTCCGGATGCTTCCCTCCCGTGACGGCGCCGTGTCGTTCGACTATATCGAGGAGTTGATCGATTCGCGCACGCGGCTGATGGCCATAAGCTCAGTCCAGTTTCAGAACGGATACCGGATTGACCTGCAACGTCTCGGGAAGCTCTGTGCATCGAAGAAGGTGTATCTCTGTGTTGATGCGATCCAGAGCCTCGGCGCGTTTCCCCTGGACGTGAAACAATATGGGATAGACTTCCTCGCTGCCGACGGTCACAAATGGCTTCTCAGTCCCGAGGGCATCGGGGTATTCTACTGCCGCCGTGAGCTTGCAGAGCAGCTCAATCCCCCCCTCATCGGCTGGAAGAGCGTTGTCCATGAGCATGACTTCGACCACCCGTCATTTCATCTGAAAACGAATGCCCAGCGGTTCGAGGAGGGATCGCTCAATGTGATGGGGATCATCGCGCTCGGCGCCTCGCTTGAGCTTCTGTTTGAAGTCGGCATGGACAACATCGCAGAAAGAATACTGAGCCTTGGGGAGGTTGCAATCAACGAGGTGGCCAGGCGGGGCCATTCGCTGAAGTCGCCGAGGGAACAAGGAGTACGAGGTGGTATTATTTCCTTTGCCGGTGATTTTGATCCACGGTCAGCTGCCGAGAAACTGAAGGAACGGGGGATCATGGTGAACGTCCGGGGCGGGGCTGTGCGGATCTCGCCGCATTTTTATAACACGGAGGAGGAAGTCCTGAGATGTTTTCAAGAAATGGATGATATCCTTGCGAATTAATGAAAAGGCCCGGATTCTCCCCGGAGTACCTCTGTCCACGCAGAAGGAGCGTCGAAATGCAGACACTCGCTGACGAATCCCGTCAGCCCTCTGGGAATTTCCCTTGCCTGCAGGAGCAGGAACCTGTCATAACTCGTTGATTTGATGGAACTCGTATTGTGCATGCATTCGGGTATGAATTTTGCTTTCTGTCATTGCATTGTCAACGAACCCTTACCACTCGAAGAGATCCAACTATACGATAGACCAGGTAGTACTTCATAACCTCATGAAGGAGGAACAGGCTTATGAAACAGATGAGACACGCGTTGTTTTTCGTATGGTGCCTGATGGTGCTTGTCCCGGCTGGTGCGGCGGCACAACGAGGGAAGGTCTACACCGTGTCGGTTGTTCCCCAGGTGCGGGCAACTGTCGTGTATGAGCGCTGGTCGCCTTTTGTAAAAAAACTGTCGCAGGAGTTGGGTATTACGCTCAAGATAAGAACGTACTCCTCGATACCCGCTTTCGAGGAAGGCCTGATGCGAGGTGAGCCTGATTTCGCATTCATGAACCCCTACCATCTGGTGATGACGCAGAAAAAAGACCGGTACATACCGCTCGTGAGAAACAATAAATCCCTTGTCGGCATCCTCGTGGCGAAAAAGGGCGGCCCGGTGCAATCGGTCAGGGACCTTGACGGGCAGAAGATCGCATTTCCGGCACCGAACGCCTTCGCGGCCTCGCTCTATATGCGGGCCCTCCTGACGGAAAAAGAAAAGATCAACTTTACCCCGACCTATGTAAAGACGCACAGCAATGTATACCGTCATGCAAAAATCGGCAAGGCCGCTGCCGGCGGCGGGGTGAACAGGACGCTGAATAAACAGCCCCGGGGCGTGAAAAATGCTCTTGCGGTCATTTACCGGACGCCGGGTTCCGCTCCCCACCCCTTCGCCGCGCACCCGCGCGTTCCAAAAAGCCTGCGCAGGAACATGACGAAAACTATTTTAGAAATCGCCTCGGACCCTGCCAACAAGAAAATGATGGGTGATGTTCAGCTGAAGAATCCGAGAAAAGCAAACTACAGGAAGGACTATCTGCCGCTGAAAAAGCTCGGTCTTGACAAGTATGTTAAATGATAAGCAGCAATGCTGACCTGCCGCAGCAGGACCGCATGTCCTGCCCGCAGGAACGATCATGGCCGGGTCGCCCATGGAGTTAGCCCCCCTGTATGCAAGGGGCTTTCCCGGGCGGGCCGGCCTTTTTTATCTCTCCACCTGTTCCGGTTTCAGCCCCCCTTCATCCCGAATACATAATGAATGCAATGATGCCCCTCTATGCGTGTCCTTTTTCGCAACGGGAGCGTATTGTTTCGATAGCAAAGGATGCCGTCTTACCCGGCCAGCGCAGTCCTAAAGTATCAAATTATGTCACTCTTTCAAATTACTAACTGACTGAAAAACGGAACAATTTAATCATGACCCTTCAAAAAAGTTACATCCTGGGTCGAAAATGAGACAATATTGCCTTCGACCCTCTTTATAATCCTAACGTTGAATGACTCTAACAGGTTGATATATATAGTCAATGCCGCAATTTTTTTTGGTTCCTTTTTTGGAATGGATATTGCTTTATAGTATGGAGAAGGTGAAGCTGATTATGTAATGTTTTATCAGGCAGTTAGGATTTCACGGCGACAAATTTTTTTGTGATTACCAGGCAGCAGGCAGTATCGTGAAGGACGCCGGATAAATTGAGAGATTAACGCAGCTCTGCAGGATGGGATGTCCACGGCAACTTTGTGCAACACTGATATCGGAGAACGGTGATGTCGAGAACCGCGGAAGACGCAGACGGGCAAAACACGAAACTTGCCCGGCGCTCTAGTGACCGGGCATCACTCTGGTCCCTGTCCTGGACCTTCCTCAAAATAGGGAGTACTGCCTTCGGCGGGTTCATGGCACTGATTTCGGTTGTCCAGAACTATGTGGTTGAGCGGAAGAAGTTGATCAGGCACGAGGACATGCTCGACGGCATGTCACTTGCCACGATCCTCCCGGGACCCGTCGCCGTGAACGTCGTGGCCTATGTAGGGTACCGGATACGCGGCGGCCCCGGTGCGCTGGTCTGTGCCGCTGCCGTGATCCTGCCGTCCTTCATTCTGCTCCTGGGATTAAGCTACGCATACTTCCGTTTCGGGAACATACCGGCGGTGAATAAATTCTTCATGGGCTTCATTCCCGCAGTTTCCGCCATTATTGTGGCGGCAGCATGGAACATGGGGAAGAAGACCGTCAAAGGCGCGCCGGAAGCACTCCTGGCAATGGCTGCGGCGGGACTCCTGATCGGTGTCGGCGGCTTCCTCATCACGGTGTCCATTATTATCGGCAGCGGGATACTGGGATGGCTGCTGTTTTATCGAGGCCCCGCCAGGCGTGATACGGGCAAAGAACAGGCCGGAAAAGACAGGGGGGGAAGCGGAAAAGGACCGGTACTGAGGGATGTTGCTACACTTCCCCTGGCGGCATCGTTGTTCAGCGTGAACCTGGCCGCAGCGGGGAAGCTCTTCGTGACCTTTGCCGGTATGAGCGTTTTGCTCTTCGGCGGCGGGTATGTGTTCATTCCGCTCATCCAGGAGATCGTCGTCGACGGCTACGGCTGGGTAACACAGCAGGAGTTCATCGACGCCATCGCCCTGGGACAGGTGACGCCCGGACCGATCCTGATCAGCGCCACGTTCATCGGCTATAAGGTGGCGGGCCTGGTCGGCGCGACGACGGCAACGGTCGGCATTTTCACCCCGCCGGCTCTGCTCATGCTTCTGAGTACCCGGTTCCTCGACGGCATTAAACAGTCGGACGTCATTCAAGCGAGCCTGCGCGGGATCCGCTCGGGTGTCATCGGCATGATCGCGGCTGCCGCTTTTGTCGTTGGGCGTACCGCCGAGATGAACGGTATTTCCCTTTTGATCTTCGGTGCGGCCCTGGTCGCGCTGCTTCGGTTCAAGGTAGAGGTAGTCTGGATAATACCCCTTGCCGGGATGAGCGGGTTGTTGTTGTACTGACGTCCCACAGGGCGGAAACGGGGAGTGGACAGAGGATAGTTCTACGCCGCATACCTCACCCAGGCGAACAACGTCGGAGGTGGCGGCAACATTCGTGAGGAGGGTTTCCCATGGTACCGATTTTTATGATAGGTACACAGCGCTCCGGTTCTAACCTGCTGCGCCTGATGCTGAACCAGCTGCCCGAGATCGCATCGCCTCATCCGCCGCACATTCTTGAACGCATGAGGCCGTTCATACCCAATAACGGCCCTTTGTCGAGGAACATCAACTTCACCCAGCTTGTGGAAGATGTCTGCCGCCTTGTCGAACTCAACCCGGTATCATGGGAAGGGGTGGTTCTGGACCGCAAACAGGTGGCGGACCGCTGCAGGAAGCGGAACCTGGTGGCGGTATACGGCGCCGTCTATGATCTCTATGCCGAATCACAGGGCGCGGAAACGTGGTGCTGCAAGAGCCTCGCAAACATCAATTATGTAGCCGAGCTTGAACGGTACTTCAAACGGCCCCGGTATATTTATCTCTACCGGGACGGGCGGGATGTCGCCGTATCATTCAGCAAGGCGGTGGTCGGCGAAAAGCACTACTACCACATCGCAAAAGAATGGGCCGCGACACAGGAGCTGGCACTCAAGCTCCGTAATCAGATCGGGCCGAGGCGTTTTTTGAGCGTGAGCTATGAGCATTTGACCAGCGAACCGGAAGCTACCGCACACCGGATCTGTGATTTTCTCGGCGTGGCCTATAGCCCCGCCATGCTTGAATACCATCTGACTGATGAAGCCCGGAGGGCGGCCGCATCGAGTAATCTCTGGGGGAATGTGACAAACCCGGTGATCAAGAACAATACGCGAAAATATCTCCAAGAGGCGAGTGAGAAGGATATTCGCATATTCGAATCCATGGCGGGACATGTCCTCGATGTTCTCGGCTATGAGCGCGCCTACGTAACAAGCGGCGAGGGGACTGCCTTTACCGCGTCACAGATTGCCGCTTTTGACGCAAAGAACAAGCGGTTGAAAGAGGAATGCAAGAAGCTCGTCGATCCGGCCGACATGATGCGCCGTGAACTGCAGTCCAATCTGCTGCAGGAGATTAAGAAGCGCCACACCGGTCAGTTGCCGCACATCGCCGTTCTGGTCAAACAGGAGCAGCGCTTTGAAAGGATGCGAGCGGAAAGGGAACTCCCGCATTAGACAGGGGAAAGGGTGATACGGCGATAATCGGACGGCTGCCGCCTCTTGAGGCGGCAGCCGTTTTTTTGGCACAGGATGCGGGACGGAGAAAGAACGCAGATGGCCTAGAACCAGAACCGGCCACTTGGAAAACGTAAACAAGAGATTGAGGCAGGTGTCCTTTGTCACCTTTCTTGCGTGCCCAAGAAAGGTGACCCAAAGAAGGGCACCCGGCGAAAATTCTATACGGCGTGCTTGGTCGTCCTCGGGGCATTTCGGAAACTCGCCCTCCCCGACTTCGTCGGGACAGGCCGGGCTCAGACAGTCCGAAATGCTTTTCCCTTGGACTCGGTCGCACGCCTAAATTTTCGCATGGGGTAAGGCAAAGATCCAAGGCTTAACATTACCCAGAAGACCCAAAAAAAAATGCAGGAGATGGACAGAAAAAACCGGCTGCCACGCGGCGCGTAAAGGCGTGACAGCCGGAAGGGAGATCCAAAAGGCTTCAGGACCCTGCCGGCCAGGTGTTTTGGAATCCTGAAGAGCCAAAAAAAAAGAATCTGCAACCACTTCAGCTTTCTGCCTGACATGAAGAGGCGAGCCCTGTTGTAACGCCAAAAAGGCTCTCTACCTTGCAGAGACCTGTACTGCTACCGCGCGCCGCTCATTTTCTCCCTGGGGAGACGCCTTCCCATTACCTGACGACAGCCGTCTTTTGAGCATTTCAAGGTAATCGGCACGGAATCTTCGAAGCTGATAATCACGGCTGTCCTGTGCTTCCAGATCGGCCCATGCTTTCTTCTTGTTCTCCGCGCTTCTCTTGTGCGCCGCGGCAATCATGGACGGGGTAACCGTTACGTTGCCGCTGGTCATTCGTTCGTACCCATAGGTGTCCATGTAGTCGCCGCAGAGAGATTCTATGATCTCTATTTCCTCAACCGTCAGTGCCTTTTTAAACTTATCGACATTTGCCGAAAGAGGGGCATAGGAGTTGGATTCCCAGAGTGCGGACATGACCGATATTTTCTGCGCTTCGCCGGACTTGGACACATCCAGCATGGCCGATAAAAATCGAATCCCGAAGAAGTCACAGATCGCCCGGAGCACGGCCTCCTGGTTCGAGACGAAATCCTCGTAGCGGATCGTCAGCACTTTTTTGGGATGGCGTGCGGAGAGTTTTTTCGCGACCTCGTAAGCCTTTACCCATGTCATGGCATTCAGCAGTGAATCGAAATCGTGGATTATCGCGCGATTCATGCTGTTGACCTGGGCGCGGGGATCGCGCACGACATTCAGAAACAGCATGTCGTCGAATTGCGCCATCAATGCGTCGGCATAATGCACGCTGTCCAGCGATTTGTCCATGACCACCACGGCATTATGCTTTGCAGCTGCCTGGAACAACAATTCCCAGACGACCCGGTGCACGCTCCGGGGCTCGTCCTTGATGGACTCGAATACTTCCACCGGATCGAGTACGATATCCGCCCACTTCACCATACTCACGGTCTGGAGTCCGATGACGTCGACGACCAGTTGAAAATAGGCCTTGTCATTGCTGAGGTCCCCATACCTATCGGCGAGTGGCAGGAAATCGACGATATGGAGCGGGTAGGGAGAATAAAAATCGGGGTTAAAATTAAGTCGCAGGCGCAGCGCATGGCTGCCGCACCGGCGAAGCGGAATCATTAATACAGGCCTGGGCCGCTGTCGCTTCTTTCCGTTCTTGTGCGCACTCATGGTAATTCACCTCTTTCCATCAATCGTACCACAGCCGTAAGTGACGTGATTGAATGCATGGAACGGCGACGCTTATTCGCCGCCGTATTTTTTTAACGTCTGCTGCAGCTTCTTCAAGGGTTTGTAGTCCTTCCTATAGCTTGTGCGGATAGGATTCGACATCTGGATATTTTTGAGCATCGCCCGGTTGGCATTATTCTTTCCAAGATCCAGGATCAAGTTTGCCATTCTCTTGCGGAGCTTGCTGGACACCCGCGGATGCGCCGCGAAGGGATGTGATGCCGTCGCCGGCGTCTCGTAAATGATGTTCAGCTTTTTTTGCACGCCTTTTGGTTCGCGGGCCAGGGTTTTTCTGATCCCGCCTCCCGCCGGAGTCTTTCCCAAACTGACGAAGCGGTAGACATTCGAGTGGGTCTTGACGTATTTCGGCGTAATCCGTACTTTTTCCTTCTCGAGGAGCAGGGCGCGAAGGTACAGGGACGCGGCAAAGTTATTCGGGCCGGGAAATGCGAGCGTCTGGCCGTTCAGGTCCTTGACCGAGTCTACCCCCTTGCCTTTTTTCGTCACAATGATCCCACTGAGGCCTCTCCTGTCTCTCACCATCGGGATATATCCCTGGGCATCCCGTACCAGCATTGTCTGGTAGGGATTCATATACACAAAATCGGGTACGCCCCTGAATATATCTGCCTCGAATTCCGACATGGAAGCATAGGGCTTTATCGTAAGGCTTATGTCTAATTCCTTGGAGATCCTTTTTGCAAAAGGGGACCACTTCTCATAAATCACCGCCGGTCTTTTTTGCGGTACTACCCCGAGCGTGTAGGTCTTTCCTGCCGCACTCACCCAATCCGCCGGAATGAGGAGCAAACACCATACGAATACCATTACTACCAGCTTCATCTGTTTCATTGTGCAATTCCTCCTTTTGCGTGAACGGTATTTTCTTCCGTTACTCCTGTGACAGCGACCTATCTTGCAATATTAGTACCAAGGGGAAAAAGGATGGCAACAGTTAAAAATCATTATGTTACGGAGCTCGATCTCCGGTCCTGTCTGTCCAACGGACAGCGAACTGTCCAGATATCGACGCTACCCTCATGTCACTGCACCTGTTTTGGATAGCAGCCCTCTCACCTGCTGCCTGCAATCAGAATATTTCATATTTTTTAAGAAAACAGGACCTGTCCCGATTGTGACGCAGGTGTCCAGTTTTGGACTGCGATCCTCGGGCCTGCCGTACAGAACACAACAGACCGTACACTAAGAAGTTGAAATATAAACTGTATGCTTAGTCCTTTATGACTACATTTTGGGGTATGAATATTGCACCACCTTGCTAATGTATGTTAAGGAATATCGTGCATTATTGCCCATTATTACGAGGAAGCTGCGCATAGATGTAATCTTATGCAAAGTAATGCAATGAAAAGCATAAGCGGAAACCATTCAGGGCCGGCACTGGTGAAGGAGCTGACGGCACTCGCAAAGAAGGCAGGCGAGGCGATCCTGGATGTATATACCTCGGAGTTCGCCGTTGAGCAGAAGGAAGATAACAGCCCCCTGACGCTTGCGGACAGAACGTCACATGAGATTATTTCCGAGTATCTCATGAAGCGACATCCGTTCCCGGTTTTAAGCGAAGAGGGGAAAGATATACCCTATGGTGAGAGAAGACAGTGGGAGTATTTCTGGCTTGTTGATCCCCTTGATGGAACGAAAGAGTTTATAAAGAGGAATGGCGAATTTACCGTCAACATAGCGCTGATTCATGGAGGCCGGCCGGTCACGGGCGTCATTTACGTTCCGGTGAGCGACGTGATTTACTATGCAGTGGACGGTGAAGGCGCGTATAAAGTAGAAGATGGGATATCTGCCAGGCTCCCCCTTCCGGCCCAGAAGGACGGCGTAACCGTTGTCGGAAGCCGTTCACACGGTTCGAAAGAGTTCGACGATCTGGTCAGGGGACTTCGGAAAAAATACGGCACCCTTCATTTTCTCTCGGCCGGCAGTTCTCTCAAGTTCTGCCTGGTGGCGGAAGGCAAGGCTGACATCTATCCCCGTTTAGGACCGACGATGGAATGGGACACTGCTGCAGGTCAGGTGATCGTCGAAGAAGCCGGAGGAAAGGTCGTGGATTTCGGCAATAAGCAGCCGTTGCGTTATAACAAGGAGAGTCTTTTGAACGGTCATTTTGTAAGTTTTCGAGGTGATTACTATGAGTAAGCCCGGCGAAACCGGAGGACTTATCGCGCCCTATGGCGGAAAACTTGTCGATCTTGTGGTTTCGGATGAACGGAAGGCGCCCATGCTGGAAAAGGCAAAGCGCCTTGACTCCGTCCAGATCTCGTACCGATCGCTCCGCGATCTGGCGCTGCTCGCCGTCGGGGCATTTTCTCCCCAGGATCGCTTTCTGGGAGAGGAGGACTATCGGTCTGTGCTGCAGGAAATGCGTCTGGCCGACGGGACCCTGTTCCCGATTCCCCTGACCCTGCCGGTGGAGGACGTGAAGAACCTCGAAGCCGGTACGGATGTCGTGCTGCGGGCGCCGACGAACGAGATTGTTGCCATTATGCATCTTGAGGAGATATACCCCTGGGACCTTGCCGAAGAGGCGATGGCCGTATTCGGAACTTCGGATTCACGTCACCCCCACGTTGCCGAGATGCATACCTGGGGGAAGTATTATCTGTCGGGACCCATCAACATGATAAATCTTCCGAGTCATCATGATTTCCCCGAGCTGACGAGAACGCCGGCAGAAGTACGGGGCACCCTGGAAGCACGGGGGTGCGGCAGTGTTGTGGCCTTCCAGCCGAGGCACCCCATGCACCGGGCGCACGAGGAGCTGACGAAGCAGACCATGGAGGAGGTCGATGGTTCCCTGCTTATCAACCCGGTCGTCGGCAAAACCAGCCATACGGCCATTGACCACTATACGCGGGTTCGCTGTTATAAAACGCTCGTGGAAAACCATTACGACCGGAACAGGACGCTGTTGAACCTGCTCCCCCTCGCCGTACGCATGGCCGGTCCGCGATCGGGGATCTGGCATGGCATCATCAACAGAAACTACGGAGCCAATTATTTCATCGTCGGCAGGGACCGCATCGGACCGGCAGGAAGAGATTCCCAGGGTAAATTTTTCTACGAGACAGCGGCGGTCCAGAAATTATTCAGGGAACACGAGGAGGAAATCGGCGTCCGCATGGTTCCCTTTACCGAGATGGTTTATGTTTCAAAAAAAGACACCTACACCATGCCGGAGGTGGCCCGGAACGGGCGTGATGATTTTATCGTTATTTCAGGATCACCGGTGATCGAGGATTCCGTGTTCAACGGGTCCAGGCTCCCTGAATGGTTTACCCGGCCGGCAGTGGCGGAGATTCTCCATGAAGCGAATCCGCCGAAATCCCGGCAGGGATTCTGCATCTGGCTGACCGGCCTCCCCAGCTCCGGAAAGTCGACGATAGCGGACATCCTTGCCCCCATGCTGATGGCAACGGGAAAGAAGGTGACGGTCCTCGACGGCGATGTGGTGCGCACGCATTTGTCAAAGGGGTTGGGTTTCTCGAAGGAAGACCGCATAACCAATATTATCCGGATAGGCTTCGTGGCATCGGAGATCGCGAAGCATGGCGGTGTTGCGCTGTGCGCCCTCATCAGCCCCT
>CAJHXR010000151.1_pt1 | contig 19543 bp, 17 predicted proteins | sample 9198421 | NCBI WGS metagenome assembly CAJHXR01 (sample SAMEA7708331, study PRJEB35096) | sediment metagenome | biome: marine neritic benthic zone biome [ENVO:01000025]; feature: sediment [ENVO:00002007]; material: shallow marine sediment [ENVO:03000034] sea grass bed [ENVO_01000059] ... | reverse complement strand
GTCCTGGATGAATACCTGTGCAAGCTGCGGGACATCTGGGAGGAGACGAGCTTCTTCCTCGAACTCATGCAGAGCAATCCAGGCAGCGCCCGGGCAGAACGCGCAAACATCTGCTATCGCAGCGGCCCAAACTATGTCATACCCTATGCACCGGAGACGACGTCGGACGATTGCCTTTGCAGCATCAGCAAACCAAAAATAGCTATTCTTCGCGAGGAAGGAAGCAACGGCGACCGGGAAATGGCCTCGGCGTTTTTCATGGCCGGGTTCGAGCCCTGGGACGTCACGACCACCGACCTGCTCCGAGGGCATGTTACACTCGACGACTTTCGGGGCGTGGCGTTCGTGGGAGGATTCAGCTACGCCGATGTGCTCGACTCGTCAAAGGGTTGGGCGGCGACGATCCGTTTCAATAAAAATCTCTGGGAACTGTTCGAACGGTTTTATCACCGGCCCGATACCTTCAGCCTCGGCGTGTGCAACGGGTGTCAGCTCATGGCTTTCCTCGGCTGGGTGCCCTGGCGCGATATACCCGACGCTCTCCAGCCGCGGTTCATCCACAACGACAGCGGCCGGTTCGAATCCCGTTTCTCCACGGTCACGGTCTTGCCGAGCCCGTCTATCATGCTCGCGGGCATGGAAGGATCTGTCCTCGGCATCTGGGTGGCCCACGGCGAAGGCCGCGCCTATTTTCCTGATGAGCGGATATTCAGCGAAACAGAGTTCGGCCTCGCCCCGCTTCGCTATGTCGATGACGACGGAAGCATTACCGAAGCCTATCCCTTTAACCCGAACGGCTCGCCTGCCGGCATTGCCGGACTCTGCTCTCCTGACGGGCGCCACCTCGCCCTGATGCCCCATCCCGAGCGAACGGTGCTCACCTGGCAGTGGGGCTGGCTTCCTGAAGACCTCAAACAGTCTCTCACCGTCTCCCCGTGGCTCAGGATGTTCCAGAACGCCCGGGAGTGGTGTGAGAAGTCTGGCAAGTAAAAACCTGCATTAATATCTTGATTACGAGTGATAAATGATATAGACTCTCTATCGGGCTATCAAAGATAGCCTGCTTGAAATATTACCGGTCTGTCTGTGCAGGAGAGATAGTGATCACAATTTAATCTAAGGAGGTAAGTGTATGAAGAAAAATAAACTGTTTTATCTGTCAGTATTCTTGTTCTCCTTTGTACTCGTCGGGAGTTTTGCACCTAATGTGCTCGCAGAAAGCATTACGATCGAAATCACAGCAGATGTTGCTTATGTGGACGACTGGAGCAATATCCTGGGCGGGCAAGTTCAGGTTGGCGATGTCATCACGGGATCATACACGTACGAAACCACGACACCCGATTCTAACACCCTTCCGACGGTAGGAGATTATCGGCATGTCGTGGCGCCATTTGGAATTCATCTGAACGTAGGGCCCTGGGTTTTTGAAACCGATCCAAATAACGTTAATTTCCTTGTCGAGATTGTAAATGATCATAGTGGTCAGGATAATTACCTTCTCAGAAGTTACAACAATATTGCAATTCCAGCTATCGCGAGTGGCGCACTCGTTGACCATATTTCCTGGCAACTCGATGATTCGGCGGCGACAGCACTGAACAGCATTGCCTTGCCAACCACTCCTCCGGCGCTGGCAGACTGGGAGTCGATCTTCGGGCTGAGCATCGAAGGGTGCATACCTGACTTTATGGGGTTCTGCGATTTCGATAGATTTTTCATACGAGCCCATGTTGCCTCAGCCACCCTGGTTGTGAAGACCGTAGCAGCCACCGTTGATGTTAGACCTGACATCGTCCATTTGCACAGAGGAGGAAGTCTGGCAGCGTATATCGAGCTTCCTCTAGGCTATTCTGTTGAAGACATCGACGTCGATTCAGTTGCTTTGACCACGATTAACGGAGCGCAACTGGAATTTCCCATTTACGCTGATGATTATGCACGCATTGGCGATTATGATGGAGATGGCATTTCAGACCTAAAAGTAAGGTTCGATCGGAACGATGTTGAGCCCTATCTGGTGCCTGGCGCAGTAGCAGTAACTCTTTCTGCGGAGCTTTTGGATGGTACGCCTATACGAGGGAGCGATACCATTACGGTTATAGACAAAACGAAGCACTAAGAGATCGCTTCATCATACAGGAAGGGAGCACTTTTGCTCCCTTCCTGTATCGTTTGCATTGATCCGCACCCTGCTCCCCGGGAATCCTGACCATTCATGTTTCTCTATCCGCGGCCCTGGATGTTCCGGAACGCCTGGAAGTCGCGGATTGTACTGATGCAAATCCCGCTGAAGCGGGACGAAGGCGGGACGTCAGGCCAGGGCGTGACTGCCGGAAGGGCCCCACTTGAAATCTGGATCCCTCTTGGTGTAAACTAGAACAGTTGGATGGGGGGAGGACATCGTATGGGTGATTATCAGCTGTTCCAGCCGTTAACGAAAGAGGACAAAGTAACGGTCGTGGTCTACCGGATCGGCATCGCTCTTTCATCGCTGATCATGGCTCTCCTGGCCTTTCTTGCCTGGAGCGCATCCCGCTCAGAGAATCCGGCGGACTTCGCCCTTCTCGCGAATGTCCTGCTCATAGCGCTCCACGTGTCCGTGGGCCTGAGTGTAATCTTCATTCATCTCTATGTAGGCAAATTTCACCAGATGCTGAAGGGCCTCTATGCCGTCGCGATCGCAGCACTTGTCGTCCTGCTGATCGTCGGGAAGGGTTCCCTCATTGCCGCGATAGCCGACAGATCCGTCCTGGCGGCCATGCTTTTGCCGCTGTCCGGATGCCTCGGTTTTATCACGGCAAAAGAGGCGTTCTGCTTCAGACTGACGGAAGGCTACCTCCTCGCCCTCGGTATGCCCCTTTATCTGCTGCTCATTGCCGCCGGGGGAATGACGCCGGGAGGTGTTTCGTACGGCCTTGTTCTGATCGCCGGTATGCTCGTGCTCTTTACCATCAGAAAGGTATTCATGCCGCTCCATACCGATATCGGTGATAAGTCGGCCTACAGCTGATCGCGATCGCAGCTCTGCGTTGCCGCTCTCGTCGAAAGGGGCTCTGTCCATGAAGAATAATCCCCGCACGAATGCATTCCCCGCCCTCCCGCTCGATGAATGGGAAGACACCTATGATACGCTCCATTTATATCTCCAGATCATCGGAAAGATCCGCCTGAAGCTGTTCCCGAAAATAAATCACTGGTGGCACGTACCGTTCTATGTTTCAACGCGCGGCCTTACCACGCTGCCCATACCGTACGGGCCCGTTACCTTCGAGATGGAATTTGACTTTACTCGGCACCTGTTCGCGATCAGGACGAGCCAGGGCGCGACAAAATCACTTCCTTTGAAGAACGGGCTGTCCGTGGCCGAATTTTATAAGACGGTGTTTACCTACCTGGCCGATCTCGGCATCGCCGCCGATATTCTCGCCATTCCCTACGATGTTCCTGATATCAGTAAGGAGCCCTTCGAGAAGATGGTGAAGTACGCATCCTATGACCCGGAATATGCGAACCGATTCTGGCAGATTCTCGTCCAGATCGACTCCACCTTTCAGGTCTTCCGGGGCCGATTTGTAGGAAAAAGCACACCCGTTCATCTCTTCTGGCATCACTTTGATCTGGCATTGACCCGGTTTTCCGGCAGACCCGCAACGGTGCGGGAAGGAGCGAGCATTGTCGAGCGCGAAGCATACTCCCATGAAGTGATCAGTTTCGGCTTCTGGGCGGGAGATAAGCAGGTACGGGAGCCCGCGTTCTATGCTTATGCTCATCCGGCGCCTCCCGGCATGATGGACGAACCCTTACAGCCGAAAGAAGCACGATGGAATCCCGATGCCGGCATGGCACTGTACCGGTATGACGACATGCGACGCGCCCCTGACCCGGGGCAGGCGCTCCTCGATTTTCTTGAAAGTGCCTATCAGGCCGCGGCCAGGAGAGCAAACTGGGACCTTGAGGCCCTTGCGCTCACGCGGTGACCACCGTTAGCCGTCATGCGTCAGCCGGGAATTACTGAGTCGCCATGAACAGATTCAATTTGTGCAGACCCATGCAAATCGGTGTACAATATTAAGAGAGCTGCCTTCCTTCATTAAATTTACAGACACACGCTACTGCGAAAGGCACCAGGATGCCATACCAGCCGATAGAAAACTACGGCATGATCGGCGACATGCACACCGTCGCCCTTGTCAATATCAACGGCTCCATTGACTGGCTCTGTATCCCCCACTTCGACTCTCCCAGTGTCTTCGCTGCACTCCTTGATGATGCAAAGGGCGGACGGTTCCGCATTGCTCCTGTCGACAATGATCAGACCGTTACGTACAAGCAGTTCTACTGGCCGGGAACAAACGTGCTGATCACGCGGTTCCTGGCACCCCATGGCGCGGCGGAACTCACCGACTTCATGCCCATAGGTCGACCAGGGCAGGGAGAGACACGCAGCCACCAGTTGATCCGCCGCCTCACGGCAGTACGGGGCACGATTGAGTTTGCAATGGACTGCCAGCCGGCCTTCAACTACGGGCGGGACAATCATAAAACCGCAATCTTCGAAGGAGGCGCCTCATTCGCGTCGCAGGGTCTCGCCCTGGGCCTGGCCACCGACGTCCCGCTTCAGCCGGAGGGTGACGGCGTTGTTTCCCGGTTCACCCTCCATGAGGGGGAGACGGCGGTGTTCGTGTTGCGGGAGCAGTCATCCGAGGCCGCTTGCGGCGAGTGCCTGGCCGATGAAGCGGCGGAGGACGTATTCCGCGAGACCATTGACTACTGGCGGAAATGGCTTTCCCGGTGCCGGTATACCGGTCGGTGGCGGGAGGTGGTGCACCGCTCTGCACTGGCCCTCAAACTGCTCACCTTCGAGCCGACGGGAGCGATCGTTGCCGCACCGACGACCAGTCTGCCGGAAAGCATCGGCGGAGAGCGCAACTGGGATTATCGGTATGCCTGGATACGTGACGCGGCATTTACGATCTATGCCTTCATGCGTCTCGGCTTTACCGAAGAAGCCGGAAAGTTCATGCGGTTTCTGACAAGCGTCTGTACCAAGGCAACGCCCGAAGGCTCGCCGCTCCAGATCATGTACGGGATCGACGGCAGACGCCGGCTCGCCGAGGAGCCCCTCGATCATCTCGAGGGATACCGGGGATCGAAACCGGTACGCGTTGGGAATGCCGCATACGAACAGCTGCAGCTCGATATTTACGGCGAGCTTATGGATGCAGCGTATCTCTTCAACAAACACGGCGATCCCATCTCATACGACATCTGGCTGTCGCTCCGCATGCTGGTGGACTGGGTCTGTGACAACTGGCAGCGCAAAGACGAGGGTATCTGGGAGGTCCGGGGGGAACGGCAGCATTTTGTCTATTCCAAGCTTATGTGCTGGGTGGCCGTTGACCGCGGCCTGCGCCTTGCTGATAAACGATCATTCCCTGCCGACCGGGAGCGATGGATGAAGGTGCGGGACGAGATATACGAAGAGATCATGAGCAAGGGCTGGAGTACGGAGCGTGAAGCTTTTGTACAGCACTACGGAGGCAATTCTCTTGACGCGGCGAACCTTATGATGCCCCTCGTGTTCTTTCTTTCCCCGACAGACCCGCGGATGCTCAAGACCCTGGATGCCATGCTTCTGCCGCCGGAGCAGGGCGGGCTTGTGGCGAACAACCTGGTCCACCGCTACAATCTCGGCGAAACAGCCGACGGCCTGTCCGGCGATGAAGGGACGTTTAACATTTGTACCTTTTGGCTCGTCGAGGCCCTTACGAGGGCCGGGCATTTTGACGCCAGGCGGCTCGATGACGCCCGCCTCATGTTCGAGCGGATGCTGGGATTCACGAACCATGTTGGTCTGTATGCCGAGGAGACAGGGAACCGGGGCGAAGCCCTCGGCAATTTTCCCCAGGCCTTTACTCACCTTGCTTTGATCAGCGCGGCCTTTAATCTTGATCGGGCACTGGGGTCGGGGGCATAGTTTTTAGCCACCGAGGGCACGAGGTAAAAAGATGCTTACTACCCAGAGCAGAAAATACGTAACGCCAAAGCCGAAGGCAAAAAGCATCTCGCGTGAAGCCGCAAAGGCCGCAAAGAAAATCTTTTGGCCCTGGTTTTAAAATCAAATGATAAAGTCTCACTTTACGAGCGTGGCCATTGTGCGAGAAAATGTTTTCCCGTTTTGAGAAGAAATTGATTTGTTCGTTGTTCATTTATTTCCCTCTGAGCAGCATCTCTGTGTTCTCTGTGGTTAATGACTTTTTGTGATGATAACATCAACCATTAAAGGAGGACTTCGTCATGGCAAAGGCAAAGAAAGCAAAGCAGCTGTTTTTCATGGTACCGGACAAGGCAGGACTGCTCGATACGATCACGGCGGCGCTCGCAGCGGCAAAAGTGAATATTAGTGCCATCTGTGCCTACGGGATGAACCGGCAGGCGACGTTCATGATGACGACGAGCAGCAATGCAAAGGCCAAGAAGGTGCTTGCCAAGCACAAGATCCGGGCAAAGGAATATGACGTCTTCGCCGTGGAAATGTCGAACAAGCCCGGAGAATTGCAGAAGGTGGCGAAAAAGATCGGCGAGGCGAAGATCAACATCAAGTATATGTACGGAACACCTGGAGCCGGCAGGTCGGCCACGTGTGTGTTCAGCACCTCGAATGACGCCAAGGCGATCAGGTTGATCAACAAGTAACGAAGCATATCATAAAGATCTTCACGCATGAACCAGTTTCAGTCACTGAGACTGGCTCACGTGCTGGGCCGTGGTACGAGCTCCGCACGTTGATCTTCAGGGAATATTCCAACGCGAGAGGCAGGCATATGGACAAGAAAGCCTGGCAAAAAAGAGGTTTTGTTTCACTGTTGACGTTCACGAGTTTTGTCGTGATGACCGTTACCGGGTTGATCCTGTACATAACCCCCCAGGGCAGGATTGCCTACTGGGTGTATTGGCACCTCATCGGGCTGACCAAGACCCAGTGGGGAAACATCCATACCCTCTCGAGCATCCTGTTCATCGTCTCCGGTATCTTCCATGTCGTGTACAACTGGAAGCCCTTCGTGAACTACATACTCGACAAGATCAAAGGGGGATTGAGGCTGAAGCGGGAAATGGCCGTTACGGTGGCTATCACGCTAGTCCTCATGGTGAGCGCCATCGCAAGCCTCCCGCCCCTGATCTATATCGTGGACCTGAGCGATACCATCAAGGACGCCTGGATTATCAGCAAGGATTACGAACCACCCTATGGGCACGCGGAAGAGACGGCGCTCAAGGTCTTTGTGAAGAAGGTGAATATCGACCTCGATGCAGCGCTCGAAGAATTCAGGGCCAACGGCATTGTGATCGAGAACGACATGGATTCCCTCGACAAGATCGCGGCGGCCAACAACACGTCGCCCATGGGCCTGTACATGATCATCAGGAAACTGGAGCCAAAGCCGGAAACGGGCATTGTCTATACGCCGGAATTGGTTGAGGAAAAATACACCGGCACCGGACTCGGCCAGAGAACGCTTGATGTTGTTATCGAAAAAATCGGAATCGAGAGACGTATTGCCGAGGCCAGGCTTCGGAAGAATGATATTATCATAAAAAAAGATGAAAAAATGCGGCAAGCGGCAGAGCGCTATAATATAAATCCGATCGACATTCTCAAGGTGATATTGGTGGAGGGGTACACCATTGAAAAATAGACGCTGCACTATTGTGCTGATCATCATGTTTCTCGCTCTCTCTCTGCTAACGGATCACGCGCGTGCCCAGGAAAACAACACACAGAAGCAGAGCAACACTCCTGCTGTCGACGGGAGAACATCACCGCATGTCCCGGTCTTGCGAATCCCCCTGCGCGTGCACCTGAGTATGAGTAAACGGCCTGCAAAAGAATGGATGGTCATTTTAGAAGAGATCAATCGCATCTGGTGGTCCCAGGCGGGGATCTGTTTCGAGATCGAGGCCGTCAATCATGATACCATCCTCAAAAGAGGCATGGACATCTGGTTTTCCCCGCCCGCCGACGAAGGGGTAGTGCTCAACGGATATTTCGAGGGAGCACACGACATCTGGGTCCGGGACACCCCGAAGCTCCGGCCGGCCCCGAATCCTGCCGGGCATCGCGCAGCCCGAACAGCAGCCCACGAATTCGGGCATGGGCTGGGACTGGTACATCGCCAGGATTCGGACGACAACCTGATGCGATCACAGACCCTCGGATGGCAACTGAATGAGCAGGAAGTCCGGACAGTCCGGAAGCACGCGGCTTCGATCGCGTTACCGGACAGGAAACCACCGCGCTGCAGACCGCCGATCCATACTCCGTAATTCCTAAACGGTGGATTTACCTTAGCAGGTTTTTGAAATACGATTTTGAGCCCTTATTCCGCCATTCCCGCGAAAGCGGGAATCGAGTGTTATTAAAAGTTCCTGGATCCCCGTTTACACGGGGATGACGAATTAATTTATACCAGAAGACTTTGTCAACAGCCTGTTTGAGTCCAGTGACCTCTGACGGGGGGAACGAGGAGCCTATCATGGCAAGAGTTAATGCACCGAAATTCAGGGCCGGTCGCAACATGGCGATGAAAGTGCCGGCCCATGAATTCGAGGCGACCGTGGAATTTTATCGTGATATCATCAGTCTGCCCCTCGCAGAGGGAGACGAGCCGGGAATCGTATTTGCCTTCGGCGACAAGCAATTATGGATAGACAAGGCAGACCATCTCAGCCAGGCTGAAATCTGGCTCGAAATCCTGACCGATGATGTTCGGGCGGCAGAACTCTATTGCAGAGAAAACGGGATCTTGCGCCGCGATGAAATCGAGAAATTACCGCGAGGTTTTGCGGGATTCTGGATATGCAGTCCCGCGAACATTATTCACCTGGTAAGCGGCGAATGAGGGAACAGGAGAGACCATGAAAAAATATGTTGCCGCCATATTTTTCTTACTGTGTATCTTACCTCCTCGTGCCGGCGCAACGGAATTCAGGTTTTCTCCCAATCCCAATAAGGCGCACCTGATCCAGTGGCGGGGCTGGACCACGAGCGCACTCGCGGAAGCCGTAAAAAAGGACAAGCCCATCCTGCTTTCGCTGAGCGCGGTCTGGTGCCACTGGTGTCACGTAATGGACGAAACAACGTACTCAGACGCGGAGCTGATCGCATATATCAATAAGCACGTTATTCCGGTCAGGGTCGATGCGGACATGCGGCCTGATATCGACAGCCTCTATAACCAGGGCGGCTGGCCGAGTACCGTGGTCCTCACGCCCCGGGGAGCAATTATGGACGGCGGGACGTATCTTCCTCCGGCGGCCATGCGGCGACTGCTTGCGGAGGGCCTGGACAGCCATGCAAAAAAAGCACATCCTGTTCCGGACAGCGCCACAAGGGGCAAAAAGAAGGATTCACGAAAAGAAAAGCACACAACGAATCTGACGGACGCGCGGGGGATCGGGCATGTCCTCGCGACGATGAAACGGTACTTCGATGGCGAATTCGGCGGATTCGGCAGGTGGCAGAAGTTTCCAGCCTCTCCTACGCTCGATGTTCTCCTCTCCGCATACACAACAACCGGTGATCCCGAAATTAAGACGATAATCACGACAACCCTTGATGCAATGGCAAAAGGGGAGATCCATGACCGTCGCGAGGGCGGTTTTTTCCGGTACGCTACCAAGCGAGACTGGTCATCACCCCACTATGAAAAGATGCTCGACGTGAACGCCGGCATTATCAGGAATTATGCCCATGCGTTCATGGTGTTCAAGAAGAAGCATTACCGTCATATGGTGGAGAAGACGATACGGTATGTTCAACGGAATCTTTACGACGCGAAGACCGGCGCTTTCTACGGCAGTCAGGACGCCGGTGAAGCATACTATACGGGTCAGCGCCGCAAGGGATTACAACCGCCCTCCGTCGACCACACGGTCTATGTTCATTCCGCGGCACAGATGATCAGCGCCTTGAGCGCGGCCTATAACGCGACAGGCGAGAGCGCATATCTTGTGATGGCGGAGCGGGGGGCCGATTTTATCATCCAAAACCTCTATCGAGCACGTGGTGGGGTGTTCCATTATCTTCGCGGGGAGAAGCCCCGCCTCCAGGGGATGCTCGCTGATAACGCCCTCTTTGGCCTGGCGCTTCTGGATTTATATAATGCAACGGGGAAGAAGGTGTATTCGACTATCTCGATCAGTATAAAACGAACGATCGTCGATGTTTTTTATGACGAGCACAATAAGCAATTCCGATCATTTCTCGACACGACGCTCGTAACCCCGGCGATCCCTGGAGAACTTGCCGACGTAAACCAGTTTGCCGCAAACAGCAGCGCCCTTATTTTTTTGAGCAGGTTTTCTTTACGAGAAAAAGATGATAAACTGAGGAAAATCATTGACGTCACACTGGGCTCGTTTGCCGATATCTCTGACACGTTTCCGGCAGCAGCGCTCTACGCACGCGCATTGCAATGGCATACCGGCGAGCCAATCGAAATTACGATCATCGCAAAGGACGGAAAGGCAAAGGAATTCCTGGAAGCCCTGGGAGGGGTGTATATCCCAGAAAGAGTAATACGGACCCTGTCACTGACTGGTGACAGGAAAACCATAGAGGCGCTCCACTATCCCCTCGAAGAGGCAGCGTATATCTGTGCGGGAAAGCGCTGTTCACCACCGATAACCGAGCCAAAGGGCATGAAAAGGACGCTCAGAACGTTTATGCACAGGCCTTTGTAAGGATTTTCAAATAGTTCTCGTTATATCTTCAAGCGGTTCCTGAGTATTGTTTCGTCCCCGGATACCCCAAAAATACCCCGACCGGGCGATTTACCCGCCACCCTCCCTGCGGTATCATGTTACTATCCTGACTCATCCGAGCTCGTGGAAGCAGCGAATCTGACCCGCCTCGAGCCATCGCGCGAGATATGAGCGTGCGGGGAGCGTGCGTGCCGCTGAACATTATGTTCCGGAGGACGTCGTGAAGAAGCCGCTGATAACGATTCTGTGCAGAGTTTGTAAAGACCATGGACTTACCGTCGATGAAATCGTCCAAAACTCGTGGGATGAGCGCATCAAGCGGGCCCGTGAAGATTTTGTGAAAAGAGCCGGGCAAGAGGGCTATGGGCAGGAGACGGTGCGGAAGCCCTTTGAGAGCCACGTGCGAGATTGCCGTGATGATACGCGCGATACTCTTTAGGCGCTTACGCCTGTAACAGCGACAAAAGATTGTCGATGTTTGAAGTCATTTTTACCACGAAGAACAGGTCGTTCACGAAGACAAATAAGAAACCAGAGTTTTTTTAGTTCAAAGCCTTGAATTTCTTCGCGCTCCAAGTGGCCGTATCTGTTTTCAGGCTATTCGCGACCTTCGTGGTAAATGGCCAAAAATCAGAATCGGCCACCAGAAATACTTCGGTTCCAGCTTGTCCCGCTCTCCGGCAGAGCTGCTCTGCACAAAAATCATGTTTTCATACAATGCCGACCTTCGGCGTGTCGCGTGAAACAACGTCACCGATTCGCGCGGCGTGGCTGACACCGGCTTCCCGTAATTTCGTGACGAGCTGGTCTGCCTGGGCGCGGGGAACGGACAGCAGAAGACCACCGGACGTCTGGGGATCGAAAAGCAGTTCCCGCTCCGCCCGGGACAGGTCCACATGCATTTCCAGGAACCCCTCGCTCACTTTTCTGTTTGGCTTGTTGCTACCCGTTGTTTGACCCTTCCGGTACATCCTGATGGTATCGGGGTAGAAGGGAAGGTTGCCGAATAGGAGATTAATCTGAACGCCGCTTCCTTTCGCCATTTCAAGGGTATGTCCCACAATGCCGAATCCCGTGACGTCGGTGCAGGCATTGATCTTGAACTTGAGGGCTGTTTCAAGGGCATCCCGGTTCAGTGCAGCAATGAGGGGAAGGGATCTTTCCAGTTCTTCGTAGGGAAGCTTTCCTGACCGGCAGGCATTGAACAGTACGCCGGTACCCAATGGCTTGGTCAGAACGAGGCTGTCTCCCACTTTTGCCCCGCAATTTGTCAATATCCTGCCGGGATGTACCACACCGGTGACGGAAAGCCCGTATTTTGGCTCCAGATCATCCACAGAATGGCCACCGGCCATGGACGCACCTGCCTCGGTCACCTTGTCGCTGCCGCCGCGCAGTATGTCCTGCAACAAGCCTATATCGAGCTTCTTTGAGGGAAACATCACCAGATTCAGGGCAGTAAGGGGCCTGCCTCCCATGGCATACACATCGGAGAGAGAGTTCGCAGCCGCTATCTGTCCGAACCAGTAGGGGTCGTCGACGGGTGGCGTGATGAAATCAACGGTGCTGATGATCGCAACGACATCCGAAAGGCGGTATACGGCCGCGTCGTCGGCAGTTTCATAACCCACGAGGAGGTTCGGGTCCTGGGGAGGCCGCAACGCGCACATCACGTCCGACAAGTCCGTCGGACCGATCTTTGCTGCTCAACCGCAGGTACGGGAAAGCCCTGTTAAGGTTTTCCTTTTGAAGACTGACATGCATCCTCCCGGAGAGTTGGCATTCTGAGTCCGGCTGAGCGGCACTCCATCACAATAGATTTTTGTAAGCCTACGTTACGGCTTGCAGGCCTTCCGTGCATCCGGCATCGTACCGTAGCAGAGGAATGCCTATAAGTCAAATAGATAATATCGATGAACAGAAGGGGAATGCATTTGCGCGGTTCAGCCTGGAGCAGCTGTAACCTATGACATCGGCACGGGATGCCGCGATATGGTGGCGGCAAGTACACAAAAAAGCTTTCCATCAGGATTATCGAGTGCATCAATCCAGCACGCAAAAAAAAGGGCTCAGGGAATTACGTTTCAGCCCGCGTCGCAAAACTGAATAAATGCTTCGGGAGGACACAATTCACTCGAGGGCGACGACAAAGCTTCCCGGAAACCCATTCCTCTCGAAACGCTCGACAGCCGCCTCTGCCTTGGTAAGCGAAATATATTTGCCTGCGAACACCCGGTAGAAGAGTTCGCCGTTGACATGCATTCGCTGAATATCGACATAGCGGTGGTACTTTCTCAAAGAAAATGACAAACGGCGCGCATTATCATGAACGGAGAATGCACCGACCTGAACGGTGAAGCTGCCGGAATCATAGCTCACCGGTTTCCGGTAGCGGGCTCCGCCGCTCGCACTTCGCTCACGGTATCCAAGGGCCCTGATCCGAACGGGTGCGGTGCCCGTCTTGTCAATGCCGATTTTTCTCGCGGCAGCGTAGGAAAGGTCGATAATCCGCCCCCTGACGAAGGGCCCGCGGTCATTGATACGAACAATAATCTTGCGCCTGCTGGACTTGCTCGTGACCTCGACAAAGACGTTCATGGGAAGGGTTTTGTGCGCAGCAGTCATGGCGTACATATTGTAGGTCTCGCCATTGCTGGTCGCTTTGCCGTGAAAGTCCTTGCCGTACCAGCTTGCCAAGCCGGACTGCGTGAATCCTTCGGAGCGCAGGAGGGGCGTGTAGCTCCTGCCCATCACGGTATAGGGCTTCTGCGTTCCCCTGCGTTTATCCGTGACGAGTTCTCCGCCGTTCTCGGCACGGTAACCGCTGCAGGCGGCAAGGACGATCATAACGTATATCAGGAAAACCAGAAGCCTGTTCATGTTCACCTATTGCATTATTTCCCACTCATCGTGCTGACGACATTCCCGGGAGAACAAAGAAGTAGGAAGCATTATACACAATTTGCAGTAAAAAATATATTTCAGAAGAGACGGTGGCAATAAGAGCGCCTCCGTGGACCATGACGGAATCAGTAATAAAAGTAGCCTGTACTAAAAAAGATAGTCTGTTCACACTCGAGAGCATGACGGCGGCATGGTCATGCTCAAAAATATGAACATGCCCGTAATGAGCGCCTCACCGTCGGGTAAATTCGTGAAAAAAAGCGAGCGCCCTATAATTTCGATACGACGGGCGACTGAATAATGCTATAATATCAGATATGGTTCGGCATACAGCAACCGTGCGTGATGAACGCTGGTCATGAAACAGGGAAGCATTATTGCATACGCAGACCTGTGCGAGAGAGAGACGGTAACACTGCAGCGAGGCATGAATTTACGGCTCAGAGGGGGGTACAGTCTGATCCTGGTGGACACCGGCATCGGGGCCCCGTACCGTGAGCGCATCGAGGAAGACGGGAAGGTCCTGGTGTACGGGGGCCATGATATCCCCCAGCGGAAAGGCGGCAAAAACCCGAAAACCGCCGACCAGGCAGGCTGTCATGCCGATGGGAGTCTTACCAGGAACGGCATGTTCTTCGAGGCCGCAGAGAAGTACGCGCGGGGAAAGAGCCCGCCGGAGCCCGTAAGGGTCTTTGATGAAATCACCGACGGTATCTGGGCTTCCAACGGCCTGTTTACGCTACGTGCCGCATGGCGCGAGACGGACCGGAACCGCACGGTCTTTAAATTCAAGCTCTGCGCTGCAGATTACCATGATGGCGGAGCGAAGTCGCGGAATGTTCTGATCCCGACGGCAGTCAAAAAAAAGGTATGGACACGGGACTCCGGCAGGTGTGTCAGATGCGGCGCCGGCATTGACCTGCATTTTGAGTTGATCGCTCCCCGGAACACGCATCCCGGGTCGGCCTTCGTGGTGAAGAATATTCAGCTTTTGTGCGGGCAGCATGGATAGTTGTCCTGCATGGCGGGAAGGTGGCTCGTGCCTTCGATCATTTCTCATTCCGTGGTTGCCCTGGCCGCGGGGAGCGTATGGGCAGGCGGGACGATGCCTGTTCGGTTCTGGCTTTTGTCCGTCGTCTGTGTTGTGCTTCCTGATGCCGATGTATTGGGATTTCATTTTGGTATCAACTACGGAGATTTTTTTGGACATCGAGGATTCTTTCATTCACTGTTCTTTGGGGCGCTCGTCGGGGTTCTCGTGGCCGGCTTGTTCTTTCGATCGCCGACCACCCGCCCCTGGAGATGGTGGCTCGTCGCCCTTTATTTTTCGCTGCTGACGGCCTCCCATGGCATCCTGGACGCTTTTACGAGCGGCGGACTCGGCATTGCACTGCTGTCGCCCTTCGATGCAACGAGGTACTTCTTTCCCTGGACACCGATACGCGTATCTCCCATCGGGATTCGCGCATTTATGAGTGCATGGGGGATGAAGGTCATTATGAACGAACTTCTCTGGATATGGCTGCCGGCGGTCAGTGCTGCCATTCTGGTGAAGGCGTCTCTTGTTCTGGCGAAAGCGGGGAACCCGGAGGAACACTGACGGTCTCTGTTGAACGGACAGATCACGGCGATGATTGGAAAGGGAGATTACCATGGGTCTATTTGCGAAATTCTTCGGCAGCGATGAGAAAAACATGGCTCAGCGGGAGCAGGCAAACTTTCATATTATTGTTGACCGGCTTCGCAAACTGATACAGCAGGGGGTCATCACGGAACGTGACCTTACCTACGATTCAGTCGACTACAACAAGAAACCCATGCCGAAGGTAATCGCAACAATAGACCAACTCTTCCGCCAGGGCCACATGAAAGGGGTAGAAGATTCTATCGCAGGATTCTGCTACCTCGTCGGTATGGGAATGGGCGTGAAAGATTTTCTGAAAGACGATAAAAAAAGGAACTAGGAAAACAGCGCATGGTGTTCAAGGAGTTTGTCGAATTCGGGACATCGGCATTATTGCTGGTGATAGCGTTCACTACCGCATATATCGCATACCAGATGTACCGGGCGAATAGTCTGCGGGTAAAACATGATATTTATGAAAAGCGGCTGGCGGTATACCGGGAAGTCATGGGATTGCTGAACATCATAGCAAGCGGCGCCGACATTACGAGAGAAGCGTTGTTGGAGTATCGCGCCAGGACGCATGAAGGGACCTTCCTGTTCGAACAGCGCATAGCAGACTATCTGAACGAAATCTACGTGCGGGGGATAAAGCTCTGGAATACGAATGCACGGCTGCGCGGGCAGAAGCTGCCGGTGGGCGAGGAACGGGACCAGGTGGCGGCTGAAAATGCAGCGCAGCTGATATGGCTGGCCGATCAACTACCGATGGCTAAAAAACGGTTTGCCAAGCACCTCAATATAAAAAATATGGCATGATGCAGCCCCGACGGCGCCGAGCAGGGCTTCCTGATTATTTCAGATAGGCCGCAAAATAACTCCGCATTTCACCAAGGGTCTCTTCGGCCGCGAGAGGAACCATGGAGGCGAAGCAGTCCAGGTTAACGAGGGCATTGACGTTTGCGTCACTTTTTGCCGCGTCGCGGAGGCGCTGGGCAAAGCCCTGATTTACCTTGCCGACTTCGCTGTATATATGCTTCAGACCCTCCAGGTCCCATGTCGCGGCTCTTCCCTCCTGATGAAGGAAATATTGCGCAACAAAGTACATCGATACCATCCGGAAGATCGTTTCCATGAGCGTCGCAAAGGGCAGGTGGAACCGTACCATCGGCTTCAGGGGCTCCATGACCGGGCACCCGCTCGTGGTCATGAAAATACCGAGAAGGGGGCTCAGTCCCTGCTGGACCGTCGTTTCTTTTGAATAGGTACGCTCCTCCGTCACCACGGCAACGCTCACATCGGCATAGGACACAAAATCCTTGAATTCCCGCACAATGCCGGAAAAATTTAACGCGATCGGGCAATAGGCGTTGCCGTGTTCCTCGAGCGGGCAGTTCGAGCACTTGCTATGGTTCAGCCGGGCCCAGGGAGGAGGATCAGAAGGATTTTCAGAATAAAGGCCGAGCGACTGACCGTCGAGGCGAATATCGAATACTTTGCTCGCACCGTCCGTAAAGCTGTACCGATACTGGAACGTTATGGGGACCGGCATCATATCTCCCTGAGCGTGTTACTCACTCATATCGTACGGTCTCCTGCTTGTTAAAGCGAGGCGTCTCCGCACTGTTTTCCTTCCTCGAGGGGATGCCACGGTCAATACCCGTGCTTTCCGGGTCGGTGGCAGACTCCGTGGACTGACTATTTCGACAGCTCCTTGAGCGTCTCCTCCGCCTCCCCCAGGTGTCTGCCGAACCCCGCCCAGTCCCCGTTCCTGAGCGCCTGTTGCGCCTTCTGGAGGCTCTCGAGAGCTTTTTTGCCGATCTCGCTCTGAGAAAGTTTTTGAATGATTTTTTTGGCTCCCTCGCTTAAGGGTACCCCGGGCAGGGTCCCCTTGAAAAGCCGCTGGATCGCCGACTCCAGCGTTTCCTCCATAACAACATTATCACCGAAGGCCACAATGACACGACGCAGTTCCGGAAGGCCCCCGCGGTCCGTAGCCACGAGAAACAGCGGCTGTACATACAGCAACGAGTTCTCGATAGGGATGATAAGAAGACTCCCCCGTATCACGTCGGAGCCCCGCTGCCCCCAGAGGGTGAGTTGCTGCGATATGTAAGCATCCTGATCAATGCGCGCGTCGATCAATCGGGGTCCGAAGACCAGACGGTCGCGCGGGAAGGTGTAAACGATGATCTTGCCGTAATTGTCACCATCGCACCGTGCCGCCATCCACGCGGCAAGATTGTCTCGCTCCGCAGGAGTGAAGGCAATAAGAAGAATAAATTCCTCTCTCTTGCCCTTCGGCAGCTTCATGATGAGGTAGTAGGGGTCCATCTTTCTGTCCTTATAGGACGGTATCTGCCAGAGATCTTCCTTGTTATAAAACACTTTTGGGTCGGTCATGTGAAACGTCGAAAACATCCGCGCCTGAATACTGAGAAGGCTGCGCGGATAGCGGATGTGCCTTCTGAGGTCTTCGGGCATTGCCGACAGGGGCTTGAAGAGGGTGGGAAAAATTGCGCTATAGGTTCTGGCGATGATATCCTCGGCATCAACGACGTAGAAAGACACCGCTCCGCTGTATGCGTCTACAATCACTTTTATCGGGTTTCTCATGTAATTGACGCCGCGCTGGACCGGTTTGGAATAGGGGACGCGATCCGTATAAGAATAAGCGTCGATGATCCAATAGAGCCTGCCGTCGTCAGACACGACAAGATAGGGGTCTGAATCGTAAATAAAAAACGGTGCGATGGTGTTCACTCGTTCCATTACATTGCGATAGTAGAGAATCATGCTGTCCGACGTAATATCGCTCGAAAGGATAAGCTTGAAATTCCCGAAGTGTACGGCGTAGAGAAGCCGCTTGAAAAAAGAAGAAAGCCGCACGCCGCCGCTGCCCGCATACGTGGTATACACGTTTTCATCACTGGTCGGGTAGTCGAACTCCTTCACTTTTGTCTTGACGACGACATAGTTGTTCTGCTTCTCACCGTAATAGATTTCCGGCCGGGTAACCCGAAGACTGGTAGACGAAACCGGGGGAATGTCTTTCAATATGTACTCAGGCAGGCCCTGCTGAGTAATGCCGCTCACCGGACCCATCGCAAGCCCGATACCATGGGTAAAGACCAGCCGCTCGTTGATCCAGTTTTTGCCAGGCAGGTCAGCGGAAGAGATTTCCCGGGCAGAGAGCATGACCTGCCGGTACGTGCCATCCACCACATAGCGGTCGTTGTCGACGTCAGTGAACCGGTAATAGGTCCTGATCTGCTGGAGCTGGCCGTACGTTCTGAGCAGGGGCTCCTCATCCCAGAGCCGGATGTTCCTGATCGTTGATACGTTCTTTTTGATGTCGCCGAAGGAGAGCGCGTCGCTCACCGGAAACGGTTCGGTCTGGATGTTTTCGAGACCATAGGCATATCGCGTAAAGCGGACATGGTGCTCTATGTACGGCTTTTCGAGGACCATCTCGTTCGGCGAGACCTTAAAGCTCTGGAGCAGCGACGGATAGAGTACCAGGCCCAGAAAATAGGCCGCTCCGAGGGCGCCAAGGGTGATGAGCGGGGCCAGGAACGACCTTCCCTGCACGGTTATGAAGAAAACGACGGCTGCTGCGATAGAAAGAAACGTCAGAACGCCATACATGAAAACCCGGGCGTGCACGTCCGTGTACGAGGCGCCGAACAGGACGCCATGCTCGCTTGTAAGAAGGGCATACCGGTCAAGGAAGAAATTCAACGAGAGGGTAAGAAGAAAGAGCGAGATGAGAAAGGCAAGATGTTTCTTAGCCCGAGCGTCAACGGTCACCAGGCCTTCAATAAGGGAGATGCCTCCTCGAAGGAAATAGTTCAGCCCGGTGAGGAAAAAGCTGGTGAGCAGCAGAGCACTCAGAATCGCGTTAATGCGGTCGATAAAGGGATACACAAAAAGGTAGAACGAGACATCCTTGTCGAATAACGGGTCTGCAATGCCGGCAGGACTGCTGTTCAGGAACAGGAGGAGTTCTTCCCAGTACTGCATGCCGGTGAAAAAAGCGATGACCGCTGCGAGGAGGGTTATGAGCAGCGACGCGCCCTTGATGAGCTTGTCCGGATCAACGTGGTGGAGGGCAGGAACGTTATCCCAGAGGAGATGCAAGGTGTTTCTCTGGAACTGCTGTCTGCCGGCAAAAAAAACATTTGCGAAGAAAACAAGGAAGGTGACAACGGCCAGGGCGAGGCCGGCCCAGATCCTTGTCAAGAG
>CAJHXR010000326.1_pt1 | contig 19658 bp, 9 predicted proteins | sample 9198421 | NCBI WGS metagenome assembly CAJHXR01 (sample SAMEA7708331, study PRJEB35096) | sediment metagenome | biome: marine neritic benthic zone biome [ENVO:01000025]; feature: sediment [ENVO:00002007]; material: shallow marine sediment [ENVO:03000034] sea grass bed [ENVO_01000059] ... | reverse complement strand
TAAAAATAATGGGGCAGGCGGGAGAAGACATTCTGCGGGAGCACTGGGATGGCGAGGGCGACATTGTGCCGCAGATCCAGAAAATCTCTCAAACAGCGGATGCCGTATTGAGCTCAGGCATTATGAAGCGTCTCCGGAAGCTGTTTCACTAGCGCGAAAAGATCATTCCTTTCTTACTCTTGTTTTCACGTCAGGCAAACGATGATGATCCGTCAGTGTGATAACGCCGATTTTGAGACCCTGTATTCCATCATGAGCGACGCCGCAGAGGCATACCGCGGTGTCATCCCCCGGGATTGCTGGAAAGAACCGTATATGTCCGGAGAATATTTACGCCGCGAAATGGATGACGGCGTTGTGTTCTGGGGCGTTGAAGACAGCGGGCAGCTCGTCGGCGTAATGGGAATCCAGGACGTGCAGGACGTGACCCTCATCAGGCACGCTTACGTGCGTTCGTCTCTGCGGAATCGGGGCTTCGGCGGAGCACTCATTACCGCGCTCTACGATACGACGACCCGCCCGGTCCTCGTTGGGACCTGGGCCTCGGCAGTGTGGGCCGTCCGTTTTTACGAAAAGCACGGCTTTCATCTCGTCTCCCCGGAGGAAAAGGACCGGCTGCTCAAACAGTACTGGTCCATCCCCGATCGCCAGGTAGAGACCTCGGTGGTGCTCGCGGACCAACGGTGGTTCGGCCCGGCATGCACCCATCTGAACTGAAGCGATAGGCTTTCGGGCCTGCATGGTAACAGCTGTCTATTCTCTTCATATTCAAAAGGAGGCTCCCATGATGCGCAGCCGTTCCCTGGTCGTCGTTTTTCTTCTCGTTTCCCTTTTCACGTTCGGTCTCTCTGGAATGGGATCTGCGGAAGCGAACTACTTCGCAGTAGACCGCGAGTTCTACCCCTACTATCCTTCTCTGATCAAATGGAACAAATCGAAGGCCGGGTTTACCGAACCTGAAGTCTGTTCCGGGTGCCACCCGCAGCAGTACGAGGAGTGGACCGGCTCGGTGCATGCTATGGCGTTTGTTGATCCGATCTACCAGGGAGAACTGAACAAGGCGGTCAAGGCCGTTGGACATGAGATCTCGCGGCAGTGCGAAGGTTGCCATTCTCCTGCCGGTGTGGTGACCGGTGAGATCCGGGGAGCTGGCCTGAAGGGACTGAGCCGCATGGCTCTTGCCGGAGTTTCATGCGATATCTGCCATTCAGTCAGCGGCGTTACCCATTGGCAGACGCCGACCCATGAACCGGAAAATGGATCGATGATCCTGACTCCGGGGGTAAATACCAAGGACGGTCCAAAGCTCGTGAAGCGCGGGCCCTTTCCGCCGTCCGACAAGTGCGGCATGGGGTTCCACGAGTGCGTTGAATCTCCTCTGCACCTGCGGGCCGAATTATGCGCCTCCTGCCACCAGGTATATCACTATGATGCGCATTTTCCCCTTGAGGCCACGTACCTGGAATGGAAGCATGGTCCCTATGCGCAACGGGGAATTCTGTGCCAGGACTGTCATATGGTGGAGACGAAAACATTTCTGCGAACGGCCGACCGTTTCAAAAAACCGAAGCGGAATGAATATCGCCATTACTTCAACGGAGCAAATTATCTGCTCTATTATCTCGCTCAGCAGGCTGCAAAAAAGGCAGGGGACAAGGATCTTGCCGCAAATCTTCAGCGCAAGTACGAAATGGCCGTGGCACGCCTCAAGGCTGCGGCAAAACTCGAACTGTATCCCGTTTATCGCGCGGGGCGTCTGGCGGAAGTGAAGATACGGGTCAAGAACATCCGCGCGGGACACAACCTTCCTACATCACTGACAAACGTCCGGGAGATGTGGCTCGAGGTAACGGCACGAGACAGCAAGGGGAACATCATCATGACGTCCGGGACACTGGACAAGAAGGGGAGCCTGACGTCCGGCACCCGGCTTCTCAACTCGCAAGGAATGGGTGACGACTTCCACGTTGCCATTGACCCGTGGGTGGTCACGGCCTTTAAACGCCATGATACGATCCCTCCCCAGGGATTTAAAGATGTGTATTATGGCGTACCCTCACTGAAAGGGAAAAAGCTCGTGATCGAGGCGAAGCTCCGCTACCGCCAGGCCGACCAGCAGGTGGCCGAGAAACTGCTTGGCGCCGTGCCGAAGGATATCAACCTGGAAAAGATTTACGGGATCAAGAAGGTTCCTGAGTTGCCCGTAGTCGATATGGTGGTGCGAAGCATGACGATGAATACAAGGAAATAACCGGAATAATGGGACGCGGATTTTCGCGGATGAACGTTCGCTTCAAGAGGTTACGGTTACGATGCCCGTTTGTTAAAAGGGTATGTTGTTCGTGCTTGACCTTGCCGTTACCGATTGACGATACGGGCCTCGTCACCGTTGCCCTTTTTCCCTGACAATTTTTCAGTGCATCCCTATCCTATAATTCTTTTTACTTCTGACTCGGAGGGCAGCCGTGAATCCCCTGCAGAAAAAAATAGGCGACAAAACGATCCGGCTCGTGTCGGAAGACATCACCGAACGGAACGTCGAGGCCATCGTGAATGCCGCGAACAGCCGGCTCCAGCACGGCGGCGGCGTGGCCGGCATCATCGTGCGCAAGGGGGGGCAGGTCATCCAGGAAGAGAGTAATGCCATCGGCTTCGTTCCCGTGGGAGAGGCGGCGCTGACCGGCGCCGGTACGCTGAAGGCGAGGCACGTGATCCACGCAGTGGGGCCGCGGATGGGCGAGGGCGACGAAGAAGCGAAATTGACGAGTGCAATCAAGAGCGTCCTGAAGCTCGCATCGGAAAAAGGCATCAAGAGCATATCCGTTCCGGCCATCAGCGCCGGGATTTTCGGCTTCCCCAAGGACCGCTGTGCTGAGATCCTGGTCAGCGAGACCATTGCTTTTCTCAGGGACAGGGCCGACATCCCTCTCGAACTGGTGGAGTTCTGCATATTCGATAAGGAAGCGTACGGTTTTTTTGCGGGTGAATTTGGGAAGATCTAACGTGCACTCAGCTCTTTCAAGCCATTAGCCGGACGAAGAAAGGGGGGCCTTACAGATACCGGTCGATAACGCCCAGCAGGGCCTGTTCCAGTACCGGCGCTTTCTGATCATCGACCATCAAGTAGACCTTTTTGGATACATCCTTGACGAGCACGACGAGTGATGGCTTTCTGGCAGACAGGTTGTCCAGCTCTCTCAGGAAGACCTCTTTTTTCCCGCCCAGTTTGTTGCCCAGGATTTCTTCCGTTGTCCGTTTGAGCTCCTCGCGCAGAGAATCAATGCTGCACAAGTTGCCGATTCCGGCGATGCGCGAGAGATGGTCGGTCTCGAGTACATTTTTGAGCGTATGCTCCATGCTGAGCCGGGAAGCAGAAAAACCGATGGGAGTGGCAGATTCCCGCTCCCGCACTGCGGCAAAGAAGTCGCAAAACCAGCAACTGCGTGATTCCCTGGCGAAGGGGCAGGTTCCGTCCCGTTCACCCATGGTGCCTGCAACGACCCAGCAGGCCCTTCCTGCATTCGCGCCTTCATGGATGCCGTCGAGGCTCTCGTCCCGGGCGGCCGGGCATACCCCGAATTCCTCACTGTTCCTGCCGCCGGGCTGCCGTTCACACCTTTTGTATTCCCAGCAGTTTACGCGACCCATCGACGGTTCCTCCTTAACCTGCAAAGAAAGGACTTAACGCAGGGGATTGATGTACCTGGGTGCCATGGTGCGCCCCCATCCCTGCCTCTCTGACAACTGCTGAAAAAAAACTGTTCTGCCCCCCGGTGTGTTTTGGGGAAGGATAATATATTGCTGAAAGTATACAGGAAAATATCGATTTTGGCAAGGAACAAAACAATATTTTTTGTTTTTTTGGGCCCTTGAGAGGATTGATCGAGCCGGCGCAAAGGCGCTTGAGTGTTTCTGCATCGCCAGTTCAGTCCCGCTATAAGCGGGAGCGGAGGGGACCCACGAATACGTTTTCACCGGTCGAAGAGAGGGTGGGCGTTGAACGTATCGAGACGAGAGTCAGGGCTTGCACGGCGATATGGTTCTCGTGCCCTGCTGTCCCCCGGGAGGAATTGCTGTGCGAAGAAGGTGAATGGTGCCGGCGGTCGGAAGTTCACGCGCTCTGCTTCACGATGGGGCCTGCCCCCTCGTGGGCTCCCCCGAGGCTTAGGGGAATCCTTCCCCCATACCCCCTTGTTCGATTCCGCCCGTCGAAAAGCAAAAAAGATCGGGAAAATACCCGATCTTTTTATTTGGTGCCGGCGGTCGGAATTGAACCGACATGAGGTCGCCCCCGGGGGATTTTGAGTCCAAGAATAAGTAAAATGAGATGATTGCTTATGCCCTTGATATTAAGGATTTATTCCCTGATATCAAGGGCTTTTTCTTTTTTCGTATGTTGGCAGGAGTTGGGTGGAATTGGGTGCTTCTCTGGCGTCACGGGCACAAAATGGGCACAGTAGCTGACTAAAATACAAAGGCGGATACCGATGAATATGAATTAGTACAAAGACGCTTATTAGAGGTTGTCAGCAAATGGGAGTTTCTAGAATAGCGTGGATTTAGATTGGGGTTCTTTTCTGAAATTACTATCCTATACGTACTTTTCCTGCCGAAGGAAAAGGGGAGTTATACGGGGCATGGCTCAGGCTGTGCCCCATGTTTATTTCAGCTCATCCTACTGAGCTTCCTCGCCAAGATCCTATCTAAGTTTTTATTGACAAATTATTGCAGGTTATGTATAGTCCTTTTCCATCAACGACTTTTCACCCAGTAAGTACTCTTCACTCGCCTCTTTTCAAATAAGCCTGAAAAATTAATAGCGTACCATAAGTGCTGGAGCAGTCTGTATTGCGATAAGCGTTCATGCAGCTCCTAACGCTGGTGTGCTGCATTCTGTATTTTGCATCACGCATTATTAATTCATCCATGGCTCCGATATTACAGATAATTTCTTTCTGATGTGTTTTCTTTCAATAAGTGCATTTATCTCGATCACCAGATTCATCGGCGCAAAATAGCATATTGTGCTTGCTATTAGCGGCGAATCGCTTTTTACTAACTCCCAAGCCGGCAACTTTAAAAACTAGGAATAACTATTTTATGCTGCAAGTTGACATGGAAAATTTGTGGCCCTGTGATATAAGAGTTGTCATTAAAGCCAAACACCCTTAATCAAAGACACGGCGGTCACAGAAAAATCATATGTGCCATCTGAGAAAATCCGTGTCCAGTTTTTCTCATGATTTATTATCTCATTTCTTTATACGGAGGGATATGATGAAATTTCAGGCTGGACGTAAACTCTGGATGCTTGCTTTGATAGTTGCACTATCAACCGTGCTCGTTCTTTCCGCAACAGCCCTAGACACTCCAACGTATGTAGCGAAAAGCAACGTTAATCACGAAATTTATAACGATAAACAGATTATACGGACTTCCTCGGGCAGGCTTTATTATTTCAATGGTGACGGCGGCCATACCTATTACTGGGACGGGTGGGTAGAAGCGCACACGTCACCCGATGGATCAGCGTGGTCCCAGGTTGCCTCTCATGATCAGTGGTATTGGAAGTCCGGCATCGGCGTTGCCGTCGACAGCCGGGACGTGATCCACATGGTGACCTTCAACTGGGACAACCGGCTCTATTATGAGAAATTCAATACCCTCGACAGCGCGAAAGGCGATCATTCCTGGGAAGGTCAAGAGCTGATCGAAAGTGATATTCCCGGTTACACGAATTTTCGCAGATGCAGCATCGCTCTTGACGCCAACGATGTTCCTCACGTGCTGTACCAGCTCTATGAAACCCATAAGGGAAAGGACTATCTTACCCTGCATTACGCGAACCGGGTCGGCGGTGTATGGAACAAAATCGCCGTATGGCCGAAAGAAAACCAGGCAAGCTTTACCGGGAGTTCCAGCATCGCGATCGGGCCGGACAATCTTCCCTATATTCTCATGGGCACAAAGATGCTCAAAGGAGATGTTAATAATCCCGCTGCATTTGAAGAAGCAGAATACGGCGGCCTTTACTTCCAGTCCTTCGTCATCCATCAGAACGGAGATGTGCGGGTAGCGCTCTACGCCAACGGGAGCTATGCGTTCTACGTGCACGATCATACGCAGCCCTGGACAACGGGCTGGACACTCCATGAGTCCGTTAATCAAATCGGGGGGCCCTTCTTAACGCTGGTGAATGACATACCATACAGTCTGAGGCTCGATGCAGAGGGCTTCTGGGTCAAAAAAGCCTTTGACGATCCGGTCCTTGCCGCTGCCCCGCCGACAGGCCATCAATTGCAATCCCTCATGTCGCGGTGGAGTTTCTATAACAATCATGGTCAGGGCGTTATCGACATGGGGGCCCGGTCCTGGAGCACTACGGCCGGCAACTATTACTGGCACGTTAACTATGCCGTTGCCACCATTGCGGCATTTACCGCGACACCGACCAGGGGCCTCGGCCCGCTGACCGTCAGCTTTACCGACAACTCAACCACCTCCGGTGGAAGGACACTGGTCTCCTGGGCATGGGATTTCGACAACAACGGACTGGTTGACTCTACTGAGCAGAATCCCACCTTTGTTTTCAACACGATCGGCAAGCATACCGTGACGCTGACGGTGACGGACTCAGCAGGCGAGAGCGCCACTGTTTCTAAGACTGAATACATCGAGGTAACCGAAGATGCGGACGACGACGGCTTCTTCGACGCCGACGACAACTGCCCGTTGGTATACAATCCCCGGCAGCTCGATTTTGACGGCGACGGCATCGGCTACCGCTGCGACTCCCAGGTTGCTCTTGTGCAACAAGTGCTGCACGAAACAACCTTAAAAACAGAGACCGCTGATGAAGGCGCGCCATCGGACATTACGGCAAGCTTAACGGACGGGCTGTTCGACACGGTCACGCGGGTGCAACTCGGGAAACGCGGGTATGATGTCGTCAGTATCCGCTCGAACGTCGAGGCGGCCCAGCTTGCGTCCTACCGGCTGAGCCTCTACGTGAACGCCGTTTCCGATGGTATTTCGGAAGCAGTAAACGTCTACGCCTACAACAGCGACGGCCTCTCGGTACAGGCAACGGCTCAGCTCCCGTTTACGCTCTCCCCTGGGTGGAATACCCTCGATCTCACCCCGCTCCTGGCGAACATGACCGGATTCGGCTTCATCAAATTCCGGATCACGGTTCCCGCGAACTGGCTCGACATCTCCGAGGCGACAACCGAGGTGCAGCCCACCGGCGGGATCGACACGTGGGACATTTCCGTCAGCCCTGCCAATCTGGACTTCGGCGCTACCGACGCCGGAGGTTATGCGTGGCAAAAGCTGACAATGACGAACATCGGCACCGGCAATCTGGTGCTCGGAAATATCGCCGCTCCTTCCCTGCCGTACCGGATCAATTCCGACACCTGTTCAGGCCAGACGCTTACCGCATCAGCGGCGTGCTCCGTTGTCCTGGCCTTTGCGCCCGTGACGGCAGGAACCTATACGGACACGCTGCGAATCACCTCGAACGACCGGGACAATGCCGAAGTAGCAGTAAATCTCACCGGCACGGCGAGATCACTTGCCGGCCTCATCGGAAGGGTCACCGACACCGCGACAGGCGCGCCGCTGCCCGATGTGACCGTATCCGTTACTACGCCGAAGTCGATCGATCTGGCGCCGGAGGACCGTATTTACACGAAGAGATGTTTAGAGACTCGGCCTGTTGAGTATCTCGAGGGGTACTATGCGAACCCGCTGGACTTCCATGATGTTGTCCGTTTCAACGACGAACAGAAGGAAGCGAATCGCATATGCGCTTCAAACTCCGGCTGGCCGTATGCGTTCTTTTTCTTCAAGTTCAGGAATCCGCTCAATACCACGGACTGCGCCAAAATCACCTGGAACGGCGTTGCCGGGAATACCGGCACCGAGCTCCTTGCTCAAAGTTTTCAGGCAGAGAGAACAGGGAGCCTGACAAACGTACGCCTCCTGCTCCGCAGATCCGACGACCTGGACCCGGCGCGAGCAGGGCTCGTCCAGGTCTATGTGAAATCGACCCTCGGCAGCGAGGCGGATTCCGTGTTGGCAGTGAGCGACTCCGTAAGCATGAACAGCATTGCGCCGACATCGGGCTGGATAGACTTTCCCTTTTCGACAGCCGCACAACTCACGGCAGGACAAACGTATTACCTTGAACTCTACCGGATCGGCCGTGTCAATTATGATCTCTTTGTCGGCGACAATCTGTATTGGGCGGTCAACAATGCTGCCGCTTATCCGACTGGGCAGACCTATTCTCGGTCAGCGGGTATATGGAGCGCCATTGACCGGGTGCATGCATTCGAGACGTATATCGACAGCACTCTCGACCAGGCACAAACGTCATCGGCGGGCGACGCGGGTATGCGGGGCATGATTACGCAGCTCGTCTCCCTGAAGGGTTTCAGCAGATTTTACAACACCTGGGAGTATATGGCATTCTGGCGTCAGGAGGGGGGCTATGACGACATCACGCTCGAAGGCAGCCTGGGTGCGGACGTGGACACCTACTACGATCCACAGGGATGGATTGCCACGATGGTCCACGGCGAGCTCGATGGTCTGGCCTCTTCAGCGATAACTGCCGACCAATTCACCGTTGAATTCCAGGATTTCAAGACAGCGGGATCGGATGTGGGCGGTTCCTATGCGCTCTCGAACCTGCCCGTGAATGATTATACTGCGGTATTCGAGAAGCCCGGCTATTTCCCGCAGACAGTGACGGGCACATTCGTAGAAGGGCAGGAGCAGACGGTTGACATCCAGTTGACCCCCTATCCACCCCTCGTCATTAATATCACCTCGCCGCCGAACGGCACGGTCGTGAGCACGGCGACAACGGCCATCAGCGGCACCGTCACCAATACATCGTCCGTGACGGTGAACGGCCTCACGACTTCCGTGAGCAACGGGACGTTTACGAAATCAGTCAACCTCGTGGAAGGGCAGAACACCATAACGGCGACGGCGACGGACCAGTACGGCCAGACCGCTTCAGACTCGATCACGATAACGATGAATCCGAACCTCAGTTTGTCCGTCAGCACTAGGTTTCTCCATTTTGGCGGCGTCAGGACCGGGGAGTCGGAGATCATGGAACTGGCGGTATCGAACGTCAGCACCACGGACCTGACGGTGGGAACCGTCATCCGGCCCTTCGCCCCCTTCTGGATCATTGCAGACGGATGCTCCGGTCAGGTCCTCGCGCCGTCGGCATCATGCGTAATAGAAGTGCAGTGCTCTCCCACAGCCGACGGGGCGCTCATTGATACTATGGTGATTCCGCCCGCCGACACGGCCGAAGCTTCTATAACCGTGACCGTCACCGGAAAGGCATGGACGTCAGAAGGGTACCGGCTCCCTGACACGGGCCAGACCGACTGTTATTGGGGGGGAAATACCTCGGCCTGTTCCTACATTACACCGGAGGATGGGTATTACACGATAAATCCGCCGTCCTATACGGTGACGGGAAGCGCGAGCGTCACGGACAACAATACCGGTCTTCTGTGGCAGCAACAGAACGACAACAAGACGCGGACCTGGTCGGACGCGCTCAGTTATTGCCTGGACCTGAGCCTGGACGGCTTCACGGACTGGCGCCTGCCCACGTATTATGAGCTCATGACCATCGCCGATTACGGGCAGTCCAATCCGGCCATAGATTCAACGATATTCCCCAACACCCAGGCAGCCTACTACTGGGCTTTTAATGCCACGCCCAGCGAAGCGCTGGCCGTACAGTTCGAAAATGGAACAAGCGCCTTCATCCCGAGGACGTCCGATAGTTACACCCGGTGCGTTAGGGGCGCGCAGCTGCCGCAGGGGAACCTTATCAACAACGGGGATGACACCATAACGGACAAGGACTCAGGGCTTACCTGGGTAGACGGGTATTTCTGGCACCAGACTTGGTATACGGGTTTGTCCGCATGTCGCTATATGATGACAGATGATGGACATGCTGACTGGCGAATGCCGAACATCAAGGAGCTGGCGTCATACCTTCCCATTTTATGGTTGGATGTCGACAGTACCTCCTGGTCCTCGACAACGGTCCTGGGCCCTGGTTACGCAGACGCCTTCGCATTCGACGGCCAGGCCATGGCTGAGGATAAAGGGATCAACCACTTCTTCAAATGCGTGCGCGGCGGCAATACCTGGCCGAAAGACGCCTGGACGATCTCCGTCAGCCCGCCGGCCCTGGATTACGGCGCTATCGAGATTGGCCGGTCGCAAACCTTGAGTGTTACGGTGTCGAATACGGGCACGGGCGATCTGGTCCTCGGGACGATCACTCCTCCTGCAGCTCCCTATTCCCTTACCACCGACGGATGCACAGGCCGGACATTAGCCGCGGCAGCCTCATGCACGGTGACCCTGGAATTCGCTCCTGCCGCAGGAGGGGTGTTCGACTCTTCTCTGATTATTTACTCGAATGACGCCGACAGACCCTGGGTGAGAGTGAGCATGATCGGGACCGGGATGGATCCGAACGCCACCTTCACCGGTGTCGTGACGAATGCGCTGACAACGCAGCCCGTATCTTCGGCCACCGTATCCATCGTCGATGGTCTCAACAAGACGCATACGGCAGTGACGGATGTTGACGGACGGTATACCATCGCCGGTGTTTCGTCCGGCCCATACAGCGGCAGCATAACCAAGGCGGGGTACGAGACGCACAGTTTCTCCGGCGCCGTCGGCTACGGTCAGACCGTGACCCTTGACGCGGCCTTGAATCCCATACTGCCCGTCATCACCAGCGTGAACGTCAGCAAGCTCTGGGCAGACTCAGCAGTCATCACCTGGACCACGGACCAGCAAACAGACAGCCTCGTTGAGTACGGCACCACAACGGCCTACGGCAGCTCGACGAGCGATGCCGCATTGACCACAAGCCACAGCATCACCCTGACGAACCTGGCCCCGCAGACCACCTATCACTACCGGGTCAAGTCCACGAACACCTACGGCTTCTCCTCCACGTCTGCGGACGCCACGTTCACCACGCCGCTGTTCACTACCGAGACCCTCGGCGATCACGGCAGCATCACCGTCGTCGAGGTGAGCGGCAACTACGACGCCAGGAACGGAGACGGCACGATCAACGACGTGCCGAGACAGGAGATCGCGAAGGAGTTCCTGCGGCTCCACCAGGACGTCTATGATTTCGTCGTCCTCTATTCCAACTTCGACTTTGCCATGCCCGAGGAAGGCGCAGAGGCCTTTTACCTCGACATCGCCAACGATACCCAGGGCATCGGAAAGACCGTCTACGACAATTCAGCGGCCTACGGCAGCAGCGGCAATCTCCAGGGCATGATCGACATGGGCAATGTCGCCAATGCCGTCGCAACGCCCTTCGACCCGGCCAAGTTCGAGGACACCCTCGACACCCTCGCCCACGAGCTGCTCCACCGCTGGGGCGCGCAGGTCAAATTCAAGAACCCCGACAACACGGACAACACATCGCTCCTCGGCAAGGACGGAACGCACTGGAGCTACCTCCTCGATTCAGACGGCTCCGTCCTGTACGGGAACGACTGGAAGGACAACGGAGACAATACCTTCACGTCCGTGGGCACGAGAAGATACTACAGCGCCCTCGACCTGTACCTCATGGGGATGCTTGACAAGACCCAGGTGCCGCCCCTGCTCCTGATCGAGAACGCGGCCATCGATCCGGCGCAGCTCCCCGCGCCGGGCACGACCATCTCCGGCACTGCAAAGACCGTGACCATCGACGACATCATCGCCGCCGAAGGCGCGCGGATACCCGACGCCTCGGCATCACCGAAGACCTTCAAGACGGCCTTCCTGTTCATCGCACGGCCAGGCACCTTCACGGGCGCCGAGCCTGCGGGCCTGGAGCAGATCCGCAATGCCTGGGCAGGCAGGTTCTCGAACCTCACCAAAGGAAAGGGGAGCATGGCCGACGTTGCGCCGGCCTTGAGCGTCGTCATCGGTTCTCCCATGGAAGGCGCGACCATCACCCGGCCCGAGGTCACCGTAACCGGTGCTATAATGAACAGTACGGGCAACGAGACAGGCGTGACGGTGAACGGTATTCCGGCAACGGTCTACGGCACGCGGTTTGTTGCAGACCATGTGCAATTGGCTGAAGGCTCGAACACCATAACCGTCACGGCCACGGACACTGCAGGGACCACAGCCACGGCGACAATGACCGTCACTGCTGCTGCCGGAAATTACATCAGCCTGAACGCGAACATCGAATCAGGCATTGCGCCGCTTAAGACGACGATGAGAATCGACGGCTCCTTCAGTATAGAGAGCTCCACCCTCAGCGCAACGGGCCCGGCCCAGCCGGAGATCGTGTCGATCAGCGCCGATGAGTATACTGTCACCTTCACGGCCGAGGGGGTCTATCAACTAACGGCGAGCGTAACAGGACCGGACAGCATAACGTACAAGGACACAACGACCATCGCGGTCCTGTCGCGCACCGAGATGGACGCCCTGCTCAAGGCCAAGTGGGAGGGGATGAAGACGAAGCTGGCGGCTCAGGATGTGGAGGGTGCGGTAGGGTACTTCAGCAATGCAGCCAAGGATAAATATCGTGGAGTACTCAATCTACTCCTGCCAAATCTGCCGACAATTGTTGCCGGCATGCAGCCGATCAACATGGACTACATCAGGCGGGATGTTGCTGAATACCGTATCAGCAGAATGGAAACGATCAACGCTCAAAACACGGAGATCACCTACTTCATCTATTTCGTCAAGGATACAGACGGGCTTTGGAAAATAGAGAGCTTATAAAGGAGATGCCGCAATGCACGAAAAAACAAAGGTATGGCTTAAAAGGATTTCGATTGGGCTAGCCGCAACAATAGTCATTTTGATAGTAATCAACACGGTTTTTGAAACACAGTGGATGCTTTTTTACGATGGAAGCATACGAGGAACAGTTGTTGACGCTGAAACCAGGAAGCCGATAGATGGCGCCATCGTTGTCGGATTGTGGCAGCTTTCGCAAATGCCTGGTGAGGGTTTTGGCGGTTATGCAAAGATAATAGTGGAAAACACTGATAAGAACGGAAGGTTCAGGCTTCCCTTCTGGGTAGCCTTGAAGCCGTGGAAGTGGCACTCGTTGCTGCACGAACTTGCTCCAAGGATTGTTATATACAAACCCGGTTATACAGTACATGCCTCACACAAGTTGTCTCGGGCAGGGTATCCTGATCATATGTTTATGGTGGAAGAGAAAAGAAGGGAATTATTGGAAAAAAACAGTATAAAACCTGCAAAGATTACCAAAATGGATAGAGATGAATTGGTGTGGACAAGTTACTTGAAATTTCGCTCGAAAGCAGACTATTCAAAAGATTATTATTCTGCACGCAAGATCCATAAGGTCAATTCGTTAATTCAGAGTGGAGCATACAGCCTGCCTGACGGCAAGAGTAAGACAAAAATATTGTCTGACATAAAAAGGGATCAAAGGTCATAAGGGGGGGGCGAGATGAAAAAAATAGCTCTTATAAAGGTTATTGTGATCATATTGGTTATGGCAACAGGGGTGTTCGGGTATGAGACAAATGTCCATAGAGAAATAACTATAAAGGCAGTAACTGCTTCTGGTATTGCATCGTATTTAAATCGTAATTTAAGCGTCACCTTAAGCGATAAGATCGATTCCAGGACGATTCAAGAATGGATGGAAAAGGGCAGCCAATGGGAAGATAAAACATTTGATAATAGTGAGCCTGCAATGCGGTATCTGAATCACTTTTACGATCCAACAACAGGTTTGGGTTTAAACGATAGCGGGACGGAGAAGGGCAGTCCTTCTCTCCAATGGGCGAATCTGCATTCAGGGAATGACTACGATTGGTTGAGCGCGAGGTATTCTTACCTTTATGCTCTGACGAGTGAACAGCACTCCGTAAGAGAAAGCTTCTTTGCGGAGCTTTTTCGTTCCCTGGGTCAGCTCATGCATCTTGTCCATGATAAGTCCGTCCCGGCGCACGTTCGAAACGACGCCCATTTTCCGTATCTTAACTCTAAAGTGCAGCAGCGGGATATGTATGAAAAATACACAGGCGCGTACGCAGATCCGGGTGATGGAATTCTTAACTATGATGGCTACGATCCAGTCGATATTGCTACTTTTAACAGCCTAGACAGCTTTTGGATCAACGGCGGCAAAGGTCTTTCCGAGTTTACGAACAGCAACTTTGTGAGCCGCAACACGAATTTCGACGACAATAAATATGCTCTTCCTGGGGCGATTGCGGAGCCCGGCATTTATAGCGAACCTGTAATTGATCCTGAATTCGGCCAAATTAACGTATCAGTCAAATACGCACTCGGCTATCTCACGGATCAGTACCGACCGGTTTCATCACCTGCCATCCGCCTTGCAGCATATTCGTACTTCGACTTTGAAGCACAAAAGCTTGCAGCTAAACATGTTTTTTCCTTAAACGATGGTGTTCACAAAGAATATGCGAACATCTTGGTTCCCCGCGCCGTGGGCTACTCCGCCGGGCTCTTAAACTACTTCTTCCGCGGCAGCATAGAGATCACGATCCCCGATAGCGGCATCTATGCCCTTGCCGACGCGTCCGGGACAGGCTTCACGACCATCAACCTCCTCGCCAAGAACGTTACCGCAAACAGCGAGGCCATGACCGACGGCAGCGTCGAGCTCGTCGTCCAGTACAAGCCCACGTCAACTGAGGCCGTGCGCTACACCGTCTTCCCCGAGGCGAATGGCGTCCGTACCCTGTCGGCCGTCACGCCCGTCGAACTCACCTTCGATCTCACCCAGAACCCCATCCCCTTCACGGCCACGGATTTGTACGTCCATGTCGTATACCACGGCACCCTCGGCACTGAAGCAGGCGCCGTCGCCGTTGGGTTCAAGGACTTAAGCGAGCCCACGCCCATCGAAGTGTACAATAACATGGACTGGATCTGCCTCAAGGGGTCCTGGGAAACCGCCGGCAGCGCCGCAGCCGAAACGGTGGTGGACACCGACGCAGTGATCGGGAACAATAACGGCACTGCCGACGAATGGGACGTCTACCCCCATACCATGGAGAACGTGTATATCAAGCTGTCCTCCCTGGCCAATCCTCAGCAGGCATCAACCACGGTCTACGATCATGTATACACCAACCAGCCGACAGGCTCCCTCAGCCGCCCCCTCTACATCCTGAGCGACGAGTGGTTCAACTACAGCTTCTACATCACCAGGGCAGCCACTGACGGGAAAGACACCTGGACCCACATTCCCTCAGAACAGCTGTATGAAGGCACGGCGATTAAGCACCAGACCGAGTACACGACCGATCCGGTCCTGTGCAACGACAATCCGCCCTGCGATCACACGACCGTTCCGGATTACTACACCTTCCGGGGCACCGACATGTGGTGGGGCGGGGGGATGATCTTCGTCAACAAGCCGTACCCGACTGGAACCGAGTGTGTCCTCGAGGCTCTCTAGGAATAGTTCGATATCCCCGCACCGGCAACCCTCAAAGCTGCCGGTGCGGGGCCCATCCGGACAACATAAATCCAGCGTCATAATCTGGCTATAATTAAACAATTCTTGCCATATCAAGCGTTCCTGGGAAGTCAGTTATCGCATTTTTTGGCCCCAGTTATCGCATACGGCTACACGTTTAAAATTTTGAGTCCAAGAAACAGTAAAATGAGATGATTGCATATGCCCTTGATATTGAGGATTTATTCTTTAATGTCAAGGGCTTTTCTTTTATTCGAATGTTGGCAGGAGTTGGGTAGAATTGGGTGGTTTTCTGTCGTCGCGGGCACAAAATGGGCACAGTTTGAATGCTGTTGGGCATACAGAGCCCCCGCCCTATCGGTGCTACTTTACCGTTGACAGGCTTTGCGATAAGGCATAAACTTCTTTTTGTACTAAACACTAACACCATTTTACTAAAAGTAGCAAATGGAATAAGTTGCTGCCTAAAAAAGCGTGCATAATTTTGATCGGACAATGCATGAGATATGAAATAATAACTTGCAAATGAATTAAATGGGATACTGTCAACTATTTTGTGTAAATTGCGTAGAAGGGCAAATTGGGTCGCACCTTTCCGATCTTATTTGTCCTCCAACTCAACTCCATCTTTAGCGATATGAATGCCAGCAGGCGATAGCACGCTGATTCTCCGGCCACAATCTCCATCGGCTTCGTTCTTCGTTTGAACTCCTTGTTCAGCCTCTCTATGATGTTCGTCGTCCGTAAGGATATCCATTCTTCTTGCGGAAAGTCGAAGAATGTTAAGCACTGGTCAATCGACTGGCTGAGTGAGCTCACGGCTGACGGAACCTCCGTTTTCCATCTCTCGGTGAACTCCTCATAGAATTTCTGTGCCGTTTCCTTGGCAGAGGCATAGAAAATGGACCGGAGGTCATCGGCTACCTGCTGCTTGATCTTCTGAGGCACCTTCGTCAGGACGTTCCGGGCCACATGCACCTGGCACCGCTGTACTTTGGCCTGCGGAAATTCTTCCTGAAATACCTTCTCCAGGCCGGAAAGACCGTCCATGATGCCCAATTGGACCTCTGATCCTTTCAAGCCTCGGCGTTTTAGATCCCGAAAGAACTCTCGCCAGCTGCCAGCCGACTCTTTATCGCCGCTCTGGATACCCAGAACAAGCTTTGATCCATCCTCTGCGACGCCGATAGCGACCAGGACGGGGACTTTCTCAATGCTTCTGGCTACCCGCATGGAGAAGATCACCCCGTCTATATAGATATATTTGATCGCCTCCTTGGATAAATCCCGGTTCCGCCATCGCTCAATGGCTTCCGTCAGCTCTTGGTTGGCCTTGCTTACCTCTTGGTGGGATATGTTCCTACCGATGAGCCGTCTACTGATGAGGGATAGGCTCCTCGTGCTGATCCCCGTGAGGTACATGAGTGAAAGGTCTTCGGCGATGGAATCCTCATACTGCTTGCTCCGGGGGATAACCTGGGTTTTGAAGTCTCCATCCCGGTCTCTCGGTATGCGAAGCTCTACCTCGCCGATCCCTTTGATGCAAAATGTCCGAGAATAACTGCCATTCCGGTGATTGGCGCCGTTTTCGACTCGTTCGTACTTTTTCCGGCCTAAATGATGGGTGAGCTCGGCGTCCATGAGGCTGGTGAAGTACTTGCCGACTTCCTCCTGGACATTCAGCCGCGTCATCTCAAATATCCGTGCCGGTCGTTCCTGTATCTCCTTGATTAGCTCCGCAACTTCTGATACACTGATTGTCAGTTCCATGGGGTGCTCCTCCTTTTTTAATGTGTTGTGGTAAACCCATTATATAGGAGGTGCGCCCTTCTTTCACCCTAAAACAATTTCACACAATTTATATTACACTATCTTAAATGGTGTCAAATATGCGAAATTTAACGGAGACCTTTTCTCAATGAATAACGTAAGGCAAGACATATTAGAGAAGGTATCACAATCAGCGATTGCAATGGAAGTTGCTAGATCGTTAGTTGGGTTATTTACTGTTGAAAGTTATAAGAAAGTAAATGATGACAGAGGAAGCTTTGATTCTTTTTATTTGCATCCTACTAAGACTATGGCTTCTAGTCTGCTAATTGACAGAGAAATTATTGGAGTTGTTTCAAGTTTTCAAAACGTTCAAGCCAGAGTAGTAAGGTTCATAAAGGATGAAATAGGAAAGGTAACTCCACGATTACATCCAGGTGTAGCAATTGTTATACATGGTGACAGAAGAGGAAATCAGAAACTTGAGTCGTGGGGAAGAGAGCAAGGAATTGTTATAATTCCAATTTATAAAAGTCTAGAAAAACCTCTCCCTGGACCTGATGAACTTAAACGACAAATTGCATGGCATATTTTTTCCTCGGATCCATTTGATATTACTGGCCCTGTTTCTTCAGATGATGAGTTTTATGGAAGAAGAAATGAGGCACTAGAACTGACAAGACAATTAGAGAAGGGAAGAGTAAGAACGTTTTTGGGTATTAGAAAGATCGGAAAGACATCAATTATCTCTCGTTGCGTTCATGAAGTACAACAATTACAAAATGTAAATGTAATTATGATTGACTGCTCAAATGACTTCTTTTTTTCATTGAAGTCAGATGATGCCATAGGATACCTTGCAACAGCAATAAATCTTGCAATGAAAGGAAAGAGTTATATTGAGGTGTCTGATTTGGTTGAATTAAAACCTTCTGATATTAATACTATTGCATCTGAGGCTGATGATACAATTAAGCCAATTGCTCTTATTTTTGATGAAGTTGACTATATTACACCGAGTAGTCAAGCTGCACCTCACTGGAGAAAAGAGTTTAATATATTTTGGAGAAAACTTAGAGCTTTTTATCAAGAAGCTCATAGAAGGAAATTAAGAATATCGTTATTAGTTAGTGGGGTTTCATCTATGTGGTTTTCCGTTGAGGAGATTGATGGAATCGAAAACTCCGCTCTGCACTTCATCCCTGAAGAATACTTGTCTCCTTTCCCAGAAGGAGCTTCAGTTGGGATGATTAAGAACATTGGTAAACGAGTGGGCCTTAAATTTAATGACAAATCTGCTTCTTATCTTGCAAGCATATGCGGCAACTTCCCTTACTGGATTAGAAAGTCTGGATCATATTTGCACAAAGCTATCCCAGTTGATAGCCGGCCATTTGATGTAGATGTTGAAACGATAGATGGAGTGCTTAATGAATATTTCGAAGGGGAAGGAGGTGTTATTGCTTCTGTTGCAATAAGGCACCTTTATAATACACACCCAAATTGTGCAATTGCTTTGGAAAAGGTTGCCAAAAAAGAAGAGCTAAATAAATATGAGAAGCATATGCTAGAAAAATACGGCTTAGTTAAGACAAAAGGAAAAATAATTGAGCCTTCATGCAGAGTAATTGCTAATAGTCTGACCAATATATTTCGACCATCTATTAAAAGTTCTGTTAAAACCATAGATGAAATTATGGATACCGAATTGTCACTAGATAAAAGTGAATGGATAGAAGAGTTAGCCCTAATTAATAAAAGACGAAATAATCTTGAAGATCACCTGAGAGAATTCATTAGGTATGGCCTGAAGTTTAACTCGAAAGAAAAAAGCAAAACTTGGCAACAGATAATTGGGGAGTCCTTGCCTCCAGGCCGGAAGAAAACCTTAAGTGTCATTGCGCCAGATGAGATGATGACCAAGTTATTTTTTAAAGAATTATGTCAGATAATCACTAAGCATTGGGATATTTTTCAGAATCACTTTGGGGATAAAAATAATTTCACATTAAATGCTATGATTATCAATGAGAGGCCTGATGCGCATGCCAATAAAATTGACAAAGCAGATATTGCATTGTATAGACGAGCTTTAGATTGGTTTGAAAAAGCAGTAATAAAGTAGATAAAATAAGGACAGCATATATATTAACATGAAGTGGTCCGTATTTGAACGTGCAGGTGTTGTCAACGCTTTTTAAATCGTAAGCTTCCCTGTCAAGTAGACAGTTTAAAAGTAGAGTTTCCGGTGTAGTTTTTCAGCCATTCTTCCGGTGTCATGCTCCCCAGAGAATCATGGGGACGATGCTCATTGTAATCGATCATCCACCAATAGGTGGTTTCCCGAACTTCC
>CAJHXR010000471.1_pt1 | contig 19844 bp, 19 predicted proteins | sample 9198421 | NCBI WGS metagenome assembly CAJHXR01 (sample SAMEA7708331, study PRJEB35096) | sediment metagenome | biome: marine neritic benthic zone biome [ENVO:01000025]; feature: sediment [ENVO:00002007]; material: shallow marine sediment [ENVO:03000034] sea grass bed [ENVO_01000059] ... | reverse complement strand
TCTTCGGCGCCATCAGCAAGGATGAGCAGCGGGCCGGGGAGCTCATACCCCTGTTCATGCGTACGATCTTCAGTATCCCCGGGATGTTCGGCGTGAGCATACAAGCAGGCATTTTTCAGACACGACTCGGCAGGGCCCGTACCATCGACGTTGACGTGAGCGGCGACGACCTGGACCGCGTGGTCCAGACAGCGGGTGCAATGTTCGGCATCGTCAGTCAGCAGATCCCCGAGGCGCAGGTGCGGCCGATCCCTTCGCTGGAACTCCTGTACCCCGAGGTGCGACTCCTGCCTGACCGGGAGCGGGTCAAGGCCGCCGGCATGTCGTCCACCGATCTCGGTATCGCCCTGGACGTGCTGATGGACGGACGGAAGATCGGGGAGTATGCCCAGCCCGGGCAAAAGAAGATCGACCTCGTGCTCAAGGCCTCGGAAACGGAGGTGTCCACGCCCGAGGACCTGTACCGGGCGCAGATCGTCACGCCGGGCGGACGGATCGTGCCCGTATCGTCGCTGACCCGCCTCGAGAGGACGTCGGGCATCAACGAGATCCGTCACCTGGAGCGGAACCGGACCATCACCCTCCAGGTGACGCCGCCCATGACCATTGCCCTGCAGGAGGCCATGGAGATCGTCGACGAGAAGGTAATCCCGGTCCTTGAGCAACAGGGACTTCTGAAGGAGGTGGCCGTGAACATGAGCGGCGCGGCCGACAAACTTACGGTAACGAGAAGGACGCTCCAGTGGGACTTTCTCCTGGCCGCGTTGATTGCCTATCTCCTGATGACGGCCCTGTTCGGGAACTTCGGCTATCCCCTGATCATCATGTGCACCCTGCCCTTTGCCGCTGCCGGAGGATTCCTGGGGTTATGGATCGTCAACTGGTTCACGCTCCAGCCCTTCGACATCCTGACCATGCTCGGCTTTGTCATCCTCGTCGGCGTGGTGGTGAACAACGCCATCCTGATCGTGTATCAGGCATTGAACAATGTGCGCTTGCTCAACATGGATTACCGGGACGCCGTCCTCGAATCGGTCCGGGCGAGGCTCCGTCCGATCTACATGAGCGCCATGACGAGCATCTTCGGCATGCTTCCCCTCGTCGTTGCTCCGGGACCGGGCACGGAACTGTACCGGGGTCTCGGCAGCGTGATCCTCGGCGGTCTTGCCCTTTCCACGGTATTCACGGTCTTCGTGATCCCTGCCCTGCTCATGTTCTTTATTCCCATGGAAAAGAGAGAAACCATGATTCCCTCTGGCCCTGATTCGAGGATCCCCCAGGAATGAAGAGATTCGTGTTCTCCATATGCGCAGTCTTCCTCTGCGCGCTTCCGGCATATGCCCTCACGATCGACGAGGCGATCGAACTCGCCCGCGCAAACAACCACCGCGTGAAGCAATACCGGCATTTGACGGAGGCGCAGGAAAACCGCGTGGGCTCGGAAGCAGCGGCCTTCTGGCCCTCCGTGGACCTGGACTATACTGCTGTCCGGTCGGACGAGGCCCTTGTTTTCGGCAACCCTATTATATTCCAGAAACAGACCCAGTGCACGGCCACCGCCACGGCATCGTATAATCTCTTCAGCGGCCTGAGCGACTGGCACGATGTAAAAAGCGCACAAGCCCTGTTGCAGGCATCACGCTACGAACTGCAGGGGGTGGAAGCCGATATTGTTCTTGAGGCGAAAAACACGTTCATCGAGGTTCTGCGGGCGCAACAGAACGTCCTCGTCGCCCGGGAAGCAGTGACGCTCCTGCAGAGCCAGCGGCGGAACGCGGAGTTGCAGTACCGCGTGGGCCTCACGGCAAAGAACGAATTACTGAAGGTCGAGGTGGAACTGGCCTCTGCGCAGCAGGAGCGCATCCGCACCGAAGGGCTCCTGCGCGTTGCGAAGCGGGCCCTCGAACGGGCGATCGGCGTCACCATGAGCGATGATGCTTCCCTTGAGGAACTCGGCGAAATCGAAAAAACAGCGATCGACATCGACCAGCTTGCCGATATCATGTATGACAAGAGGAGTGAACTGGCCTATCTCACTTCACGAAAGAAGAGCCGGGAATACACCCGGAGGTCCATCCTGGGAGGCTACCTGCCCTCCATTGACCTCTCCGTATCGTACTCCCAGTTCGGAGAGCGCCTGGCGACGGATGGACGCATCGATACTCTTCCGGATGAGGAAACACAGACGCTCATCACGGCAACGTGGAACCTCTTCGGGGGATTAAAGACCGCCCGCGATGCCGCTGCCGAGCGGGCCGAAATTCTCGCGCTGGAAGAACGGGTGCTGGATACGAAGCAGGACCTGCTGCTCCAGCTGCGGCAGGCCGTTGAGGTCCATACCGTCTCTGCCGAGCGGATCCGCGTATCAAAAACCGCCGTTGCGCAGGCGGAAGAGAATTACCGGATCACCGAGAACCAGTTCAAGCAGCGTGTTGCCGATGCTACGAAGCTTCTCGAAGCAAGGATCCTTCTGACGAGATCACGAAGTGAGTACATCAGCAGCATATACAACCACCACCGCTCGATCGCCGCAATAGAGCGGGTCATTGAATCCAAACTAGAGAACATAAAATCAAAAAGCGGCGGTCCGTCCGGCACAGAACCGGAGCGTAAAGCAGAGCAATAGCGTTTCTTCTCTCGCAGGCCCGGCCACTATATCTCTTTTTCTTCGATTTTTTTTCATCTGCCCTTGCCGCGACACGTCAAGAGGCCTCTCAAGGGGCGACGCGTTCATAATAAGATGCTCGTAACACTGCTCCCTGCCGCGTTCCTACAAATATAAAACAACGGTCTCCGGATCCATCTCCTGCTTTTTCAATGCCTTCCCCGATTAACGCAATATGCTACAATAGATGCTATCCCTGATGAAAATCTGAGTACCGACTGAAGAGGACTCACCCCATGATAACCGCATTTATCCTCGGCATTTCCATTCTTCTGCTCCTTGGTGCCGTCGCGCTCGCCCTGCGATTGGCGCTCAAAACCGGAAAAAAAACAGCCTGGATGCTGATCGGGGCCGCGGCCCTTCTCATGGCGGCCCGCCAAACAGTGGTGTTTTCTGGATTTCTCTCTGAAAAACCGCCTCATTCACATAATCTCAATTTGGAACTCATCAATCTTGTGCTGGCGGGCCTCATGGTCGGGGGGATTGCCGGAATATCCCGTTTTCTTCTCGCCATGAAACAATCAGAAAAAGAGCTGAAAAACGACATAGACTTTTCACGCCACCTCATTGAGCATGCCTCGGACGGTGTTTTTCTCCATGATCTGGACGGCACGTTTGTCGAGGTAAATCAGTATGCCTGCTCCATGCTGGGATACGCCCGGGAGGAACTGATCGGCATGTCCGTGCAGCAGGTAGAGATGACCTATGATCCGAAGTCCTTTCAGACAATATGGCAACGTCTCAACAGAGGAGTGCCGGTCACCTTTGATGGTGTCGGTCGCCGGAAGGACGGCACAGCGTTCCCTGTTGAAGCCCGTCTCGGTTTGATTCATCAAAACGGCACATCATTGATCCTCTCTCTCGTGCGGGACACCTCGGCGCGGAAACAGACGGAATATGAATACACCCGCCGTACCCAATACCTCGAAAATATGCTGGTCGTCTCCCGGGAAATTACCACGACGAAAGAATTGCCTGCCTTGTACCGCAACGTGATACGTACGTCGAAAGATCTCTTACACCTGGACTTCTCTACCCTGATGCTCCTGAATGAAAATAAAGATCAGCTGGTCATAGAGGACACCATTGGTTTCCCGGAATCCACGATCGGCACGCTGAGCCTCGTGGAAGGCCAGGGGCTGTCCACCCTGGTCGTCAACAACAAGGCGCCCGATACGGTCCTGGACTTTTCCGTGGAAAGCCGGTTTGCCGTGCCGCAGATCGTCGTGGAAGAAAAAATAACGTCGGCCATCTGCGTCCCCCTGATGCTCAACGATGACGTATTCGGTGTGCTGATAGGACATATGCACAATAAACGGGAATTCACCCATGATGATCTGTCTCTTTACCAGAATATCGCGAACCAGGCCGCCCTGGCCATTACCAACTCCCGCAACCTCAAGGCCCTCGAAGCGTCTGAGCTGAAATACCGCGACTTATACGATCGGGCGCCTGACATGTACCACTCGCTGAACAAGGACGGAATTATTATCGACTGCAACGAAACGGAAGCGGACATGCTCGGTTATCGCAAAGAGGACATCATCGGAAGACCGCTCACGGACTTTCTCACGGACGAATCGAAAAGGCATTTCAAGAAGCAGTTTGCCTCCTTGACCGAGGAGAATGTCCAGCTGAACCTGGAGCGGGTCTTTGTCCGGAAAGACGGGGCTGTATTCCCGGCGGCGTTGAATGTCTTCGCGGAGTTTGATGATGAGGGCACGTTAATCAAGACGAGGACCATAGCGCGTGATGTTTCGGAGCGCGTTAAAATGGAAGAGGAGCTTCTGAAGGCCCAGAAACTGGAGTCCATCGGTATCCTGGCGGGAGGGCTCGCCCATGACTTCAACAACATGCTGGCGGGCATCCTGGGGAACGTCAGCCTGGCGCGGCTGTACGCCGACTCCAACGGCAAGGTTACCGAACGGCTTGAAGAAGCGGAAAAGGCCTCTCTTCGGGCACGGGACCTGACGCAGCAACTTCTTACCTTTGCAAAAGGAGGTGAGCCCGTAAAGAAGCCGACCGCTGTTGCCGAGGTGATCAAGGAATCATCCTCCTTCGCGCTGAGAGGTTCCAATGTGAGATGTGAGTACGCCATTCCCAATGACCTCTGGCCGGTGGAGATCGATGAAGGCCAGATCAACCAGGCCATCAGCAACTTGATCATCAACGGCGACCAGGCCATGCCCCAGGGCGGTACGATACGGATCGCCTGTGAAAATGTCCTTATAAAACCCAAGGCCTCGGCGTTCCACCGAAAAGGAAAATATATCAGGATCACGATCAAAGACCAGGGTGTCGGTGTGGCAGCCGAGCATATTGGGAAGATCTTCGACCCCTACTTCACGACCAAGCAGAAAGGCAGCGGCCTCGGGCTCACGACCACCTACTCCATTATCAGCAAGCACGAGGGATATGTTTTTGTGAAATCAAAGGTCGGGAAAGGCACGAGTTTTGAAATTTACCTTCCGGCGTCCCGAAAAAAGATAAAACAAGATGACGAGATCGACGGAGAAATCATCCGCGGTACGGGAAGGATCCTCGTCATGGACGATGAGGAAGTCGTCAGGGGGGTAACGGGCGAGATCCTCAAGGACCTGGGATACGAGGTAGAGTACGCCAAGGAAGGGGCGGAAGCCATTGAACTGTATAATAAATCAAGAAAAGCAAACCAGCCGTTCAACGCAATCATCATGGATCTGACGATACCGGGAGGCATGGGCGGAAAAGAAACGATTGACCACCTGCTCCAGATAGACCCGGAGGTCAGGGCCATCGTGTCGAGCGGGTATTCGAATGATCCGGTGATGGCGAACTATGAGAAATACGGATTTCTCGGCGTCGTGACCAAACCGTGCAAAGTGCATGAATTGAGCAGGGTGCTGCACGCGGCAATGACTGACCACGTCACTGATCATGCGTAAGGAGATGAACTCATGGAATTGCTCGACCTCAAGAAATTGATCACCTTTAAACCCGATGCGATCTCGCGTGAGATGCTCTCCGATAAACCGGAGATGCGCATCGCTCTCATGTGTCTCGAGAAAGGACAGAAGCTCGAGCCCCACAAGGCGCCGCTGCGGTTGCTCATGTACTGTGTCGAGGGAAAGGGGACGTTCACCGTCGGCGATGAGAAGATCGTTGCAGGCGAAAAGACCTGCATCCCCTGCGACCCCCTGGTGCCCCACGGCTTTGCAGCCGACCAGGGCGAGCGGCTCGTGGTGATGGCAATCGTGACACCCGTTGAGTGACTCGCCGTGAACGTACTCGAAGGAACGCGAAAAAAACGTCTTCACCTCCCTTTCTCTTCCGTCCTGGTAACAAGCCAATAGATGAAGCCGATGACGAGGATGGCCGCGATAAGATAGTAGATCACGTCGGGCTTCTCGTGCTTCAGCGTGGCGATCATCGTCTCTCTGATGATCGTCACGAGGGCGACGCCGATAAAGACACTGATGTGGAATTTGCCGCCCTTGAGGTGGGATATCTCCGTGTTCATCAGCTCGATGATCACCCACAGGAGCAGCAGGGATCCGAGGGCGGAGATGATGCCGTTCGTCAGGTCTCCTTGGAGCAAGAGCGCCACGTCCTTGACGAAGAGGCCGAGTACCCCCAGGGTGAGGCCGATCAGGGCGAGGATGAGGACGAGGTTCATCGTCTGCGAGAACCCCTCTGAGAAGGTGATGAGGGCGCTCCTGACCTTGTACACGGGAGAATAGGTCTTGATCTCTTCCTCGATATACGACGTCGTAATGACATCCAGGCTTATGTCGAGCAGCTTCCCGAGGGAAATGACCTTGTTTGTGAACTCTTCCTTGGCCTCCTCACTACGCTGCAAGATCCCGGTGCAGGCGTTTCGGACGATGTTGACGGCCCTGCTCATGTAGTGCGCGTCAACGTTGAATTGTACGTGAACAGAACCGATCCTGATGAGTTTTTCATAGTGGCGATTATCGTATACCCCGGAAAACAATGCGAGGAACCATTCCTTCTGCGCGCCGAACACGTGCTTTTTTCGTGATTCATCGACAAAATATTTCGCGGCCCCTGCTGTTCCCATGATCCAGAGGCTCATCGTGCTCATGACCTCGTCGGCATGTTCCTCCATGAGGGACTTCATTCCAGCCAGGCGCTGTTCGTCTTCAGCCGTGAAGCGATAATCGTGCTTTATCTCCTTGAATGAACGCATGCGCACCTCGGGTTATTTTCTTTCGTCGTTTCGTATTGATAATACTTTTCTAGTATGCATCGGCGGGAAGTATAATCCTAGTATAACAAAAAAAATGAATATTATTTCATTACAACCCACTTCTTTTTGTATATGATGTATATCATACCCGACCGGCAGAAATGCTTTTAGAATACCCTCGGCGTTGGGAATGGCGGGCAACGATATGGTAGTGAATAGGGCTGCCCGAATGGTTCAACGATCGGTAGATGGGAGAAAACCATGGACGAACATTCCAGGGAAACGGGCTTTCCTCTTGAGATAGAGATCTCGGACGACGATATTTACCAGGCGATGAAGGACATTCAGGGATATCTGGACATCACCACCGCGGACTTTAAGGAAATCTACCGGTTCGCTTATCGACACGCCTTCAGACGGGTCGCCCTCTCGGTCACCGCACAGGATGTCATGACCGCGCACGTATTCTCGGTAACGCGGGAAACCCCCCTCACCGGTGTTGCGGAACTCATGGCTGAAAAGGGCGTATCCGGCCTGCCGGTTCTCGACAAGAACGGGACCGTGGCCGGCGTCATTTCAGAGAAGGATTTTCTTGCCCGCATGGGTTCCGGGAAAACAACAAGTTTCATGAGCGTCGTGGCAGAGTGCCTGCAGGCAAAGGGGTGCGTCGCCGTATCGATCCGGGCGCAGAAGGCCGAAGATATCATGACGTCCCCGGCACACACCGTTCGGCGGGAAACGACCGTCATGGAGATAGCGAACACCTTCACGGAAAAGAACATCAACCGGGTCCCTGTAACCGAAGAAGCGGGCGCCTTGATCGGGATCGTTTCCCGCGCCGATATCATCGGCGCATCATTCATCAACAAGAAGCCCCGCACCTGAAGAACGGACAGACCATCATGCTCAAAGCCTACTTTGCAAAGATGAGCGGGACCACAAAGAGCCCGCCGCGAGTGAGCGCCGCCGAGATCGCCTGGTCGTGGATCGGCGCTTTCCTTGGCATCGCGGCGGTCGCGCTTATCAATGACCGGATACTCGAGGGAACCGACTTCGTGATGATCATCGGGTCCTTCGGCGCTTCCGCCGTTCTCGTTTACGGCGCCGTCAAGAGTCCCCTGGCGCAGCCGAGGAACCTCCTCGGCGGGCATGTTTTTTCCGCCCTGATCGGCGTGGCCTGCTTTCAGGCCCTGAGCCCCAATATCTGGCTCGCGTCGTCAGTGGCCGTCGCGACGGCGATCGCTTTTATGCACGCAACGAAGACGCTCCATCCCCCGGGAGGCGCAACGGCCCTGATCGCCGTCATCGGGAGCGAAAAAATACATGCCCTGGGCTACCTCTATGCGCTCATACCCGCAGGCGTTGGCGCGGTGGTCATGCTGGCCGTCGCGCTCGTGGTGAACAATCTTTCGAAGAACCGGAAGTATCCCGAGTTCTGGTACTGATGAACCGACAGGGACAAGATGGGAGCAAGTCTTTTTTGACAGGATGAACAGGATATAAACCGAGCAGTAAACAGGTTATTGAATGACCCCGGTAATGTCATTGCGAGGAGGCCCGCCTTGGCGTGACGACGCGGCAATCTCTCGCTCTTTGATTAGCTTAACTGCTGTTTAGCTGAGTTTATCACGAACGATAAAAGACGAGATTGCTTCGCCTTCGTCTCGCAATGACAATCGAGGGACCTTGTTCGCAGATAGCCTAAAATCAGAAGCGGCCACTTGGAACGCGAAGAAAGGCCAAAGAATTTAGACAGGATCAATAGCCTAAAGGCCACAGGCAGGATGAAGTATATATGCTATTCTGGTGGCCCGTTCTGTTTTCAAGATACCGGCAAGGATTCGACCCGTCAGTTACTATTGATCTTTGCCAAAATAATGGAAAATATTAAATCGACCTAGAAAAAAACCAACATGCCCGTCATTCCGGGCTTGACCCGGAAACCAGAGGTTCTTACGGATTTTCTGGATTCCCCCTTTTGCGGGAATGACGAATATTGGTCGTAGCTTTTCCATTACTTATCCAATCTCATGTCAATAAGACTGATAAATCATGGTCGAGTTTACTATTGAATCGTTGAACATCGGGCCTCCCACAAAAGAGATATTCTCCGGCAGGGAAAAATTTACCGGCATTTGCAAAGAGCCGGTGCCAGGGCCCGTACGTCTCACGAAACTCGGATTCGAAGGTGACGGCGTTGCTGATACAAAGCACCACGGAGGGGAGGACAAGGCCCTCTGCGTGTACAGTCTCGATCATTACCGCTACTGGGAGAAAACCCTCGGCACTTCGTTGCCACCGGCCGCCTTTGGAGAGAACCTTACGGTTTCGAACATGCGCGAAAAAGATATCTGCATCGGAGACGTGTTCCAGCTCGGAACCGCCGTGGTGCAGGTTAGCCAGCCGCGGCAGCCATGTAAAACGCTCGCTGCGCGGTTCAATAGGCGTGATATGATAAAGCTGGTCGTGGATTCAGGCCGGACAGGCTTTTATTGCAGGGTATTACAGGAGGGCAGCGTCGACAGCCATGCGCGCCTCGTGCTCCGGGAACGAGATAAGAATTCGGTAACCATTGCTTATGCGAACTATATTTACCATCATGACCGGAACAACGGTGAAGGCATCGATACCGTCCTATCCCTTGCACCCCTCTCCGCGTCGTGGCGCGAATCGTTCCTTAAACTGAAAGCACGGCTCACCTGACCCCGCTGCCGTCCCGCCTTGGCGGGACTGCGGGATGTCGCGTTGTTCAATCACGCCCTGGCGTGACACTGACGGCGTCAACGGACTTCACCCCTTCACACAGGCGAGGGGCCTGACCTGCACTACTTTCTTGGCCAGCTTTGCGTTGTGCGCGGCATTGACCACGGCAGTCACGTCCTTATAGGCGCCGGGCGCCTCCTCGGCTACGCCGGCGTAAGAATGGCTCCTGACCAGTATCCCCTGTGCCGCGAGAGTATCGATGACGTCCCTGCCGCGCCATTGCTTCTTTGCCTGCGTGCGGGACATGGCCCTGCCGGCGCCATGACATGCCGAACCAAAGGCCGCCGTCATCCCCTCTTCGGTGCCGGCGAGGATATACGAGGGCGTCCCCATCGTGCCCCCGATCAGCACGGGCTGACCCACGTGCTGATATTCCTTCGGCAGGTCGATCTGGCTGGGGCCGAAAGCCCGCGTCGCGCCCTTGCGGTGGACGTAGAGCCGTTTCTTCTTCCCCTTCACCACGTGCGTCTCGACCTTGCAGGTATTATGACTGATGTCATAGAGCATGGTGATCCTGCCCTGGGGGTACACATCCGTGAAAATCTCGCGCACCAGGTGCGTAATGATCTGGCGGTTTGCGAGGGCGCAGTTTATGCCGGCGCTCATGGCGCCGAAGTATTGCTTCCCTTCCGGAGAATTGATCGGCGCCGAAGCAAGTTCCCGGTCCCTGATCGGGAGCTTGAACCGCTGGGCTGCGCCTGCCAGACTCTTCAGGTAGTCCGTGCCGATCTGGTGCCCCAGTCCCCGGGACCCGCAGTGAACGGAAATGACCACATCGTTCTTCCTGAGCCCCATCGCCAGGGCCGCCTGCTCGTCGTATAGCTCATCCACGACCTGCACTTCGAGATAATGGTTGCCCGAGCCAAGGGTCCCCATTTCCCGATACTGCCGCTTTTTCGCTGAATCAGAAACATGAGCAGGGTCCGCTCCCGAAACCCTGCCGTGCTCCTCGATGTAATCAAGGTCCTCCCTGGCGCCATACCCTTTTTTTACGGCCCATGCTGCGCCGCCGATGAGCATTTCGTCGATCTGCGGAGGACTCAGGCGGATGAGTCCTTCCGATCCCAGGCCGGCCGGCACACGGCGGTAAAGTTCATCCACCAGCTGAGTAAGTCCGGGCATGATCTCGTCGCGCGTCATGCCGGTCTTCATCGTCCGCACGCCGCAGGAGATGTCAAATCCCACGCCCCCCATGGAGATGATCCCCCCTTCATCGGGGTCGAATGCCGCGACGCCGCCGATGGGGAACCCGTACCCCCAGTGGGCATCGGGCATGGCCATGGACGCCACCTGTATCCCGGGCAGGGCGGCCACGTTCATGATCTGCTCGCGCACCTTCTCATCCATGCCGCTGATCAGGTCCTCAGTGGCAAAAATCCGTCCGGGGACCCGCATCGCCCCCTGCTGCGGGATGTCCCAGAGGTAGTCATTGATCTTGGTCAGCGTTTTGGGGTCCATAAGAACCTCCTTGTGGACCGAGGCAACCGTGTTGCCGTTGTTTCTAACGCCACGCTTCGGCGTGGCTCGCTCCAAATCACACATCCACGACACACTGCGCCACATACCGGCCATCTTCGTTATCCACACGCAGCATATGATAGGTGGCGGCTTTTACCTCCACACGGGGCATATGACGATCCCTATCAAGTTCCTCTCCCCAGGCGACGCCGGTAACCGTCGCGCCGTCCCTTGTCACCGCGAACTTCGAAAAAACCATTCGTTCAATATCCGAGAGCGACAGCAGGGCATTCAACCATTCCACGAGCAGAAGCTCATTGTCCGATGCCGAAACAGCGATTGTCCTCTTCTCGTTCGGCTTTACGGCATCGATGTTCACCATCACGGAATAAAGGGCCCGGGCCGCATTTTCAAGGGCCTCCTCCATCGTCGTCCCGAACCCCCGGATACCGATGTCTGCTGCGTGTTCGAAGGTTTCGAAGTTGTTCATAGTTTTGGACCAAGGCGACCGTGTCGCCGTTTTGGACCAAGGCGACCGTGTCGCCGTTTTGGACCAAGGCGACCGTGTCGCCGTTTAATCATAATAAACCAATGCACGCCGACATGGTCGGCTCGCTCCATATCACTTCCAAACTCCGTCTATCACTACGCCGCAATACCCACAGTGCCCGTCCTTCAACCAGTTTTCCTTCACAAAAAATCCGACCCGCTCTATCACGGTCTTCCTGCAGTTCCAGCAGACCGTGTCCTCCCCTTCCCCCGGCACGTTCCCCTGGTACACGTACCGCAGTCCCGCGTCCAGTCCGATCTGCCGTGCCCGCGCAAGGGTATCGACGGGCGTTATGGGGGCGTCGAGCAGTTTATAGGTCGGGTGGAACCTGGTCACGTGCCACGGAATATCCGGCCCCAGGGACCTGATAAATCCGGCTATCTCTTTCAGCTCTGCATCGGAGTCGTTCCGGCCGGTGATGATAAGGGTAGTGACCTCAATCCAGATACCGAGTTCCTTATACAGCCGAATCGCGTCGAGCACGGGCTGAAGCCGGGCGCCGCAGACCTTTTTATAGAATTCGTCGGAAAAGCCCTTGAGGTCTATGTTCGCGGCATGGAGGAAGGGTCTGATCTCATTGAGTGCTTCGGGCGTGATATACCCGTTCGTCACGAAGACGTTCTTGAGTCCTGCCTCATTCGCGAGGCGCGCCGTGTCGTAGGCCAGCTCGAAAAATATCGTCGGTTCGGTATAGGTATAGGATATGCTCAAGCATCCCCCGGCGCGCGCCGCAGACACAATCGCCTCGGGCATCATCTCCTCTCCGGCGATGATGCCGTCGTGGTCCCTGGGGAGCTGCGAGATGTCGGCATTCTGGCAATGCAAACAGCGAAAGTTACAACCCGGCGTGGCAACGGAATAGGACAGGCTGGCGGGCTGGAAATGAAAAAGCGGTTTTTTTTCTATGGGATCAACATTGCGCGCAATGAGTTTATCGTATACGAGGCTGTACAGCACGCCGTCCCTGTTCTCGCGAACAGCGCAGATGCCCCGCCGCCCGTCATCGATCAGGCAGCGGTGCGCACAGAGGCCGCACCGCACCCTGTTCTTTTCCCGCCCTTCCTGGAACATCGCTTTTTTCATTGTCAACTCCGGAAGAAAGAATAGTGACCAGGAGAATCCCCGCGTGATTTCAGGGAAGGGAACGGGAAATGCCGTGCACCGGGTGCTATGCCCCGCTCTTTTTTTTCGGGGCTTCGCGTATCTTCAGCTTCTCGTCCCTGAGCTTATGGTCCAAAGACTCGGCCTGGATCTTCGTCTTGCACATGGTGCAGATACTGTCCGACGACGGCCTCCCGCAGACGAGACAGTGCTTTTCAGCGCCCTCCTTCACTCCTTCGGCTGCGAAAATCATTTCGAGGAACGTGCTCTCTGTCACATGACCGTCGAGATGGAGGTTTCCCCCGAACACGGTCTTCGGCAGTGTGCTCATGCCGTATTTTTTCATCAGGTCGGGGAAATCCGGGGCAACAATGATATTCGTATGGATCAGGCTGCTCTCCCGGGCAAGTCCGATCGCCGTCTCCGCCACGGGCCTGCATGCGGAACAGTCATTCTCCACGAACACCTGGATAAGCACATCCCGCTCCAGCAATCTCAGCGTACTCCGGATATTATCGGGAAACCACACCCGGTTCGTCGAGACAGCCACAATGCAGTCGAGCAGGGCATCGAGAACGTTCCCTCCCACGACACCGGAAAACGTAACGATCCGCCCGTCTTCCCCCTGGATCACGAAGGTTGGTACCAGTTTGATCCCGTACAGGTCGCTCTTGTCCCGGTCCATGGTTATTTCATAGCGTTCAAGAGCTATCCGGGGAGACGCCGCCTTTATGGCGCTGGCAATCGATATCGCATCAGGACATTCTTCACATCCCGCGTCACTCACGAAAAGCGCCAGCCTGACGGGCTCCCGCATCAGCCCTAAAGTATTCTTCATTTGCGTTGACTCCTGATCGTTAAGCATCTATGCACCTCTTTAACAATACCGTATAATAAATATTATATCAGTTTTAAGAAAATACCAACAGCAGAAAAAAGCTTGAACACATTCGCATACATGATATAATGCAGTCAGGATTTCGGGGAGGTAAAGGGGGAGGCCATGAAGAAACTGCTGATCATGCTCGTTCTCATACTTGGCATCGGCGTTGCTTTAATCGCCGTTGCTGCAAAAGTAGGAGGCGGCGATATCGTATTTAAACCCAAGAACGCCAAAAAAGTGACGTTCAGCCATGAATACCACGTCAACATAAAAGGTCTGCGGTGCACGGGCTGTCATTACAAAATATTCGAGATGTCGAAAGGCTCCTACAAAATCGATATGAGTAAAATCACCAAGGGCGAGTTTTGCGGCTTCTGCCATAACGGGCGGAAGGCCTTCGACGTAAATGATGCAGCTGTCTGTTCACGATGCCATAAATAACGCGGAGTGTCCATGCTCAAGTCCGTGCTTACCGTTGTCACTATCATTTTTCTCGCTGCGACCGTGTATTCCACCACGGGTGGGGGGAACATGAAATTCACACCGGAAAAGGCCGCTCCCGTCTACTTCAGCCATGAATACCACGTAGACGTGAAGGGCATCAAGTGTATGGCATGCCACCTTCACCGGTTCGAGTTGGTCCGCGGCACCTACCAGATGAAAAAAGAAAAGCTGAACAAGCGGGACTTCTGCGAGTTCTGTCACAATGGCCTGAAAGCCTTCGACGCAGGAGCGACGAAAAACTGCAATCGATGTCATAAACGATGAGGAGGCCGGATATGCGATATGCAGGAATGACATTGATCGTGGGTGCCGGTGTTCTGGTGCCGCTGATCGCGCTGTCAAAAATCGGCGGGGGCGACATTACGTATAAACCCAAGGGCGCGGACAACGTGGTGTTCAGCCACAAACACCACGTAAACCTCAAGGGCCGGAAGTGCACCAATTGCCATTACCAGCCCTTCCAGATGCTGTACGATTCCTGCAAAATGAATATGGCAACGCTCAGCAGGGGAAACTTCTGCGGTACCTGCCATGACGGGAAAAAGGCCTTTGACGTGAAAGCCTACGAAAACTGTACCCGGTGCCATAAAGATTGAGGGTCCCTGTCCGTCCGGGTCATGATCGTTCACGACCTGCACGACGCGTTCACGATGTGCCATGCGCACGGGCTGATCCTTATAGAACAGGTTCGTTCGTCGCGATCGCCCGTTCAATAATATCGGCAGCCCGCTGTACTCCTCCCGCTTTTTCAATTGATCTCTTCATCCGTTCGGCATTCTGCCTGTACCCATCGTCCGCCATGACTTTCCCGACGGCTTCTTTGAGTCCATCGACACTGAGCCGAGATGCCGGGAGTACTTCTCCCGCTCCGCACCATTTAATGCGGGCAGCTGCTCCCGGCTGTTCATTGGTAATCGGGACGGCAACCATCGGAACACCTTCTGTCAATGTCTCTAATACCGTATTCAGACCGGCATGGGTAATGACCAGGCTTGCCTTCTTGATCAGTTTCCGCTGCGGCGCGTAGGGAACGACGACTGCATTGCCCAAATGATAATCAGAGGCATTCATTTCCGTGCCCCCGAGAGCGATGACCAGTTGTACATCGAAACCTGAACAGGCTTCAGCAATAACTTCGTAGTAATCTTTTCTCTGGTTTTGCAGCGTGCCGAAAGATGCGTAAATCAGAGGTTTGTCAGTCAGCCTTTCGAAGGGGAACGATACTGATTCAGTTGACGTCGGTTCCCGTTCCGAGGTATCGAGAAACGGTCCGGCATAGTGAAAGCAGCCGGGCAGGTTGGTCCGCGGGAAGTCAAAGTCCGCCGGCATCTGGCTTATTTGGGCAAGCTGCGTATCGTAGAGGTAGTTGGCGTTCCTCTTGACTCTCTTTCTGTCTGCAGGCAATCCCCATTGCTTACGCTGGGCGATCACGAACGTCCTGATCGGCTTGATAAGCTTGTTAAAAAAAGAATTCGTCAGGTGATTCCGGATCCGCGCTCGCAGAGCGGGGTCGTAATCCCACCCGGTGAAAAAAGGCGGGACACGGGATTCCCGGTTCAGCAGCAGGCCCGTACTCGTAACGACATAGGGAATGTCCATATATTCGGCAACGGTGACACCGGCCGGCGCTGTCTGGTCGATGATCAATGCGTCCACGGACGCGTCCCTGATCGCTGCCGGGCATTCCTGGAAGAGCATTTCGGCATTACGTTTGAACCAGCCAATGGAATATTTCAATCCGTCAAGACCGCTCTTTATGCCGAGCTGTTTGTATATCGCATCCATGCTTCCAGGAGGAAACACGCTGTTCCCGATCATCCGAAAGTGCAGTCCGGCCTCTTGTACCTTCTTTTGAATATCGGGCACGCCGAAATACGTCACCCTGTTACCGCGCCGCTGGAGTTCCCGGCCGAGAACGCACAACGGATTCAGATGGCCTATGCTCCCCAGACTGATAATGCCGTAATGTGCCATAGTGATGTCTCCTAGGATTCACGTGCACGCTATACAGCCCGATGGATCGTTACGTTATCGTATATCTATTTCTTCTGAATATGTCCTAACCCGGAATCAGGTATCTGGTATCCGGCATCAGGAATCAACAAAGAACGACTTCATCCTGCCTGCGGCCTTTCTTTGCGTACGTTGCGGCTTTGCGCGAAATTTTTTACCCTTTTGACACCGGCTTCCCCGATTTTTTCCATGCCTCGAAGCCACCCTCAATATATCTGGCTTTAATACTAAACTCGCGGAGCTTCTCCTGTGTCGCTTTACTGACCGAACTGCCGCGCACGCAATAGATCACGACCTCTTCTTCACCCAGTTCGTTACCCCATGCATCCACGGCTTCAGGGTCTTTCCATTCCGCGCCATGTATCATCGAGGGATCACCCTGGATATCGGATTTCCGTCGCACGTCCAGCACGCGCGGCGGATCCTGCCCGGCCAGCATGCCTTCCAGCTCATCCGGGGTTATGACGTCACTCATAAAATGGCCCTCCCTCGTCAGCTTCGGCTATTGATGTGTATCACTTCGTCGCTTCCCAATACCAATATGATGCAACTATTCCGTAGATGAAGTTCAGGCCGATGACCACAACAGGCATGAGGGAGCCGAAACCCAGGCCGAGCGTCCCCTTGCCCATTGACGGAAGGACAACAAACAGCATCATGGCGGAGGGCACGAGGCTCACTGCCATCCCTTTTAGCGCGACACGATTGTTCATGATCGGCAGGAGAAGCAGCAACATCCAGATACCGCCCCATATCATGCGCATGTAAAGCCACGGCGCCGTGAATTCAGGTTTCATGGTAATGCCGAGGAGATCGGATATGCCGATCTTTCCCATACACCAGATATTGAAACTGTCGATGAAGGCGCCTATTGCGCCTCCGGTAAATGCAGCACTAATATTGCGAATTACTTTCATAAGTATCCTCCGACGAAGAGATGGTTGAAATGGGAGGTCACATTCTTGATGTTGTAAGTACACCATAGCCAGATTTACAATTATCCAGGGGATTGCGACGACTCCCGCTCACTCCAATAGGCCAAGGACGCAAATATCGCATAGAGGCTCAGACTGACGATACTCGCCTGGGCAGGCGTTGCTTCTGCGGCCGGGGCGAAGAACATGCCGGCAAAGCCGGCGATGAGAAGCGTGATCAGGACAAGATGTCTTTTTATTTTACGTGCACCTCTGAGCAGGTAAAACCCGGCCAGGATGAGCAGGCTGAGCTCAAAAAGAAAGGCCACCCACGGATACTGCCACAGCCCCAGGCCTGTCTTGCCGCTGTCGAAGAACAGGGGCATATCAGGCGTATGGACAATGAAGTCGAGGAACCAATGGGACAGCACACCGATCGACAGCACAAGGCCCCATACCTTGTTTTTGATCTTCCAGAAGACCAGTAAGACGGCAAGGACGATCACAACGTTGCTTACCAGGGAATGGGAGAACGGAACATATTCAATGATCGTTCTGAGGAAGGGATTGGTCGTTTCATTATACCGTATCCGCTCCACGCCGAGCAGGACCAGGAGAAAGGCGAGTATATCAACGAGCTGAACGGATATGAACAACTGCCATAAGGGGATCTCTTTAAATTTCTTCTTCAAGGCGAATCCAACGGCATAATGGCCGACGAACATGGTATTACCTCCTTTTAAACCACTCATATCATAAATGCATTATTGAAGTTCTCTTCCTGCGCCATATTGCCGATCATGACGAGGACATCATCAGCATCCAGCACTGTCGCAAAATGAGGGGCATCGATCATCTCATCATGCCGACTGATAGCGATAATGTTACACCCCGTCAGGGAACCGATCTTCGATTCCGCAATCGTTTTTCCCGCAAGGGATGGCGGCGTCTTGTGTCTGAAAATATGGAGACCTTCGGAGAATAACGTGAGGTGTTGTTTCTGCAAGATGTTATAGACAATACTCGTTCCGATCATGGCGTAGGAGACAACAAAATCAGCGCCTGCTTTGTGGATGGCATCTATATTTTTTGTGAAATTCACCCGGCTCACAATTCTCAGTTTTTTGTTCAGCGCCCGGCAGTAGAGCGTCAGGTACCCGTTTGTCCCGTCATCGCTTGTTGTCAACACTGCTGTCGGTGCCCCCATAATGCCGGCCCGCTCCAGAACGCTTCTCTCCTTTGCATCTCCTTTGATGAAACGACCCATTTCCAGTTTTTCATCGCAATCGATAGTATCGACGATAGTGTAGGGAATCTTCTTCTTGTCCAGTTCTCGGGCGACATAGAGACCGACGCGACCTGCGCCGATAATAACGATCGATTTATCGGAAGGTACATAAATCGACATATACGTATCGAACTCGATGAGCCGCTCTTTTGTCCCCATCAACAGGAGCACCGATTTCGACGTGAGGATATAATCCGGAATCGGCGTAAAAAATTCACCCCGCTCCCAGATACCGATAATGTTAATGCCTGTCGTCTCCCTGATTTTCATTTCTGAAATCTTTTTGTCCATAAATGGCGTACCGAACACGGGAAACTCGACGATTTTCAGCTTTTCGAGAGACCCCATCACATTGGTATGCGTTGCCCCGGAAACACAGCGATTGGCGATAGAGAGGCCCAATATTTCCTTTACCGGCACTACATAATTACATCCGGCAAAACGGAGAATCTCTTTTGACGCGCCAATTTCGGCGAGTGCCACAATGGGCGTCTCCGAAATACTGCGCACGGTCAGGGCAATGTGGGAATTAATGACATCGGATTGATTGGCAAAGATGATTCTTGCGTCATCGATATTGAGCTTTTTGTAGGTCTCTTCACTAAAAAGGTCGCCATTAATGACGGGAATATCACTCTCATGGAGTTTTTCAGCCTCTGCTGAATCGGCTTCGACAAATATGTAAGGGAGATGGGTGAGACGGAGTTTCTTTTCCAGGTTCATGGAGATAGAATCTGTGCCACAGATAATCACGTGGTCTTTCATCGCTTCGGCAGGTTCTGTCGGGATGCTGTGTCGTGCAATTTCTTCCATCCAGGGGAGAATAAAAAGGCTGATAATGGCATACGGGAGGATGATTAGCAGGAAAACGACACCGGACAATAACACAACAGTGGTAAAGAGCCGGCCGATGTCAGAGGTGAAATAGATGTCGCCCGTACCAAGGGTGGTCATATTGATGAGTACCCAGTAAAAGCCTGCGACCCATGAATGATGGGCCCCTTCTACTCGTGTCATAATAACTTGAAACAGGAAAGTATAGATAAATATGAGGAGAACAAGGAAAACGAGAAATTTCAGGAGAAGAAGAAGGTCACCTTTTTCACGTTTGTTTTTTGAGATGGCGTAAAATGTTTTCAAATGTTTAATCATTTCAGCGGTCCTTCAAGTGTTTATCGAGTCATCAAAGAGATAGTACTATACAATTAAAGAGGGAGGATGAATGTAAGTGTCGAATAAGGCCAAAATCCCAACAGAGAAAAAGTCAAGCATTACCCCCGTTCCCCTGCAAATCTTGAGTTGGTGCGTTATCTAAAGGGTGTTTGTTTCACCTACAAGTCATCATTCGTGACAGATAGAAATATTAGCGCTTTCGGGTTGAAACATGCATAACGTTTGAGTTAACGGGCTCGAAAAAGGCGATAGCCTTTTGAGAGTCCGCGCAGGGCTGGAAGCCCTGCATAGTTAAACGATTTGTTAGGTGTTTTTTTCATTTCTATATGCAGCAGCCTCTTTA
>CAJHXR010000088.1_pt1 | contig 19932 bp, 14 predicted proteins | sample 9198421 | NCBI WGS metagenome assembly CAJHXR01 (sample SAMEA7708331, study PRJEB35096) | sediment metagenome | biome: marine neritic benthic zone biome [ENVO:01000025]; feature: sediment [ENVO:00002007]; material: shallow marine sediment [ENVO:03000034] sea grass bed [ENVO_01000059] ... | reverse complement strand
TATCAATGCTCCTACTGTGACCGCTCCGTTTATCGCAGGAGCTTCCGGTTCAACTCTGCAGAGTATCTCTATGAGCACATGGCATTTCTCAAAGAGAAATTCGGCGTCCGGCACATCTTCTTCTATGACGATCTGTTCACGTTCAACCGCGATCGGATCGAAAAATTCTGCGGCCTCCTCCGGGAAAAGCCCCTCAGCATGACCTTTAACTGCGCTGTTCGCGTAGGACATGCTGACGACGAGTTGCTCACCATGCTTAAGGTTTCGGGCTGCTGGATGGTAAGCCTCGGCATCGAGTCAGGCGCACCGGAGATCCTCGCTCGCCACAAGACACGAGTTGACTTCAATGAGATGCAGGCCACCGTGCAGCGTATCCAGAAGGCCGGCCTCAGGGCCAAGGGCCTCTTTATGATGGGCCTCCCGGGCGAGACAGAGGAAACCATCAAGGTTACAACGGACTTCATCAACGGGCTGGATCTCGATGATATGAATATGACAAAGTTCACACCATTCCCCGGTTCGCCTCTCTACCGGACCATTGACGAAGAGGGTACATTCGAAGAGAAATGGGAATTAATGAATTGCCTGAACTTTGTTTTTGTCCCCACGGGGATCGAATCGAAAGAACGGCTTGATGATCTGTACAAGCAGTTTATTAAACAGTTCTACACCGGAAAAAACTGGATTCGAAAATTCGGCCCGCTGCTGTTCAAATCGCCACACAGTGCCTTTCGGCTCATAAAGAACCTTCCCGCCTTCATCAGAATTAAGAATGATTTCGAGCCAAAGAGCAGACACTGACGGTTTCAGCTTTTTGCTTTTGGTAGTGGACCGCCTTCGGTGCGAGGACGAGCGGTGATCATCGGGAGCAGGAACGACAACCTGCGTCTCAGGGCGGTCACGGTACACTGCAATTCTCTTATCCCTTCCTCTTGGATTGTGCTACAATAAATTAATTCTTTCCTTTTCCGGACATAAGGTGTAGCATTCATCCCAGTTTTGCATGTTATCGAATACAGCGGTGCTGTGGACAGCGGGAATGCCATCCGTAGCACTTTTCTATCATGCCGCCGTAACAGGAGATCCCATGAACATACTTCTCGTGTATCCGACTTACCCCGACACCTTCTGGAGTTTCAAATATGCCCTGAAGTTCATCTCGAAAAAGGCCAGCTTACCGCCTCTGGGTCTCCTGACGGTTTCCGCCATGCTCCCTGCGACATGGAAGAGAAAGCTCGTCGACATGAATGTGGAGAAACTGAAGGACAAGGATATCCTCTGGGCTGACTATGTGTTCATCAGCGGAATGTCGATTCAGAAAGAGTCAGCGAAGAGCGTGATCGGCAGGTGCGCGTCCCTCGGCGTCCCGGTTATTGCCGGCGGACCGATGTTCACGGCCGGCCACGAAGAGTTCGAGGATGTTGCATCCTTCGTGCTGAACGAGGCTGAAATTACCCTGCCGCAGTTTCTCGATGATCTCGAGAAGGGCCAACCGAAGCGCGTGTATAGCTCCGATCTCTGGGCGGATATCACGAAGACCCCGGTCCCTGACTGGGACCTGCTTAAAATGAAGAAATACGCCTCCATGAACATCCAGTACTCCCGGGGATGTCCCTTTGACTGTGAATTCTGCAACATCACCGTGCTGTACGGGCGCAGACCGCGAACCAAGGACAAGGATCAACTCCTGGCGGAGCTGGAGAGCCTCTACGCTCGGGGATGGAAAGGCGGCATATTTCTTGTGGACGACAACTTTATCGGGAACAAGGCGAAATTAAAGAGTGAAACCCTGCCCGCCGTCACGGAATGGATGAAAAAGAGGAAATATCCTTTTCCCCTCTTTAGCGAGGTTTCCATTAACCTGTCAGACGATGAGGAACTGATGAGCATGATGGCCCGGGCGGGATTTGATACTGTTTTTGTCGGCATTGAGTCTCCCCATGAGGAAAGTCTCGTGGAGTGCAGCAAGTTTCAGAACAAGAACCGCGACCTGACAGCGTGCGTGCAGAAGATCCAGAAGTTCGGCATGGAGGTCCAGGGAGGATTCATCGTCGGTTTCGATAGTGACCCGTCGTCCATATTCGACCGGCTCGTGGCATTTATTCAGGAAAGCGGCATTGTGACGGCCATGGTGGGATTGCTGAATGCCCCTCCGGGTACGAAGCTTTACCAGCGCATGTTGAAGGAAAACCGCCTGCTGCGCGCGACGACGGGGGATAATACCGACTTCTCGATCAACTTCATCCCCAAAATGGACTATGATGCGCTCCTGGATGGTTACCGGCGGATCGTGAAGACTATTTATTCTCCGAAACAGTTTTATGCGCGGATAAAGCAGTTTCTGAAAAATTACGAGCCTGCTCAGGAACGGGTATTTCGCCTGCAGTTCAGCCATCTGAAGGCCGCTTTCAAGTCGGTGTACCGCCTCGGGATTTTCGGACGCGAGCGCTGTTACTACTGGAGACTGTTTTTTTGGTCACTCTTCCGCAAACCCCGGCTGCTTCCGCTGGCCATCACGTTATCGATCTACGGATACCACTTTCGCAGGATATTCAGACAGCACGAGCTTTGCCTGCGGTAAATAAAACCGTTGCCGCGCGTACCGTCAATGCGCCGCAATACGGCTACCATTCAGGGTGATGTGCCGGACAGATAATGCGTTACTCATGATGATGAAAAAACAGCTCTTAAACGAGCATTGTTCTTTTTCTCACGGAGGTAACGGTACGAGCCCTGGCCTTGCTTATTGTTTTTACCCCCGGCAATCCCCCTGGTAAGCGCGGAGGTAGTAACCCTCGTGTGTTCCCAACACGGTGCTGAACTTCGGGGGCACTGCGCTCTCTTTCCCCGACGCTTAATCATTCCTTCCTGCAGGACGAATGGCAATTTGTGAGGCCTCTTTTCTTTTGACACGATCACCGATATCTTTTATAGTATGAACGTAGCACCAAGCGTAGAGTTCGGCTGAGACGCATGAAAAGAATTTTTGAAACCATTCGTAAAAGCATGCAGGCGCCACGAGGCTCTTCCCGGGGGAATGCCGAGGTGTCTATCGATGCTCCTCATGTTCAGGAGAGAATCCGAAAGACGATTATCGTCTCTTCGGCATTCGGGATACTCGCGATTGGATTGGTTGTCGCTCTCGTAAGCATTCTTCCCTTATACGCTCGCCTCAAAAAAGAACAGGAGAATAATCTACAGCACGCTTGCAAGGTAAGAACCATGGCGGTTGAGGAATACCTGTCCCGCGCGAAAGACATCGCCCTTCAGATAACGAGCCGGACCCAGATCCGGAAAAAGTTAGAAGGCTTTAATCGGGGTGAAATACCATTCAGTGAGCTGGTTGCTTTTTCCGGGCCAAAGCTTGGTGACGCAATGAAGTTGTCAGAGGAGGTCGTAGGGATCAGCAGGCTGAGTCCTGCCGGCACGCCTCTCGTCGACGTAGGCCTGTCGCCTCCCGTGCGACATCCGCTGCCGATACCTCCTCAGGGCAGCAGGGATGTGGTTATCCACGGCCCCTGTCTCTTGAACGCGAAATACTACTTTCTTGTGGGCGCCCATATTTTCGGCGCCGGGAACGAGCCGGTGGGTACGGATATCGTACTGTTCAAGATCGACAGGCTGCAGCATATCGTGGAAGACTACACCGGCCTGGGAGAAACAGGGGAGACCCTGCTTGGCCAACTCAGCAAGGACCATATTCACCTGTTCACCCCGGCGCGAAGGCACAAAAATTACGACATCGATAACATACCGATAAACACTCCTGTGGGCGCGGCGATAACGAAATCAATTCAAAGACAATCGGGAATCACCATTGCAAGGGAACCAGGTGGCAACCGGGTCATTCTGGCGTACGGCCCCATGCGGAATGCGAATTGGGGTATTGCCGTCAAGATGAACACGAGTGAACTTTACTCACCGGTCAATCGCCAGATCATCCTGATTGCCGTTGTCCTGATCGTCCTTATCCTTCTCGGGACACTCGGCATTGTATTGCTCATGCGGCCGCTCACGGGCGCCTTACAACGGGAGTGTAGCGGGCGGAGATACGCAGAGGAAGAAAAACAAAAGCTTGAGTCCCAATTGCTTCAGTCCCAGAAACTGGAGTCCGTCGGGAAACTGGCGGGCGGTGTCGCCCATGATTTCAATAATCTTCTCTCTGCCATCATCGGCTACAGTGAAATGGCTTCGAAAGAACTGCCTGAGAACCACCCCGTGAAGCAGCAGATCGAGACCATCGAGGAGGCGGGCAGAAAAGGCGCCACCCTTGTGCGGCAGCTTCTTGCATTCAGCCGTAAGCAGGTTTTGAGAATGTCCGTCGTCAACGTGAATGATATTATCAGGAACCTGGCCAAGATGCTCACCGTGATGATCGGGGAAGATGTATCGTTGGTGCTCAAGACCGCATCATCAGTAAAACGGGTCATGGCGGATCCTGGTCAAATTGAGCAAATTCTGATGAATCTGGCCGTTAACTCCCGGGATGCCATGCCGGGTGGCGGGCAGTTGATCATTGAGACGGCTGAGGTCACCCTGGATGAGGATTATACACAACGACACGAAGGGGTGAAGCCCGGCCAGTACATACTGCTTGCTGTTACGGATACCGGAGAGGGAATGGACAGGGCCGTGCAGGAGAAAATGTTCGACCCCTTCTTCACGACCAAGGAATCGGGTAAGGGTACCGGTCTTGGACTGGCGACGGTATACGGGATTGTGAAGCAGCATAATGGTCACATCTGGTTCTCCAGCGAACCGGGCGGCGGAACGACATTCAAAATCTATCTTCCGGTGGTTCATGGTGAGGCAATCAAGGCAGGAGAAGAGGAAGCCACCGGAACGAAAAGGGGAACAGAGACCATACTGGTCGTGGACGATAATGCCGGCATTCGGAAGCTCGTAACGCACATGCTTGAGCCGCTGGGGTACCGGATTCTGGAGGCCTCAGACGGCAGGAGCGCTCTCCAGCTCAGTGATTCCTTTACCCATCCCATCCAGCTTCTGCTGACCGACGTTATTCTGGAGGGAATGAACGGAAAGGAATTGGCCGAAGAATTTGCGGTCAGACGCCGGGAGACACAGGTTATTTTTATGTCAGGGTACACTGACAACGTCATTGCCTCTCGCGGTGTATTGGAAGGGGGAGTGGTATTCGTCGAAAAACCACTGACGCAGGACGTACTCGTAAATGCGATACGGAAGATTCTGGATGCACCGCGGGGAACATAGCAGGTCGGCGTCAGTGCATGCCCTGGAAGAAAACCCGCGAGCGCTGCGCCGTTGCCGCGCGGATTATATCCCTCCCCCGGGTATACCCTGCCGATATATCCTTTCTGAAAATGAGTACATTTCCCCGATAGATTGCCTAACTCGTTAATAAATAAAGGAACTATACCGGCCATCGTCGCCGGTTCTCGGAAGAAATGCTTGCCGAGTTGCGAAAAGGTATGATATAGTTGGAATACGGTTTACAGGGGAGTGGGGATGGATTTTCATATTGTAATTGGCTACCCGTTATTTTTTGTTGCTGCTCTTGAGTTTGTTCTTGGTGTCATCCTTCTCAAGCAGAACCATCGCAAGAGTCCTGTTATCAGGTCTGTTGCGGCCTTTTCCTTGTTTCTCTCCGGCTACGCCCTCTTTGCCGCTCTCATGTATATTCGTGCCTCCATGGGGTTGGAATACAATCTTTTTACCCGTGCCACCTGGATAGGCTGGTTCAGTATTCCTGCAGCACTGCAGTTCATCTTTTATATAAAAGATGAGACTGGACAACATGCCCGTACGGCCGGCCGAATCCTGTATCCCTTCTGGCTTATCATCTATGTCCTTTGCCTTTTTACCGATCTTGTGGAGCCCGGTCACGACTCCCTCATCCCGTATGTCGGAAAGTCAGGGTTGCTCGAAGAGCCCGCGCGCGTTGTAGGATCGATCCTGATCCTCTGGATCATCTATGCGATCTCCATGCTCAGGAAAGGGGTAAGCGGACTCAGGAAAGCACAGTTAAATTATTTTTTTATCGGGACGCTGATCTTTGCCGGGAGCGGTGCGTTTGTCGTCGGCTTTCTCCAGCTCCTCGGCGGGTTTGGATTCGATCCTGCGCTGGGAGCCTACTTCAGTCTTCCCTGGGTGGCCCTCACCTTCTACGCTATAACACGGTACCGCCTGTTTGACCTTCGGATCGTTGTTTCACGAACGCTCAGCATTGCTTTGCTCTCCGTGGTTTTTGCCGGAATTCATGTTGGCTTCTTTAACTTCTTTGAGCCGGTTATCGGTTCCACCTCCGCTATTCTCATATCACTTTCCCTCATCGCCTTCATCTTTTTGGTGACGCCGGTCAGCAGGGTAGTGCAGGAGCGGATCCAGAAAATTGTGTTGCAGGGGAAATATGATTACCAGAGCATATTGAAAGAGTCGACCAAGGCGATCGTTACCATACTGGACCTGGACGAGCTCCTGCGATTCATCATTGAAAGCTTCAAAAAGAGCCTGAGGGCTGACAATATTTGTTTATTCCTTCGACGGAAGGACGGACAGTTCGTTATGCGCCACGGGTTCGGTTTTCCTGATGAGGCCTCCCCTGGCCGTGAACTCGACCATCGCGTCCTCCCGTTGATAGAGAATCAGGGCCAGGTTGTCGTCCGTGAGGAACTCGCGGGAATGTTGCCGAAGAATGAGTTTGCCGAGCTCAATGCGTGCTTGCAGAAGATTGGTGCGGAACTGATCGTTCCGATGCAGTATAAGGGAACGGTGGAGGGAATTCTGACCCTTGGGCATAAGGGGAACTGGGAGCCCTACATGCAAAGCGATATAGACCTCCTGGAAACCCTTGCGGGTCACGCCGCCATAGCGATCGAGAACGCCAGGCTGTACGAAGAGGCCAGGCAATTCAAGAAATCACTCCAGGAGAGCGAGCAGCGCGTCCACGATCTCTACGAGACGGCTATTCGAAAGTATTTGTCTCTGTAACGATCATTCATGATGCTCGACAGGAAGGAAATTCGTGATAGAGAGTGAAGTGGCTAATAAGGATATTATTAAGCGATTTGAGGTAATAACGGCGGCCGGTGAAAATATCCTCTGGGTAGGGAGGCCGGCAATCCTTTCTTTTATCAGCTGGCGAGGCCACGCCCTCCTGATCTTAATAGCAACAGCGCAATGGATATTCGGAATATTTGTATCAAGAGCATTGCATCATCATAACATTGACGCTCTTATTCAACATCTTGTGTTGTCCGTCTCCGGTGCATTCCTGCTTGCTACGGTGATATGGTTGGCACTTGCCGCCCGAAAAACCGAGTATGCCATTACGGATACATCCATCATGCTATGGAATGGTTTCCCACGGCCGATTATGAAAATCATCGAACTCTCGAAGGTGGAAAGCGCTACAATCAGAAAGAAAAAAATTAAAAAACTCACGCTTAGTGGTGAATCGGTAAAGGTGGTGGCCTCGGGGGATGTGACCGCAGAGATTGTGGGTGTTCGCGATATTAGCAGGGTCTTCATGATACTCAGCCAGGCACTGGAAAAACGGAAAAGCAAGAATGATTCCCCCGTCGCCGACGAAACACCTTCTGCCGGACAGGAGCGGACGGGTACGGCGGGAAGATTGATGCCTCTTCATCGGGAACTTACGAGGCACTTCGATACGATAACGGATACCGATGAAAAAATAATTTGGATCGAAAAGCCCGTATTTTACCCCTTCATCCTGAAGGATTTATGGGGCATCCTGTTCGCACTTGTCTGGGGCGCTCTTTTTGTCTATCCCCTGTTTAGACTTTATGAAAGCGGAAAACTCGTAACGCTTGGCGGTCTCCTCTTGCTGGCTTTTTTATTGCCCTGCTGGGTTGCCCTCGCATACCTGGTAAAGCGAATCGTTCTGTACACGGGGACGCTCTATGCGTACACGGACAAGCGTCTGATTATTAAGAAAAATGCGAAATTTAGCGCCGTTCAGCATGGTGCTATTGGTGTTGTTGATGTCACGGTAACGCCACTGGAACAGTTATTTACTGCCGGAACAATACACGTGATGTCACCTTACTATCAAGAGGACGCAGCCGGGTCACCGCATTCTGCAGGTATCCTCCTGAACCAACTATTTCTGAAAGCAGACGGCAGATCAAGAATACGTGAACAGCTTCTTGGCGTGAGACATCCATACAAAGTGTTTCAGAACATCAGGAAGTTGCTGACGGACAAGCATGACCGCACAGGATAAATCAATTGACGGAGCGAGGAGGGTGATTCCATTGGGCAATGATGGAGACACATCCCTGCAGACTGTTGCCGATGCTGAAGAGGCAGTGATATGGTCAGACCGTCCAGCGTATATACCCTTTACCGTGCCGTACACGCTGGTTGGCTTCATCGCGCTTTTTTTTATCACGCTCTTAGTCTTTATGATTTGGCATGAGCTCTATAGGAAGAATATCTGGGACCGGGGTACCCTGTATGTTGTGTCGCCATTCGTTTTGCTGATGCTGTCCGTCGCCGGCGGCCTGGTCACCCGAGCAATCCATCGCACTCTTTCGTGGCCCAAGACGGTATACGCATGCACGATCAGCGGAATTGTGCTGCGAAAGGGAATCTGGTTGAGTGATTACACCTTTATCGGCTATGATAAGATTATAGAGCTGACGGTCACGACTTCGTCTTTTGAAAAACTACTCAACCGGGGTACCGTAGGAATTTATGCCGGGCGATATGGAAACCGACATGGCAGATACGGTTCATATAGCCAGAATGTCCACGACCGGCTTATCGCAATTCGGAACCCCTATGAAGTCGCAAAGAAAATCAGGCAGGAAGTACGATCGGCACGCTTGTGATCGAGACATCTACTTAACCGGTGTGATACGTGGTCCATCGGGATGCACCGGAAGAGGCACTGCATTATTATGTTAGTCAGTTCTCAGGTTTTTCTCTGGTCCGCTTAGTATCACGGCGCGAGTGAAAGGAAATTTCGATGGCTACGTATACCATAGCAATCACCGGGGCGTCCGGGGCGGCTTACGGTCTGAAGCTGCTCCACTACCTGGTTAACAACGGGCACACAATTTACATTTCCATCTCCGGCGACGGGTTGTCGATTCTCCGTGATGAAACAGGGCTGCATCTAATGGGTTCACCGAAGGATATCCAGGCCGTCCTTGAAAAGCATCTGGGGGCACAGGAGGGGCAAGTCCGCTATTTTGACGAGAATACCATGTATGCCCCCATCGCAAGCGGTTCGGCCAGGGTAGATGCCATGGTCGTGATCCCCTGTTCCATGAAGACGCTCTCAGCCATGGCGAACGGGTATGCGTCGAACCTCATTGAACGGGCAGCGGACGTCACGATAAAGGAAAAGCGGAAACTCATCATTGTTCCCCGGGAAACACCGTTGTCGGCGATTCACCTGAAAAACATGCTCACCCTTGCCGAGCTCGGGTGCCACATCATCCCGGCGATGCCGGCTTTCTATCATCACCCGAAGACGATCGAGGACATGACGGATTTTATCGTTGGAAGAGTGCTTGATAGTATGGGAATCGAGAATGACCTCGCACCCCGGTGGCAATCGTAGAGAACCAATCCGAAATCCCCGGCAGTACATCCCCAGGAATGCCCAATCCATGAACAAACCTATGATTGAAACTGTCCGAAATTGCTTTTTTAGGGAAATTCGGAAGTGAGAGGGCGTTCTGGAGAAGTTCGTGGTCCCGCGCCGGCAGGCTTACGCGTTGAACTCGGGCCCTCCGCCGCCTTCTGCGCCGCCGAGGTTTTTCATCCACGCATCGATCGTAGATGAATCCTGTTTCGCGAGGACCTCTTCTTCGACGAAGATGGGAGAGCCGGCGCGAATGGCGATAGCGATGGCATCACTCGGCCGTGAATCAATATGGTGTTCCTCGTTGTCATGGAGCAGGTACAGGGAAGCGTAGAAGGTGTTTTCGATCAGGTCGCTGATGACGACGCGGGCAATCTCGACTTCTATGCGGTCAAAAATGGCGCTTATCAGGTCGTGGGTGATGGGGCGTGCTGCTTTCACATTGCTCATCGCCAGGGCTATGGAATTGCCCTCGGCGGCGCCTATCCATATGGGGAGTATTTTTTTGCCGCCTTCGTCCCTCAGGATAACGATGTAACTGCTGTTCCTGCTGTCGAAGAGGATGGTATTCACATACATCTGAATCCACATATTATTTCCATCCTTTCTTTCATTAAAGGATAGCACAGCGTCTCTTTCGTGTAAAGGGATTATTCCGGACATTTTCCAGAATGTATCAGAAAAAAAAGAATTGTATAAGAGGACGCGCCGATAGGTATATCACCAGGGAAGGTCGATGTCCCTGCGGACAGGCCGTCCATTCTGCCCCAAAGGCGATCACGCCAATGGCATGCCCGTGCGTGTCTGTCTTTCGCCGCTGTCTGCAGGGGTCCTCTGGAGTATTTCGGGTCTCCAGAAAGGATTATTTTGTTGACTTTTTCGATAGATACGCTATACTTCAAAACTTGTATACCTGAACGTGATAATCAATGAAACAGACCATCACCGACATTCTCACAGAGGCCCTTGCCCGGGCAAAAGACAAGGGCGACCTGAAACTCGATGTACATCCGGTAATTACGCTCGAGACCCCGAAGGCGAAGAACCACGGGGACCTGGCTACCACCCTGGCGATGACGCTCGCAAAGCCCGAGGCCAAGCCTCCCCGGGTGGTAGCCGAGATCATCATACGGAACATACAGGACCGAGACGGGATCCTCGAAGCGACGGAAATAGCCGGGCCCGGCTTCATCAATTTCGTTCTGAAACAGGACCGCTGGCGGCAGACGCTCTTTGACATTGATGCAGAAGGGAGTCGCTATGGATTCCCGAATGTCGGAAAGGGAGCGAAGATACTCCTCGAGTACGTCAGCGCAAATCCCACGGGCCCGCTCCACGTTGGCCACGGCAGGGGAGCGGCCGTCGGCGACGCCCTTGCGAACCTTCTCGCGGCAGTGGGATACGATGTACAGAGAGAGTTCTACGTTAATGACGCGGGAAGGCAGATACGCAACCTTGCCCGCTCACTCTACGCCCGGTACCAGCAGGCCCTGGGGAATATGGTGCCCTTTCCCGAGGACGGCTATCACGGCAGCTATGTCGAAGAGATCGCTGAAGGGTTAATACACCAAGAGGGGAAACAATACCTGAACACGCCCTTTGAGGAGTGCGAGGTTTTGTTCGCCGATCATGGACGCGAGGCCATGCTTGCCGATATCCGTTCCGACCTCGATGCTTTCGGCGTGCAATTCGATTCCTGGTTCAGTGAAGCATCTCTGCTTGCCGGGGGAGCTGTCCAGCAGTCGATCGAGGAACTCACGGCGCGGAAATACGTGTACAAAAAGGACGGGGCCCGCTGGCTGCGTTCCACTGCCTTCGGGGACGATAAAGACCGGGTAGTGGTCAAAAAGGACGGCAGTTACACGTACCTCGCCACTGATATCGCCTATCATCGGCAGAAACTGTCGCGCGGATTCAAGACGCTCGTGAACGTCTGGGGCGCCGATCACCACGGGTACATCCCGCGCGTGCAGGCAGTGATCCAGGCATTCGGACATCCCCGTGGCGCTCTCCATATCCTGCTCGTGCAACTGGTGACGCTCATGCGGCACGGTCAGCCGGTTCCCATGTCCAAGCGCGCCGGAGATTTCGTCACGATCAGGGATGTTGTTCAGGACGTGGGAAGCGACGCGGCGCGGTATATCTTTCTCACGCGCCGTTCCGACAGCCACCTGGATTTTGATCTTGATGTGGCAAAGGAGCATTCGCGGGAAAATCCCGTGTACTATGTCCAGTATGCCCACGCACGGATAGCCAGTCTCTACCGCGAGGCCGAGTCGCGGGGGATCGCCGTGCCGACCGGTGACGGCGTTGATGCATCGCTTCTCGACGGTGAGGAAGAGCAGGACATCATCAAGGCCCTCGCGCAGTATCCCGAGGTCATCGAGGAAGCGGCCCTGGCCTACGAGCCGCATCGGCTCACGTACTACCTGCAAAATCTTGCCGGACTGCTGCACAACTACTATTTCAAGCATCGCGTCATCACCGACGATGCGGGCGGTACCGGCGCGCGGCTTTTTCTGATGAAGCAGGTGAAGACGGTGATACAAAGCGCCCTCGGTATCCTGGGGGTAACGGCGCCGGAGAGAATGTAGTACCAACAGCATTCAGGAGTCAGGAGCCAGAAGCCAGATGTCAGATGAGGAATACGAGTCACAAGAAGCTGTTTTGATGAATGCTTTCTGCTGACTCCTGGCTACTTACCAAACTGTGTACAGATTTACCCTGATCAAAAAAGACTCGGCTTCATCAGGCAGGGTGGGGAGCGTAACGACCCCCCATGGGGAGATAAAAACCCCGGTTTTCATGCCCGTCGGCACGCAGGCAACGGTGAAGACACTCTCTCCCGACGACCTCAGGGAAGTCGGCGCGGAGATCATCCTGTCGAACACCTATCACCTGTTCCTCAGGCCGGGACAGGGACTGATCCGGGAACTCGGCGGCCTGCACGGATTCATGAACTGGGACCGGCCGATCCTGACGGACAGCGGTGGTTTTCAGGTGTTCAGCCTGGCCGACCTCAGGAAGATATCCGATGACGGGGTAACGTTCCAGTCGCACCTCGACGGCGGCGCAAAGCATTTCTTTACGCCCGAGACGGCGGTGGCGATACAAGAGGCACTCGGCGCGGATATCATCATGGCATTCGACGAGTGTATTCCCTATCCCGCGAGCCGCGATTATGCGCGGGAGTCCCTCGAACGCACCCTGCGCTGGGCAGTGCGCTGCCGGGAGGCGAAAAAAGAGACGGGCCAGGCGCTCTTCGGAATCGTACAGGGAGGAATGTACCCGGACCTGCGGAAAATCTCGGCAGAGGCACTCGTCGATATCGGGTTCGACGGCTATGCCCTGGGCGGTCTGTCTGTCGGCGAGACCAAGCCCATGATGTACGAGATGATCGAGGCATCCGTTCCTTCCCTGCCGGAAGACAAGCCCCGGTACGTGATGGGCGTAGGGACGCCGGAAGACCTGGTGGAGGGTGTGGACCGCGGTATTGATATGTTCGACTGTGTCATGCCGACACGGAACGCCAGGAACGGGACGTACTTCACCTCTTTCGGCAAGGTAGTGATCAGGAATGCCCGTTACGAGCGGGACCGGCAGCCCATCGATCCGGAATGCAGTTGCTCAACGTGCAGGAATTTCTCTCGTGCCTACCTGCGGCACCTGCTGAATGCCGGCGAGGTGCTGGCGTTGCGGCTCGGCACCATTCACAATCTCTTTTTTTATCTGAACCTGATGCGCGACATCAGGCAAAGCCTGGACCAGGGCAGGTTCAGGGAGTTTAAGCGGGAATTTATCGCTAAGAGAGATAGTAAAGAGATGTAGCCTGTCGAATACTGAAATGCAGCGCTTGTATTTATTTTGGTTTTTGTGGATTGTCTGACAGTTGATTTTGTAATTTGATATTTTTCTCAAGGAGGTACTAACCATGTTTATCGAAACGGCATACGCCATGGGCGCGCCGGGAGGTGCAGGAGCGCAGGGCGGCGGAGGCGGGGCAGGCCTCGTCATGATGGCCGCGATATTCGCCATCTTTTACTTTCTCCTCATCAGACCGCAGCAGAAAAAGATGAAGGACCACAAGCTGATGGTAGAGAAGCTGAAAAAGGGCGACCGTATCGTTACGGCCGGCGGCATCTACGGCACCGTCGAGGGAGTGAGTCCCCAGACCCTTACCGTAAAGATCTCCGAAGGAACGAAGGTGAAACTCACCCGCAGTTCCGTTGCCACCGTGGTGACCACGGAAGAAGAGAACGAGTAAGCGGATTTTTTGACACGGATGGACCGGGATGATCACGGAGCCCCGACGGGGCGAAGCAATCCTTCCGTATCCGGTTGAAGGCAGCCGGTGCGAACGTGAACATTCCTGTCCTTGTTTCTCCTGTCCGTGGCCGACAAACATGATCTATTGGGAGGCGGTTTCATGAAAAAGAGTATTCGATGGAGACTGGCGCTCATCCTGGCATCGCTGGTGATCGCACTGTTTCTCTTCCTGCCCTCTGCCGTCAAGACACTGCCGGCATGGTGGACCAATGCAGTTCCGAAAATCTCACTCGGCCTTGATCTGCGCGGCGGAAGCCACCTGGTCATGCGGGTGGAAACGGACAAGGCCGTGGAGGCTTCCGTTGACAACATTGTGGCGGACCTCCAGTCGACTGCCAAGTCCCAGGAACTCGCGGTGACCTTCGACCGGGCAGGGCAGGCGATCTCCGCAACAATGAAGGAGCCACTCAAGCAGCAGGTCGATGATTTTGTAAAAAAACGCTACGCCATTATTGAGAGCACGTCTGAATCCCCGGGAAAGCTCGTGTACAGCCTCGATCCGCGAGAGGTGACGCGTCTCAAGAACTGGGCAGTCACCCAGGCCCTCGAGCGTACCCGCAAGCGGGTGGACAAGTACGGTGTGGCCGAACCGTCCATTTACAAACAAGAGCAGGATCAGATAGCGCTCCAGCTTCCGGGCGTGGACAATCCCCGGGAGGCCATTGCCTTCATCAAGACCACGGGCAGGCTCGAATTCAAGATGCTCGACGCCCAGTCCGACCTCCAGAAGGCCCTCGCCGGCACGGTTCCCCAGGGCAGGGAGATCCTGTACGGCGAGCGTGTCGATGGTTCGGGCAGGATCGTGAACGAGCCGTACCTGCTCTTTGCGAAGACACTCCTGACGGGGGACCGGCTGAAGCAGGCCAAGGTCGGCATAGACGATTACGGCAAGCCGTCGGTCTCCATGACCTTCGACAGCGAGGGCGCCCGGATATTCGAGCAGATTACCGGTGAGAATGTGGGCAAGCAGATGGCAATCGTCCTCGACGGCGTGGTCCATTCCGCGCCCACGATCCAGGACCGGATCGGCGGCGGCACCGCGCAGATCACGGGCAACTTTACGCATGACGAGGCAGCGAAACTCGCCATTGTCCTCCGCGAGTCCCTTCCGGCCCCCATGAAGATCATTCAGAACATCACCGTCGGTCCGTCGCTGGGGCAGGACTCCATTGACATGGGGATACGGGCGACGCTCATCGGCGGTTTTTTTGTTCTGCTGTTCATGATGTTCTACTACCGTGTTTCCGGCGTCATCGCGGACTATGCCATTGTCCTGAACCTGGTCCTGCTGCTCGGCGCCATGGCGCTGCTGCGGGCGACCCTCACGCTTCCCGGCATTGCCGGCATTATCCTGACCATCGGCATGGGCGTTGACTCGAACGTCCTGATGTTCGAGCGCATCAGGGAGGAGCTCCGCACGGGCAAGGCGCCGCGGCCCGCAGTGGATTCGGGGTACGACAAGGCCTTTCTCACGATCCTCGATTCACACGTGACCACCCTGATCACCGCCGGGGCCCTGTTTCTCTTCGGCACCGGGCCGATACGGGGTTTCGCCGTGACGCTCAGCCTCGGTATTATGATAAACCTGTTTACGGCACTCGTCGGCACCAAGGTGATCTTTGATGCCATTAATGCCAGGTGGAAGCTGCAAAAACTCAGCATTTGACCGGCCTGATGAGGACGGTGTTACGGAGGGTGTAATGCTTCAGATTCTGGGTAAGACGAATATCGACTTTATCGGCAAAAAAACCTATTCCTTTGCCATCTCAGCCGCCTTCATCCTTCTCGGTATCCTGGCCTTTGTGCAGATCGGGAGGGGCCAGGCGAACCTGGGCGTGGATTTCGTGGGAGGCTCCACGGTGCAGCTCAGTTTTGACGAGCGCCTTCCCATCGACGAGGCCCGGGCAGCCCTCGAAAGAAACGGGTTCGCGGGCGCCACGCTCCAGGAATTCACGGAAGGGAACAAGATCCTGATCAAGCTGCGGGAGACCGAGGGCGTGGCAGACCGCGTCGTGGACATGTTCAGGAAGGAGTTTCCTGAACGGAAGTTCGACCTGGACAGCATCATCGAGATCGGTCCGGTGATCGGAAAGGCACTGCAGCGGGACGCGTTTATTGCCCTGCTGATATCGGTCATTGCGATCATTACGTATATCGCGATCCGGTTTGAGTTCAAGTTCGGTGTGGCCGCGGCAACGGCCACCCTGCACGACGTCTTGACGGTCCTGGGCATCTTTTACCTCCTGAACAAGGAAATAAACTTGCTCGTCTTCACTGCCCTGCTTACGCTCGCAGGATATTCTCTCACCGATACCGTTGTCGTTTTCGACCGGATCAGGGAGAATCTCAAAAAGGGCAGGCGCGAGCCTTTGCCCACCCTCGTGAACAACAGCGTGAACGAGGTGCTCTCCAGGACGCTCATCACGTCCATTACGGTGATCCTTGTGCTGGTGCCGCTTGTGTTTTTCGGCGGCGAGGTATTGCACGATTTTGCCCTCACCCTTCTCCTGGGCGTCATCGTCGGCACCTATTCATCGGTCTTCGTTGCGAGCCCGATCCTCGTGGTGTGGCACGCGAAACAGGGTGGCAGGCTGATCAAGAGAAAATAATCGCTTCGAGGAGTGATGGACCGGCTTTTTTGAACTTTTCTTATGGTGAATCGTGATAAGAAACTCTCAATCCCCATAGCAGGCGCGGAGGTCCCGCCCCTCTCCGTTGCAGACGCTCTTGCATTGTCATGTGGACCAGCGGGCTGTGATTCCACCTGCTGTAAAAACGGCTCGCCCATTGTGCTGAATCCCTATGAGATTTCGATGATCTGCCGCGAGAGCGGCCGGTCGTACGAAGATCTCCTGGACAGCCTGGAGAGCGGGAGGGCGAAGGGATTTCCCCTCGTTATGCTGCCGCGCTTTCCGGTCTGCCATTTCTGGACCGGCGACGGCTGCCGCATTTATGACGCGCGGCCCCTTGCCTGCAGGCTCTTTCCCCTGGGCCGGGTATTTTTCCACGGCCGTTCGTACATCGTTTTGCCGAAGATCAATGAATGTACGGGGATCGATCCGTCGCCTGACGAAACCGTGGGTGAGTATCTCAGCGCCCAGCATGTCGATACCTATATCGAAATGGCCGACCAATGGATTGAATTCGTTTCCGACATGGAATCCCTGGGACTCGCGGACAAGCCCGTCACGTCGGTGATCTTCCATATGCTCGTGTACAGTCCGGACACGCCGCCTGCCACGGGGTCCTTCGATTCACAGGCATCACCAGAAGAGCTCTTCCTCCTGCGTCTCCGCACCGCGCGGGACCAGGTCCCCCGCTTTTTAAGCCGCGCGTAATGCTCGTGGTTAAAACGACACGCTATCCCTGTGGATACGACCGTCGAAGCAGCATCGTCGGACGGGAGCATGGAGGCTGCATTAGGTGAAATAAAACTGGAAATTCATCGAGAATGTTGCTACACTAGTAAGAATATTACCACAGCATACTTCAGCATCGTATCTTTCGGTACATTCCAGGCGGCGACTGTATGCATTCAGCGTCGACACATTCTGATAGTTAGTCCGCACAGGTTGTACTGCGTGCGCTGCCGTTACTGATGATTAATCACGGATCTTTACGAAGGAGGGTATGGCATGGGTGATGAAACCAGGGTACAGATGCGGGAAGCAAAAAAAGGCGCCGAGGCTCTCGGAGGCATTCTCGAGCGCTACCTGATACGCATTCTGGGGCCGCTCGGCAGAAAGCTGGAGTCGGCCGGCAAGCAAGGCAGGCTCATGGCGCTCATCGGCGTGGTGATAGTCCTGATAAGTCTGCTTCTTATTCTCTTCACGTCGTTCTCAATCAAGATGCAGACCAAGAGGAATGCGCTCGTCGTGTCTTCCCGGGTCGCAAATGTCAGGAGCAAACCGTCTACGCGCGGGAAAGTACTCACCAAGGTCTATGACGGGAGGCGGGTCGGCTACAAAGGGAAAAAAGGCGGGTGGTACAAGATAAGGGCCCGGGGCAAAACGGGCTGGGTGAAAGGCTCCCTGCTCAAATGGAAAGGTTCAAAATCCATTGTCGCCAGGTATGATTTGAACAAGTATAGTGTCTTTCTGCTCATCGGAGCGGGTCTTTTCGCCGGAGGCATTCTCCAGCAACGCGGCCGCTGACCGGCACATCAGCAAAGAGTAATTATTTCCGGCATACCGGGCTGCATCGGTATGCCGGTTTTTTTACCCGCAGCCACGTTTCAAGACCTTCACCCTGAGGGGAATGCTACCGGGCCTGTTTCTTCAGGACTTCCTTGTTGTACGCTGCAATGACATCCCGCCGCGTTACCATGGCGATGACTTTTTTCGGATAGTGCGTATCGATCACCGGAATTTCTTCGATATCTTTCGTCGAAAATCGCTCCATGGCCGTATTGAGGTTGTCGTAGGGGCTGAGGGTGATCACCTTCTCCGTGGCAATATCGATGGCCCGCACGATCTTCTTGATGTCTTCCTCGAGCATCACCGGCCGCACGTCCTGAATGGACACGACGCCGACCATTTCGTCCTCGGCATTTACCACGGGTATATGGAACCGCTCCGTATTGATCATAACGTTCACGAGATCGCTCAGCGTCGTATGTTCGTGCACCGTCGGGACGCCCTCACGCATCACGTCCTTCACCTTCACGCTGCTCATGATTGCCACTTCCCGGCCTGCGTGAATTTTCACGCCCCGCTCCGTCAGCTCGACGGTGTCGATGGAATCGGGATAGAGCCTCCGGGCGACGAGACTGCCGATGATCGACGAGAACATCAGGGGGATGATGATCTGATAGTCGCCCGTTATTTCAAAAAGCAGGAAGATTCCCGTCAGGGGGGCGTGGGTGGCCGCCGAGAGAAAGGCCCCGATGCCGACAGCCGCATAGGCGCCCGCTGTTGCGGTGTATTCAGGGAAGAGCGTATGGACGAGGATACCGAAACTGCCTCCGATCATGGCGCCGATAAAGAGCGCCGGCGCAAAGACACCGCCTGCCCCTCCTGACCCGAGAGTGAAGGCTGTTGCGAACATCTTCAGAAAGATAAGCAGTATGATCGGGAAGAAGAGGGTGCTGATCTGCATCTCTTTTATGTTCAGCACCGTACCGATGAAGTCATAGCCGTCTCCCATGACCTGCGGCAGAAAGATCCCGATGCAGCCGACGACAAAGGCGCCGAAGACCGGTTTGAGCTGAGGGTGGAGGTGAAGTCGTTCGAATTTTTTCCTGATCCGGTGAAATAACCTGATGTATGCAACGGCAAGAACGCCGATGATCAGTCCCAGGATGATATACAGGGGTATTTCGACGGGGCTGACGAGGTCATACTGTTGCAGCACGGGAAAGGCCGGATGCGCGCCGTAGAACCACCGGGCGATGACCGTGGCGATTCCCGATGAAATCACGATGGCGGAAAAAGACGCCAGTTCGTAATTGCCGAGCAGTACGATCTCGCTCGCGAACATCACGCCGGCGATGGGTGCATTAAACGTTGCCGCGATGCCCCCGGCGCAGCCCGCCGCAATCAAGAGCCGCATCCGCTCTCCCGAGACGCGAAAGACCTGCCCCACGCCTGAGCCGACGGTCCCCCCGACGAAGGCAATGGGGCCTTCCACGCCTGCGGAGCCTCCGGAACCGATGGTCAGCGCGGGGCCGAGGGTTTTGAGCACGATATTCCGCAGCTTTATAACGCCGCCCTTGATGTTGACGGTTTCGAGAAACTTGGGGAATCCATAGCCGTTCACCTGTCCGGGAAAGGCAAGGGACAGGGGAATGAGCAGCAAGGCGCCGAACATCGGGAGGAGGGGAAGGAACAGACGGCCTGGTCCCCATTCGGGGATCTGGAGCAGCCGGGAGCCTCCAACGAAGATGACCTCGTGTACGAAACGCATTGTCGAACGGAACAGGACGTTTGCGACCCCGGCAAGAATGCCGATAATGAACGCCTGGACAATGAGCATGGTATGCTCACCGGGTCTGAAGTGCGGCAGCCAGG